>SDBT01002270.1_pt1 | contig 34246 bp, 31 predicted proteins | sample 2277101 | NCBI WGS metagenome assembly SDBT01 (sample SAMN10404973, study PRJNA504765) | marine sediment metagenome | isolation source: marine sediment core GS10_PC15, 103 cmbsf | place: Arctic Ocean: Southern Knipovich Ridge | collected 2010
GTCACTCCTGCCGCGGTTTCGCAACGCAGTCCTGCGATACAGGCATCCACGTCCACCACCCGCCCTGCTACCGGCCGGTGGCACTACTGGACCCGTTGCGATCGCGGGTATGTCGTTGCGCATGAAACCGGCGGCCTGTGGTTTAAGGCCGACAAGCTGCTGTGGCGATACGATCTGAAGACGGGCAAAGTGCGCAGCTTGTCTCCTCTGCACGACATCTCCGCAATCACCGGGCCCAATGCCCTGGTGCCGGGGAACGATTGTGCCAGCGTCAGCCCCCTCATCTTTGCCGGGCGGGTCTTCCTGCCGGGCAAGGGGTGGACTGAGGTGCCGCCGGTTCGCGGGACCTTGGGGCTCAACCGTTCCCTACTTGACCCAAACGGGAACCTGGTCCTTAAGGGATTCATCCCCGGACGCCCTGTGCCGGTTTATCGGTACGCGCGCAACTGGCAAGTGGGGGTGACGCTCCCATATTGCAGAGGACTCCTGCCCCTGGCGGATGGGTATCTGCTCTATGGCACAGGCCCAGGGGGCCAGGGCATGCCGATCTTCTGCGACTTGCAGGGAAAGCCCAAGCCCGCCACCCCGATCGGGCGCGCGAGCTTCTTCCGCAGAACGTATCGGGTCGGCGACAAGACGTATGCCGTTTTCCTGAAGGGCATGGACATTGAGCAGCAGATTCTTTACGACGTGACGTCCGGGCGACTCGTTGAGAAGGCCCGCGCCGACACGGTCGGCCCCGATCTGGCCGGCAAGGGGTTCCTAAGCGGCACCAAGACGCCCCGCAGGGCGTACTACCAAAAGGTGAAGATCACGTTGCCCGACGGCTCGACCATCGAGTCGCCGCTTCTGCCGAACATGAGCCGGCCACGGCTCTGCCGAGACGCCAACGGGCACGTATGGCTGAATGCGTACCGCTGGAACGGCAAGCGGTGGGACCTGGTCGTCCCGCGGGAGCATCATTTCCCGCCCCGCAATACCCGTGCGGCCATCTTCCCGCGCTTGGTGAGGCTGGACGACAAGGGCCAGGCCTGGATCGAAAAATCAAAGGCCTCCGGCCTCTCGCCGCACGTCTTTGCCTTCGACTCCGCCAGCAAGACCGGCTGGACGCTGGAACGATTCGACAAGCTGCCGTTTATGCTCCACTTGCACCGATTTGCCGATGGGAAGCGTAAGACGCTTGTCACGTTACCGACCCGGTCGGGCTACCGGCCGGACTTTATTCGCGATGCGCAGGGCCAGTGGTGGTGGATGGGATATAACAGGGCCACCGCAGCCCGCAGCATCTCAGGCCCGCGTTACCGAGGGGTCGTCCGCCTGTCCGGCCTTGATGCGCACTTCTACCCGACCACACGCTTTCAGTCCGGGTTCCCAGGCTTCCTGTTCTACGGGGCGTCGAAGAGGATCTGGCTGTGTGATGGTAGCGGGTGGTCGTTTTGGGACCCCTCGGGGGACAAGTTCGTTCCCGGCGAACCATGGAAGGAGTTCGCGTTCCCATTCGGCTCGTGGACGCTGTCGCTCGTGGCCAGTCGGGGCGACCTACGCCCGCTGCCGGCGTCCGGCCAGCAACAGGAGGTCTCCTCGCTTCGAAGAAAGAAAGGCGATTCCTGGGTCCCTCTGGCCGATCCCTTTGGCCGAGGCGAGTTGCTGGGCACCACCGGCATGATCTGGAAAGACCGCATGCTGGTTCGCAGCCGTAATGCGGGCGTTCTCGAATACGATGCAACCGGGGATCGGTGGGTTCTTCTGCATTCGTGGGGGCGGAGTTACGATGTGTTCTTCGATCCGGCCGGGCGGCGGATGATGGCAAGCTTTGACCACATCCTGAGCTATGACGGCGACCCGTTTGCCCCTCCGGTTGCTGCGGCCAAGGAAATCGCCAAGTTCAGGAAGCTGCTCAAGCAGATGGACGACCGCATATGGCGAGTTCGTGAGCAGGCCACGCAGGAAATGAAGAAAGTCGCCCCGAGGCACGCCGAGCGGCTTCGGGCCGCACTGAGGGGGATGCAGATCTCCGAGGAAGTACGGGCGCGGATCAAGTGGGTTCTCCGCGAGACGGGCCTGAACAAAGATCTGCAGCCTCTGCTGGGCAAGAGCCTGTTCGATCAGATGCACCCGCAGCGGGAACTCAAGTCCGTGCCCGTGCCGAAAATGAAGTAAGCCCGGTCATTGCAGCAGCGCGCGATTAGCCAACCGAGCCAATCGCGCCGGTGGCGGGGATGTTACGTATCGCCGCCTTTGAGATGCGGGACGATGCTGAGGTCCGCCTGTTGCGGTTCGATCTTCTCGATCTGCTTGACGCTGGGGCACTCGGCGGCGATGTCCACCCGCTGCCTTGCCCAGCGTGCGGCGTTGGTGATGATCCTGGTCACGTTCTCGTTGTAGAAGATCGGATAGGTTTCGTGCCCGGGACGGAAGTAGAACACACGCCCGTGCCCTCGCTGCCAGCAGCAGCCGCTGCGAAATACCTCGCCCCCTTCAAACCACGATACAAATATCACCTTGTCCGGTGTCGGTATGTCGAACCGCTCGCCGTACATCTCAGTGTTCGGCAGTTCGATGTATTCACCTATTCCTTCCGCGATCGGGTGGGCGGGCTCCAGGTTCCAGAGGCGCTCCTTCTCGCCGATTTCACGCCACTTCAGCGTGCAGTTCGTGCCCATCAGGGCCCTGAATATCTTCGAAAAATGCCCCGAATGCAGCACAATCAGCCCCATCCCCGAAAGCACGCGCTTCTGAACCCGGGCCACCACCTCGTCGCTGACCTCGCCGTGGGCGGTGTGGCCCCACCACGTCAGAACATCCGTAGCGGCAAGGACCTGCTCTGTCAGCCCGTGCTCAGGCCCGTCATCGAGCGTAGCCGTCCGCACCTCCATATCGTCAGCCGCCGACAGGGCCTTGGCAATCACCGCATGCATCCCGTCGGGGTAGATCTTCCTTACCGAGTCGCTGGTCTTTTCGTGGCGGCCTTCGTTCCAGACGGTGACTCTTATCTTGTTGGTCATTGCTGTTCTCCGGGCCAGGACCGCGCGGTGATCACGGCTCCTCATCCTCCTCCTGATCTGAGTCTTCCTCGTCTTCCTCCAGTTTGAATCGTCTTCCCGCGAGGGCCCAGGCGTCCACGTGCGCCGTGGTCTGGCGTGGGGACCTGCGAGCGATGCGGCCGGAAATGTGGTGGATAATCACCCACACAAAGACAATGACGGTCAGCGCAAGCAGCGCCAAAGAAAGCCAGGCCATGCGGTAGTAATAGGATTCCGTCGGGCCTTCGGTTGCTTCCCTTGCACCCCGAGTGGTTATTACGATCATAGCCGCCAGTCCGGCGCAGATGGCTACCAGCGTCACGACAACAATCGCGAAGCTGGCGGCATGCAGTGTCCTTTGACGGTCTACTTCCATGGAAGGTCTGCTCGCGGGTCGCTCTTATCGATGCTCTGCAATTCCCGCAGAAGCTCCGCCTGGCGAGCCGAGGGTTTCTGTGCGGGGACTATCTTTATCACCACGTACTGGTCGCCGCGGGCACCGCCCTTGGGCCCGGCCGTGCCCTTGCCCTTCAGGCGCAGCTTGCGAGAGCTGCATGTCCCCGGCGGTATGGTCACCGTGGTCATTCCGTCAATGGTGGGCAGGTCAACCTTTGCGCCGAGGGCGGCCTCGGTGACGCTGATGGGCAGATCAAGGTAGATGTCATTGCCCTCTCTGCGAAAGTACGGATGCTCGCCGATGCGAGTGATGATGAAGAGGTCGCCGTTTCCACCGGGGGCAGTTTCTCCCTTGCCGCGAAGGCGTATGCGCTGGCCGTCCCGCACGCCGGGCGGAATTTTCACCTCTATGGTCTCCATCCGGCCAGATTTCGCCCGGCCGTCCCCGCGCCGGGCCCTGACCGTGGTGACAGTACCGTTTATAGCCTGGAGGAAATCAAGTGTGATTTCGTACTCCATGTCCCGGCCTCGGCGTTTGGCTGCCCTTGCCCGCCTGGCCCGCCCGGCGCGACCGCGCAGCGCATTCAGTATGTCATCAAGGCTCATGCCCACAAAGCCGCTGGAGCCGGCGCCGAATATGTCCTCGATATTGACGCTGAAACCTCCCGGGCCGGGCCCGTAGTCGCCGGGGTCGGCGTGGGCCTGTCCGCTAAGTCCGGCGTGGCCGAACTGGTCGTAAATCTTGCGTTTCTTGGCGTCAGACAGGACCTCGTAGGCCTCGGTGGCCTCTTTGAACTTGTCCGAGGCGCCGGCTGATTTGTTCACGTCCGGGTGATACTTGCGCGCAAGTTTCCGGTACGTGGATTTGATCTGGGATTCGCTCGCCCCGCGGCCGATACCCATGACTTCATAGTAGTCGCGCTTTGCCATGAGGGCATTGTACCTTATGGGCGGCCGCCTCATAAACCACAAAGGGCTGGGAAAGACACGCGAGAGCGAGGGGCACATTGCCGCAGCTCGCTCTCGCGCCTAGCAAGGACTCGTAGCACGCCTCATCGAGCCACGACACGTGACAGCTTGAATATGGGCAGCAGCAGCGCCATTGCAATGCCGCCTACGATGAGGCCCATTGTGATAATCATGATCGGCTCGATCATGCTGGTGATGGTCTTGATGGCCACCTTCATGTCGTCTTCGCAAAACTTTGCAACGCGGTTCATCACCATTGACAGCTTGCCTGTTCGCTCCCCTGCGTCGACCATCTGCGTTATGGTGCGCGGAATCAGATCGTACTCCATCAGCGGCTCGGAGATGGGGCTGCCTTCCTTGACGCTCTCGGCCACTGCCAGCCATATTTTGGAATACTCCCTGTTTCCGGCCACAGCCGCCGTTATCTCCAGCCCGTCGAGGATGCCTACACCCGTACCGACCATGGTAGCCATCGTACGAAGGGAACGCGCCAGGTAGGCCTTGCGGTACATCCTGCCGATAATCGGGATATTGATACGCAATTTGTCGGCGGCGGCCTTGCCCTCGGGCGTCCGCAGGTAATACACCAAGCTGCCTATAATGATCGCCAAACCGCCCAGGATGAACGGCCAATAGTTTAGTATCCCACGGCTCATGCTCATCAGCATGCGTGTCGGCAGCGGCAGGATTGCTCCCTTGCCGGCGTATATCTTCTCGAATCGAGGGAGGATGAAGACCAGCAGGCCGATCACCACCAGCAAGCAGAAGCTGAGCATGCACACCGGGTACGTCATCGCACCCTTGATCTGCCTGCGCGTCTGGCGCTCCTGCTCCATGTATTCGCTTGCCCGCTGGAGCATCTCGCCCATTGTCCCAGAGATCTCCGACGCCCTCATCAGCGAGACGAACAACGTATCGAAGACCTTCGGGTACTTTCCGAGGGCGGATGAGAATTCCGTGCCGGCCTTGACCTGTTCGCAAATGTCATGGATGACCTCGGCAAAGGATATGTTATTGGCCTGGCTGCCGACCAGCTCCAGGGCTTCATCCAGCGGCACGCCCGTATCCACCATCACCGCCAGTTGCGTCGCGAAGAAGATAACCTCGTCGCGTTTTATCCTTTTCCGCTTGGCGCCCGAGGCAAAACCGGCACCCGACGAGGAGAAAACCTCCTCCACGGTGATAACCGTCAGACCCTCACCACGGAGGATGGCTGAGGCGTCGTCAATGCTGGTGGCGGTCACCATCCCCGCATCGCTCTTGCCGGCGGCGTCTTCAACAGTGTAGCTGTACTTGGGCACCTATGGCGTCTCCCGAGGCTTTCGCCGCGTTGCGAGGCGGGCTACTAGGCCGCCGTAACGCGCAATACCTCTTCCACGGTCGTGATCCCCGCCTTCACCTTGCCCATACCGTCCTGCCGCAGGGTTCTCATGCCGCTCTCTGCGGCAAGTGTCCGCAGTTTGCGTACGTTGGGGGCCTGCGTGATCTTGTCCTGCATCTGCTCGGGGGGGACCAGCAATTCGTAGATACCGATCCGCCCGCTGAAACCGCTCTTGCGGCACTTGGGGCAGCCGACACCCCGGTAGAAGGTCTCGACCTCGCCCACCGCCCGTTCGACCGATCGGCGAATGTTGACCGGCGGCTCGAACGGCTCCTTGCAATTCGTGCACACCTTTCGTACAAGCCGCTGAGCCAGCACCGCCACCAGCGAGGCGGACACAAGGTACGGCTCGATCCCGATGTCCAGCAGCCTCGTGATCGCGCCGGGCGCATCGTTTGTATGGAGCGTGCTGAGCACCATGTGCCCGGTGAGGGCAGCCTGGACGGCCGTCCTTGCGGTTTCGCTGTCTCGGATCTCACCGACCATGATGATGTCCGGGTCCTGCCTGAGCATGGATCGCAACGTGGACGAGAAGGTAAAGCCGATCCGCTCGTTGACCTGGAACTGGTTGACCCCTGAAAGGTTGAACTCGATGGGATCTTCCACGGTACAGATGTTCACCTCGTCGCTGTTGAGCTCCTTCAGGACGCTGTAAAGTGTGGTGCTCTTGCCGCTTCCGGTCGGACCGGTAACCAGGACAATGCCGTTCAGCGAGCTGACGACCTCCCGCCACTGCTTGAGCATCTCGTACTCAAACCCGAGTTTCTCCAGATTCACCAGAACCGAGCGATTGTCGATCACCCGGACAACGATCTTCTCCCCGTGCGAGCCGGGCAACGTACTCACTCGCAGGTCGATAGGCCGGCCGTCCATCAGAACGTGAATTCCACCATCCTGAGGCAGCCGGCGCTCGGAAATATCCAGGCCCGACATGATCTTTATGCGGCTTGCAATGGCCGGCAGCATCTTGTACGGCGGGCGTAGCTTCTCGTAGAGCGTACCGTCGACGCGCAGCCGCACGCGCAGGGTGTTCTCGTCCGGCTCGATGTGGATGTCCGAGGCCCTCTCGCGAACCGCGCTGTAGATCAGGTAGTTGACCAGCTTGATGATGGGCGAGCCCTCCGCCGCCGCTTCAATGTCCGTAATATCGTCGATCTTCTCCTCGACCAGGGACAGCTCGGTGGCAGCCGCATCATCGATAATGTCGTCTATCACAAACACGTTGGCCGAGGGCAGGTGAGTGTCCAGGGTGGCCTTTATGTCCTTGCCTGTCGCACAGACGACCAACACTTTGCAGTTGGTAAGGCGGGCGACCTCCTCGATAAGGAACACGTTTGCCGGTTCGTTGACGGCCAGGGTCAGCGACTGCCTGACCTTGAACAGTGGTAGAACGGTATGCTTGTCAAGGAAGGCTCGCGGCAATGCGTCAATGACTCTGGGGTCGGCCACACGCGGTGATATTCTTGCGAAGGGCACGCCATACGCAACGGCAAGTGCCTGCATGATCTGTTCTTCTTTGCACACCCCGGCCTGCAGCAACACCTCGCCCAGCAACATCTTGTTGCCATCCGCCGCCTGCTTGACCAGAGCTTCCTTCAACTGCTCTTCAATCAGGGCCCCCTGCCTGATCAGCAGTTCCCCAAGCCGAAGCCTATGTCCTGCGCAATCAACCATTGTAGATAGCTCGCCTCGCGGTGCCGCCAACCATCAGGCGTCAACCGCCTTAAGGGCCACGTCCACCTTGTCGCACTGTTCGAAGCTCGAGGTGAGGCCCGTTATCTCCAATATCTTCTTCACGTTCTCGTCGCATTTAACCAGCTTGATCTGCCCCATTCTGTCCGACAGCATCTCCTGCGTGTCCAGCAGGTACTCCAGGCACGCGCTGTCGATGAACGGAACACCCTCCAGGTTCAGCACCAGGTCGACCACCTTCTTGCCCTCGAGCTGATGATCCACCGCCTGCTGAAAAGCAGACAAAGAATCCTCGGTCAGGTCGCCGCTGATGATCAGCATCACCGCATGCCCGTAGCTCTCCGCTGTTACTTGCATTACCCGACCTCCCCGGCGAACTGCTGCTGACCGTCAGTGCCGGCCGGCTGCTGTAGCTCCTTCAAAAAGCCCTCCAGATCGATACTCAGCAAGGTCTCAACCGCCTCCGGATCGAACTGGGTGCCGGTGTGTTTCTTGATTTCCTTGATGACGTCATCCAGCGACAGGGCCTCGCGGTAGGTCCTGTCGGAGGTCATGGAGTCGAACGCGTCGGCAAGACCGATTATCAGCCCTTCGACGGGCACCTCATCCCCGGCCATGCCGCTGGGATACCCCCCGCCGTCCGGACGCTCGTGGTGGCTCCGGATCGCCACTATCATGTCCCTCAAACGCCGGATCCCGCCCAGAATCTTTGCACCAAGAGCCGGATGACGCTTCATAATGTCGTACTCCTGGTCCGTCAGCCGCCCTGTCTTGCACAGGATTCTCTCCGGAACACCGATCTTCCCGATATCGTGCAGCAGACCGGCCAGGTACACCTGCTCGGCTTTCTCCGCCGTGAACCCGCGCTCCAGCGCAAGCCGCTTGGCTATCCGGGCCACACGGTGCGAATGACCGCAGGTGTAGGGATCCTTCGCGTCGATAGACTCCGTAAGCGCGTGCAACACGCCCATCAACAGATCCTGCAGATCCGCGTACAACCTGTGGTTCGCAAGAAAGACGGCCGCCTGGTCCACGACCGAACTGATCAACTTCATGTCGACGGTGTCGAACTCCCCCGTCAGCTTGTTTATGCCCACAAGCAAGCCGATGTTGCAGTCCTCAGCCACCATGGGGACAGCCACCAGGTTCCTGATCTGCTCGCTGAGTCCCCCGTGTGACTCTGCCGCAAAGTTGTTGTCCACGTGGGTGCGGGTGCTCTTGGCAAAGTGCGGCGCAAGCTCAGTGTCCACCAGCAGCTTCACCTGCGAATCCTCGAGGCCGATCTCGCCGGCCGTCACGATAATCTCCTCGTCGTCGGATTCCTCGCGCCGGTAAACAACCGCGATCACTCCGGCCAGGCTCACAACCTCCAGTAGTTCGTCACAGACTTTTTGCAGGAACTCGCGCGGCTTCTGGGTGACCCTCATGGCGCCGCTTATGGCGTAGACGAGGCTCAGTTCCTCGTAGGTGGTTGCCAGGTTTGTGCTGAGCGTACCCAGATCGCCTTCGGCTACGTCCAAGGCCCGCTGATCCCGCACCAGCCAGTCCAGCACGGGCAGCAGGTACTCGCTGCTCCCTGCCTCACGCCGGCATGCGCCGGCGGCCAGATCCGACATCACCTTCAGGTCCAGGTGCAGGTGGTCGCACATGCGGGCCATCGACTCTTCATCCAGCATTTGGGTTGTCGCAAAGCACGCCACGGCAACTCCCACGAACCTTCGACGCTTGTAGACGGGCACACCTATCACAGAGCATCCGATTTCGCTGGAGCCGGCGACGGGCTTGTCCTGTGAGGCGACCTGCCTGGCCACGTTCTCGGCGGCCCGTGCACAAGGACCCACGTCGCTGTTGCAAACCGCCTTGCAGAATCGGCAGGTGGGAGTGAACTGCCCTGCTGCGCGCGCTGAGGCATCCCACAGGGAAAGGCTCAGCCCAAGCTGGTCCATTCGGGCCCTGATCTTCTTGAACGCCCCTGCCAGCACATCCAGCGTTCGCGACGATGTTTTCTGCGTCTGCGACATCTTCAATTCGTACTCGGTGTATTGGTGACGTCCAGAAGGTCGTTGACCTTCGCCAGCACTTCTCTCGGTGAGAACGGTTTGGCAAGAACGGCTGTTATCCCCGCCGCAACCATGTCCGACGCTTCAATGTCGAATCCTCGCGCCGTCAGCATAATCGCGGGAATATTCCTGGTCTGCTCGCTGCTCCTGAGTTGCTTGCAGAGCTCCAGCCCGCTCATCACCGGCATCTGGTAATCGGTGATCAGCAGGTCCGGCTTCTCCCTTTCGCACAGTTCCAGAGCCTCCTCGCCGTCAACTGCCGTCATCACCTCGTATCCCGCGTTCGTCAGCTTCATCGACATCACACGCAGGATGTGTGCCTCGTCATCCGCTACTACAATTCGCTTACTCACTTTTCACCTGCTTCCTCCAGGCCAGCGCGCCATGACCACCGCCGCCCCGCCCAGGCCTCCATTTACTCAAGTACCGGCAATTCCAGTGTGAACGTACTTCCCTTACCTACCTCGCTTATGACCGAAAGTTTTCCATCGTGTACGGTCTCAACAATATGCTTGGCCAGCGTCAGGCCCAGCCCGGTGCCCTTGGCCAGATCCTTATTGGCCTGGACACGGTAGAACTTGTCGAAGATGTGGGGCAGGTCCTGCACGGGAATACCCAGCCCGGTATCCGATACGTCGCAGACTGCCACGCGGCGGCGCTCGTCCACCGACGCGCTGACCGACACACTGCCGCCCTCCGGGGTATACTTGATGCTGTTGGACACCAAGTTCATAACCGCCTGGTATATCATGTCCCGGTCCGCCTCTACCTGGTAGAAGACCGGCGCCAGTCGCTCGCTCAGCTTGATCCTCTTGGCCTTCGCCTGCGGAACCGCTACGTCAAGCACTTGCTTTACGATTCCGCTCAGACTCACCGGCTCCTTCACGACCTTAACCACGCCCGACTCGATACGAGAAATATTCAGGATGTTCTCGATCAGCCGGTGAAGCCTGTCAGTCTCCGATGCGATGATTTCATAAAATTCTTTTCGCGTCTTCTCGTCCTCGGCCTCATCGTCCAGAAGCATTTCGACGTACGCCTTCATGGACGCCAGCGGGGTCTTCAGCTCGTGCGAAACGTTCGAGACAAAGTCGGTCTTCATCTTCGCGATTTCCTTCTCGCGCGTCACATCGTGAAGAACCGCCACCACGCCCGAGACCTCTTCGTTCGATCCGGCCACGCAGCTCAGAGTAATGCTGAACGTCCGGAGCGTGCCCTTCTGGTCGATGCAATGCTCAACCACCCTACGCGTGAGGCTCTTGCCATGGCTGCGGGTCTCGCGTATAAGCCGCACAAGTGTCCCGTCCGAAATGATCCGATCCACGTTCTTGCGAAGCGCCCCGGAAAGCTTGAAGCCCAGCAGCCTCTCTGAGGCTTCGTTAGCCAGGATAAGTTCATCGAACCTGTTCGTGACGATCACGGCGTCGCTGATGGAGAAGATGATCGCCTCCGTATGATGCTTTTCGGCCGCCGCTATCCGAACCTGTATCTGCAGCTCCCGATTCTCAGACCGCAACTCCTCGATTTGCTCCTTAGCCGTGCTCAGAAACTCGTTCAGCGGGCGCGTGATCTGCGAAAGCTCGTCCGACCCGTCCACCATCACCAACCCCGCTTGCCCGCTCGAAGCCATGCACTCCAGCTGCACCGCAATCGTCCTGATGGCGCGGTGCACGCTGCGCCAGAAGATCAGCAGCATCAGAACGGTCAGCGCTGCGACCAGGCCCAGGACAAGGTAGTTCAGCCCGCTGCTGAGTACACCACCTCCCCGCAAGGCCATCATCGTGCCGTAGTAGGCTGCGCTGGCGCCCACGCAGATCAGCACCATACTGGCCAATCCCAGTCGCTTGGCGGTAGTCACGTCTTCCTCCTGAGATCCATCTGCTCCGTCCTCCTGGTGGCGCTGCTCCCATCCGAGCAGCCAATGCACGCCACCCCACCGCGATCAGTCTATCTTCGAGACCTCCGTCTCCCTCGGTGCGTCGAGCAATTCCCTGGCCAGCCGGCTATCCGGATCCAGGCCCGCAGCGGTGCTGTAGCATCTTACAGCCTGCGCGCCGTTGTTCGCCGCCGCGTGGGCCCTTCCCAACAGGCACCACAGCGTCGGATCCTTGGGATGTTGTCTGGTCGCCTGAACCAGGTGCGTAAGAGCGTCTTCCACCCGGCCCTCTGTCAACAGCGCATAGCCCAACAGCATCGATGCGTCCAGGTTGCGCTTGTCAAGCACCAGTGCCCGCCCGGCCGCAAGTACGGCGCTGTCGCTTCGACCAACCACCAGGTCAGCCTTTGCTATGCTCGCCCAGATATCACCTGAAGACGCATCCAGCCTGCTGGCCATCTGGTAGGCCGTCCGCGCCTCGTGAGGACGCTCGACGGCCAGGCACGCATCGCCCAGCATCACGTAAGCCCACACCGGGGGACTATATTTTTTCGAGGCCATAAGCCCGTCGAGCGTTTCCCTGGCCTCAGCATAGCTACCGGCAAGGAACTGCGCCCGCGCCAGCTTCTCGCGGTAGCGATGATTCTTCGAGTCGAGGTCGCGGGCCTGCTCGAAGAACTTGGCCGCCTTGGCGTACTCCGCCCTCATCATGGCCAGCCGCCCGGCCAACTCGAAAATGCCCGGATCGTTCTCCGCAAGGGCCATGTACTTATCCAGATGAACCTGTGCCTCGTCTACCTTGCCCAAGCCCACCAACGCCTCGCTGGCGGCCTTGACCGCGTCAAGGCTCGAACGGTCAAGATGATAGGCATACTGGTAGTTCTTGACCGCCTCTTCCAGGCAGTTGCTCTTCTCCTGGGCTACGGCAAGAAGATAAACAGCATCGGCCGACTGGGGATTCGTCTGATAGGCCTTGCTCAGTTGCTCGATAGCTGCTCCGTAGCGCCCCTCCTCGATATATATCCTACCCAGCAGGAGACGCGGCGGTAGATAATTGATATCCAGTACCAGGGCCTCCTGCGCTTTGCTTTTGGCTTCGTCAAGCAGGCCATGCCGCAAGTGCTCGGCGGCCACCCCGCACAGCATGTCCGCACGAAGGCGATACCACCGATTGTACGCCTCCTGCTTGTTATCAGGCATGGATCGCCCCCAACAGCCTGCCAGGCAGGCAAGGACGATCGAGATCGCAACTACTCGATACTTCATTGCAAACTCCCGCAGCTTATCGGTTGCGGCCGTCTGCGCCTTCGTCATCTGCACAGTATGCTCCCAATGCTACACTTACCCGGATTACCCCTCACTTTCTCCTGTTGGCGGGCGTAGCTGCAGGCATGTCCGGCCTGCTATTAGTCTTTTCATCGGTTAGTGTCGGCTTGGGCTTAAGTTGCGTTTTGGGCTTCCCTCGCCGCAAATCCATAGCCGGCAAGGGGCTCTCAAACCGCTTCTGTATGCCGAAAGCCTTCCTGACGGCCGGGTCAATCTTGTCTTCCGAAAGCGGTTTACCCGGCGGGACTATCACGTCTGCCGGCTTGCCCAGCTCGTGCATTATCATCCGTTGAATGATATACTGTGCGTTTGACACCCGGGCCTCGTCAGCCCACAAGGCCTTGCCGCTGAGGCGTTCCCTAAGCCGCAGGGCCGCGGCCATCGTCGGGCTCATCGACAACGCAAGATCAACGTACCAGAGGGCCTTGCTCCGCTGGCCTTTGGCCATGCACCTCTTAGCCCAACGCATGTGTGTCTGGGCCAGCCTGTCGCGTGCGAACCACTGCAGGCCCCTCCGCTGACCGATGCGGAATCGCTCCACGTCGTCCCTCGCCTGCTCACCCAGCGCTTCGACCGCTGTCTGGTCGACGATGTGCGGAGTCAGAAGGATCATGATCTCCTTGCGCTCCATATCGTCGGTGGTCTTCCTGAACAGCACGCCCATGTACGGTATGTTGCCCAAGCCCGGTATCTGGCTCCGCGCGTTCTTGACCTCCTCCCGGAACAGTCCGCCGATGACAATTGTATGCCCATCCCGGACCAGGACGTTGGATGTCACCTCGACGGACGTCTCGTTCGGAATTCCGTCGGTAACGCTTCCGTCGGACTCCTCCGGGTGGATCTCCATTCGGATGTATCCATCCTTGCAGATGAAAGGCCTGACGAGCAACCTGGTGCCGGTCTCCAGGAACTCGATCTGCTCGGTTTCACCGGTCTCTGTTTTGACAGTGGTCTTATACCCGTCGCGTGAAACGATCAGCACTTCGCCCTTCTGTTTGTTCAGCACCAGCAGTTTAGGGTTAGCCAGTACCGTCAGGTCAACCACGGACTCCAAGGCGGTTATGAACATCGCCACCTTGTTCCCCAGGATCCCAATCGACAGTCCCGTGTCCGTTTCTGCTGTGAACCCGGCCGTTCGTATCGAGGCAGCTGTCTGGTCCCTCATGGCCGCGGATGCTATATCATCGCCAGCGGTCAGCCCAACGACCCCCCTGGAGGTCATCGCTGCCCCAAGGTGCTGAAACTCCACGCCGGCGAGCGCGTTGAAGTTCACTCCCAATGCATCCTGATCATCGAGGCTGACGCTGAGGATCGTGGCCTCGATCATTACCTGCTGCGGCATGACGTCGAGCTTCTTGAGCATCTCCTTGATCCGGTCGATATACTCCTGGTAGTCCACGATCAGAAGCATGTCGTTGGTCGACAGGCTGTTTCCGCCTGCCTCGGTCGCGCTGGTGGCGATGCCGGTTTGCGCCGGCGCGCTCATCGACACCGTGCCAGCCTTCGAAAGAAGAGGCGTGATCATGGTGTTCGCATCAATCGCCGTTATGTACGACAACTGAACCAGCTCGCTGCTCAACTTTTTCTTGGCCAGCAACTGAGCGGGGGTGCAAACGTAGATGAAGTTATCTTCCTCGTGGTAGACGTAGTCGTTGGCCGTGAGGACGGCGTCGAGGGCCTGCTCGAAGGTCACCTCGTACAGGTCGGCCGTTACCTTTCCGGTGACTTCTTTCGTCGCAATGATGTTACGCTTCCCCTGGGTACTGAGAAGCTGCAGCACGCCCCGCAAATCCGCATCGCGATAGTGGATATTGAACGTGCCGGGCTTGCCTGCCCTGATCCCGGAGTTGACGCCAATCCTGGTCGGCCAGCTTCTGGGCTGCGTCTTAATCTCAGGCTGCGTTCCGGGGCGTGTCTCAGTCTCAGGCTGCGTTTTCGGGCGCGTCTCAGTCTCAGGCTGCGTTTTGGGGCGCGTCTCAGTCTCAGGCTGCGTTTTGGCGCGTGTCTCAGTCTCAGGCCGCGTCGAGGCTTCTTCTTGGCCCGCAACGACCACACACAGAGCCAAGACCATCCCCGCGACGGCTAAGCTCCCGCGCCTGCGAGTAATCGACCCGCTTGGCTCAGGCATCCGGGATTCTCCTTACTAGGCTTTTTCAGGCCTTGTTCTCGCCTGCTGCGCCGTACGTTGTCACGTCCAGCCGTGCCTGCCCCTTGGGCATGCGGCAGACCGGCGTCACTTCATCCGAAGTTCGACTTCCAGACCATCCTTGGCCACCACGCAGGCGTGTGAAGTGATCTCGATGACACGGAACCTCAGCGGTCTCGTGTCATCTCCGGTATTCACTTTCACCATATCACCCACAGCCAAAACCTGGCCATTAATGATCGCTGTAGGTGTATCGGACACAATCGTCATCTGTAAAGAGAGTAATTTTGCCTGTGCGCGGACGATTTCCTCTCGAGTCCGGGCCGGCTTAACGGGCTTGGCCGTCGTCGACTTGACCGCATGTTTCGGTTTAGGCAACTCGATCAGCGTATACAGATCCAGGTCAAGCGAGAAGATATCCCTCGTGACCTGCCGTTCCATCTCGTGGATGTACTCATCTCTCACAGCCTGAGCGGTCTTGGAGGCCGTTGACGGCGGAGCGGGCGTCTGATCCGGCTGCCCACTGCGTCCCGCCGTCGCGGTTGCTCCGCCCGCCCCGGCTGGGCTTTCCTTCTGGAGCAACAGTCGGCCGCCGACGCCAACAGCCACAACGGCCAGCACGGCAAGAATGACGGCTTTCTTCTTGTCGCGTCTGAGATCCTCGCCCAAGTTGGCCCGCCAACTGGGCGAACTGATGTTTTTCGGCTCCATAACGGGTCTCTTGTCAGCTTTCAGTGAAGTAGATGTTCATCTCAAGCTCAATATCCAGCTCGTTGCCTTCCTTATCGCGGTCGATCCTGAGGGTATGGATGCGCGTCAGGCGCTCCATCTGGTCAATCCTCTGGAGGAACGCCGCCAGCGACAGGTAGGCGCCTTTGAACCTCATGATTATCGGCAGGGTGTGGAACAGTTCTTCCCTGGACGGATTGCCCGGTTCAATAAGCTGGTTCGAGAGGTCGCCCTGCTTCAGCTGCCCACTGATATCGCGAAGGAAGCCCCCCAGCTCTTTCCTCTTGGGCAGCCGCCTGTCGAAGTCCTTGTATCGAAGTTTCATTGCCTCGACCCGCTTCAGCAGGGTCGGCACAACGGCGGCTCTTGCCGCGTCGCCAGACAGATCCAGTTCCTGCACCACCATCGCCGTGCGCAGCTCATCAAGCTTCTTGCCCTGAGGCATGTACACGAAGAACACGGCGGCTCCGGTCGCGCCCACCAGCGCCCCAAGTATGATCCAGCTATCTTTCAGCATCTGCAACATATCCACCACCCTTACCTGACCACGTGGCAACTGGTCTGAAACTCCCTGGCCACGTGCTTCTGGAAGATCACGTTCTTTGTGTAGCCCATGTTCACATCCTCGAAGACGGGGCTGGCCGACAACTGGCCGATAAAGTTAGCCACTGCCACGTCTGTCGGGGCCAGTCCGGTCAGCATCAGGCGCACGCGTTTGATCGTTCTTTCCCTCTGGCGATGCGTTCCCGCCACCGTCTGGCCCCCATCCATCTTCACGGGCCTGACCGGCACGCGGACATCCATCGCCTGTATCTTCAGGCTCGTGAGGGTAACGGTTGCGGGCATCACCCTCTCGAGTTCGGCCAGGAGATCCAGCGTGTTGACCCGGCTGCCGAGTAGGTCGTCTATGCGTTTCTTGATAAGCACCTCGGCCTGCTGGCGTTCAAGGTCCTTTCTCATCACCAACTGTTGGCGGACGTTCTTGACTCGCTTATCGAGCAGGGCAAGCTGTGCGTGTGCTTTGCTGATCCGCCTATGGCGGATGTACCCAAGCACTGCCAGCGCGATCACGCACAGCACCACCAGGTATCCCTGCCTTACCAGGCGCCGGCGCCGAGCGCGCTGCTCTTTAATCGTTTCAGGCAGAAAGTCGACGTTCTGCATGTTCGACCTCTCGCATGGATTTGCCAAAATCCACATCCCTCATTGCCAGCCCGGTGCACATTGTCCACTCGGCCAGCATTCCGCGACGGTCCCAGTCCAAGTCCACCGCCGAAGTGTCGATCCCCTTCAGCGGATGCCCGATCACACACTTCACGCTGAGCTGCTCCCCCAGCAGGCGAACCAGAGAAGCGTCATACACCTCGCCCCCCGTCAGCATCATGCGATCGGGGTGAAGCCCGCGGAACGTCACCGAACAATACCGCAGACACAGCGATATCTCGCGAGCGAGGCTTTCCACTTCACCGCGCACCGCATCGTGGATCGTCCAGTCGACGGAAGAAAGCTCGCCTTGCTGATCGTCGCTCTTATTATCCGCCGGTTCCTGCGGCTTGGCCGACCGCATGCGAAGCTCGCGAGCTTCACTGTTGCTCAGGTTCAGTTGGCGGGCAACGGCTTCGGTCAACCTGCGCCCACCGATGTCGATGTTCTTGACGAAGACGATCTGCTTGCCCCTGGCAACAACCACACGAGTCCCACCCGCACCGATGTCAGCCACAATGGTGACGGCCTCTTCATCGGCCTTCCTGCGAAGATATCGCTCGAAGACCCTGAAAAGCGCAACGGGCGCGGCCTCGATATGCTCCGGTCTCAGGCCCATGTCCGCCACCAGCGACAGGTGCTGCTCGATGGTCTTGTCTTGCACAACCATCATTATGATTTCGTCGTAGGTCTCATCACCCGATCGGACCTGGCCGGCGACCAGATACCTCAACTGGTCGGGGCCCACGTCGAAACCGAATCGTTCGTTTGCCTCCCGCCTGACGACCTTTGCCTGTTCCACGTGGGGCACGTGCGGCAGGCGGACGCTCTTTAACCCCAGCTCGCCGCTAGACAGGGCTGTGACCACCCGGGACCCGTGAAATCCTCCCTGGCGAAGCATGGTTCGCACCGCCTTAATCGCGGCCTTTCTTCGCTGGGTGGTATCCCCGCCGGAGGCCCCAGGCCCCAGGCCCCGTGAGGGGGCATCCCCGGCAGACTCCGGAAATCGCCATCGTCCGCAGGCGGCAACCACTATCGTCGTACCAATCCTGCGAAGCTGGAGCATCTTTATGCCGTCCATCCCTACGTCCAGGCCTATGGGCCAGTACCGATCTGAAAGAACGTTCCGCATTTGACGATCTTGTCCTCCTACGAACTCGTCTAATAACTCGCGGTCGTAACCGTCACTCGCCCGGTAATGCCGGCCACGTCGATCATGTACACGTTCGCACCTGCCTGCACCGTTATGTTGCCGGGGTTGTCCGGAGCTCCCAGCTCGTCAAAGGTCACCGATGCCCCCCCATAAAAGCTCGCGTATACGATATCAAGCTGGTTGAATCCGCTCTGTGACCCGAAATCTATGCTGTACGCATTCTTATTCATCGGATGAATAAGCGCACCACTTGCATTAGACAACGAGTAGGAATTGCCCTCGGCGTCGAACGTTACGGTTACGGGCCTCTGGGTCGTAATTGCTATGTTCTGGGCATATTGAAGGTCCGCAGCGATCATCCTGGCGGCTGAAACCGCCTGAAGGCTGCTGGTGTTCATCGACGGAATCACAACCGCCGCGGCGATGGCAAGGATTACCACCACCACGAGCAGTTCAATCAGCGTGAACGCCGGCGCCTGCCTATTATTTCTTCGGCCCCGCCGCATTAGTCCCTCCTGCGGGCTGGCCGGGCATCTCCGTTACACGAACTTTCACCTCGCCCGATTTCAGCACCGCAATCAACTCAGCCAACTTCGCGATGGTTTCCTTCTGCGCGGCTAGGATTTGCACCCGCTGCGCTCCCGGGCTCGGCGGTTCGGGGACGTTCCTTATCACCTTTGCCGCCATTGCCTGCTCTGCCCGGGGTACGCCATCGGCCCACAGGCCGATAACCACCACCGTCAGCAGCACCGCAATCATCGTCAGGCACACCCGCGTGTATGCATCCACTTGGACAACCATCTTCTGTTCCTTGCGTTCCATCGCACCATGCTCCTTACTTTACTTATCCCAGGCAACTATCGTCGCCTCGGCTATCCGTGCGTCATAGAGATCCTTGATCTGCTTGGCGCTAAGCGCCCGGCTGAAAACGGCCACCTCGTCGATCCGGCCGGGGAAGTACTCCCTTAGCGGATTGATCTTTCTAGTAATGGTATCCCTGGTGCTTGCGCCTATTGCCATCGGCTCATGATTGCCAATTCCCCCAGAGGTTCTTCCCATGCCGCCGGTGTAAGGATTGCCGTCGACAAGTTCGCCGTTGAGGTAAAGCTTCATGCCATTGCCGCCAAAGGTGAATGCCACGAAGTACCACTGATCCGCAACGATATCTTGGCTGGAAAGGTTATAATCGGCGCTTTTGCCCTGGAAGCGGAGCTCAACCTTATGGTGATGTGTCTCGATCGTCAGTTGCCCGCCGGTGACGCGCCCCTTCGAGTCCTTTGAGAAAAGCCCGGCACGTTTAATGACGCTCGCCCTGAACCACAGCAAGACAGTCCCATTGTCCAGAAGGAAGGCATCCGAGTGGGGGACGTCCACGTAACTGGCGGTGCCGTCGAACCGGGCCGAAGTGTTACTGTCGCCCGCAATAGTCCCGGTCATACCCACTGAGACACCGTGATACGTGCCGCTGATGCCCGAGGCCAAGTCGGCTGCTATCGTGCCGGACGGTTCCCCCATCCGCCAGTAGCACATCGGGCTCAGGGCGGTCATTATCTTTGCGTAGTAGCTCCTCAGTTGGAGCGTCATCGAGATGGTCTGTGAGATTCCTCGCGGGGCGGCCATAGCTGTAACGTCACCATCGCCGACGCCCAGCGGGCTTGCCGTGCCCGTGCCTGTGACGTCATAAAGGCCGTTGCCCATCGCGCCCACGACGAAAACGTAGCTGTCGGCGGTGCCGTCGACATTAAAGGGCCCCATCGATATGTTTTGCAGGGCGGCCGGGGCATCGGGGTCGCTCCTCAGCATCCACGTGGCATGTTCCAGGCCCGATTCACCCAGGTACCTCGCCCGCGAGACCCGCAGTAGGTTGTCGCTGCTGATCATCTGGACCGTGCTGCTGACGACATAGCTCATGCCCAGAATCCCGGCTACCACCACCAGGATCATCACCAGCATCAGCGCCAAGCCACGATTTCTCTTCCTGTGCCCAGTCATCACCCTTCACCTGTTCCTGTCATCATCTACGGTCCCTTGTTGTTCACCAGGTACGCGTCGTCCCAGGTCATAAGCAGATACTTGTCCTCGGCCATGCCCACCAGGTCGGTCACCTGCGCACGCAGATGCGCCGCGCTCTCCAGCGTCACCCCACGCTCGCTGCTGCCCACCCTTATGCTCAGGCGCACCAGCTCGGCCATCGGTGCCTCAGGCTGCGCGTACACGTGGAACTCCGCTACGTCGTCCGCCAGTGTGATGGTCCGCTCGTATACCGATGCGTACGACGAATAGAACACCCACTTTGCGGCACCCACTTGGGTCACGGCGTCAAGCTCCACCTCGGTATCCAGCGATGCCTTGGTCTCCTCCGACCATTCCTTCGGGAAGACTATCATCGTGCTGCGGATCTCCTTCCTGCCCGGGGCGAACTCAATCATCTCTATCTCGCTGATGTTGATCCTGTCGTTGCTGTTGGAGTCTTCAGCCCACAGGACAATTGTTCTGTAACCAGCAGCCGTGACGAGCTTTGCCTTGTGGATCTTGTTCTGGAGTCTGAACATCGTCATTCGGGCGGTCTGGAGCGACAGGTATCTGTCCTGCGCGTGCTCGTTGGCCGTGGAGAGCGTCATTGTCAGGCCCATGACCGCCGAGCCGATCATCGCGGTGATCGCAACAGATACGGCCAGCTCCGCGAGCGTGAATCCGCGACTGCCATGTTTTGTCGTATGGGCCGGCATTGCTACTCCCGCGAAAGGATCAGCCTGGTCAGCGCGACCATCGGCGTGCTCTCGTAGCGGACCTCCACCGTAACACGTATGAACGTGGGCGGCTGGTCGGTTTGCTGCCCGCTTACGTAAACGTATTTCGTCGTAACGTGCCTGGAAAGACCTATCATCGCCGGGTCGCTTACCGGCTGCATCGTAGTGTCGCCATACATTCCGAAATACTCGTACAATGAGTCATAGTCGTCGATATTGTCGAAAAGCCACCGCGAGTATTCATCTGTCTCCGGGCCGGGCATGCTGAGGCCTTGCGGGTCGCTGAAGGGCTTGGACAGAATCTCTTCCATCATCTCCTGCGCCAGGGCCACAGCCACCGTCCGCCGCTGCTGGACTTCCTCGTTACGCGCGCCAACGGTGAACGGGAGCGTTACTGCGAACACGGAAATGGCCAGCACTACGCTGGCCATCATGCACTCGAGCAACGTCAGGCCCCACCGCAATTGTCCCAGTCGCCTACTCATAGTAGCGATAAATAACTCCTATCAGCAATCGGCCAACCGCTGCGTGCTTCCTGCCCGTCCCGCTGCCCTGGATCAATCCCCCGTGAAGTATGATTCCCGGCCGGGACCGCTGGCTCGCGGTCCCGGCCGGACTCGTCTCAACATAGCATCATCGTGATGTCGCCGTTACCAGGCGCCGTGGGCAGCAGTGTCGCTTGCGGAGAAGCGACCGGTATCGGTGTTGAAATGCCACCCGGTCGAGTTGTCGCCAAGGGTGGCCGTGCCGGCCTCGACCGACACCGTCTGCATGTTGTTGTACGGGTTGGTCGGGAAGGTCTGCAGATACGGACCGTAGTTACCGATCTTGGTGGTCAGGTCCGTAACAAAAGTTAAGGCCGCGGGATAGACACCCACGTGCTGGACCTTGTAAAGCTCCAACTGGCTTCGCACCGTCTGCAGATCACTCCGCATCGCGGAGTCCCTCGCATCGTCTGATGCCTCCGTGAACTGCGGGATCACGATGGCGGCCAGAATCCCCAAAATGATTACCACAATGAGGATTTCGACCAAAGTAAAAGCTTTTTTGCAATTCATTACTCTAACCTCCAAATTTCGCTGTTATGTTCGGCCCCTGAGGGGCCAATAACCGACTTCTTCCTCCGTGCCTGCCTTTCTCCATTAAGTACTTCTAGTTGTTATTTCCGGTTTTATGGGCTCTTTTCCTGCAAGCCCTTTCTTCTATTCTCATTCTGCGATCGGCATGGCCTCATGGGCATCCACGCGCCGCGAGATAGGCGGCCGGACCGTCCTGTTGGCTTCACCTCCTTCCGGGGACAATCTCCAAGGCCATAATCTCACCACCGGCAACGTTGGCTGCCGACCGCAAGTCGCCAATAACAGCCGCGTTAGGCAAAATCGGCCCAGTAGAAGTATCGGTCGATCATGGGGGCGGCTTGATTATTGGCTTTGCACACTATGTTTATTTGTCACTCAACCGTCTACGGGCCGCGCTTCAGGCCGGCATAGACCGACCTTTCGGGAAACGGCAGCCCGGGGGCCTCTAAGGCCGTTCATGACCCCTGCTCATGTAGCCTAAGATTAAATACCTGGAAACGCGAATTGCCCAAGCAGAACAGCTTAAGAAAACGGCTCATTTCGCCCTTTCCGCTGGGCGGCGCCACACCGAAACGCCGTCGGCACGCATTGGGCGTCAGCCGGATATGAGTGTATCAGCCCCCTTTTCAAGTAGCGATTTGAGCAGGGCCTCGCCCGCGGCTGCCGGCGAACCCGCCGTCAGATCCAACTGGACCAGGTCCTGCCCGTCAGGCCGCGCAGCCATCGCCGAGGCGCACCACTGCCCCTCGGTTTCCTCGATGTGAACGGCCACGCAACTGCGACAGTCAGCGTGCAGCCCGGCAAGCACTGCCCGCTCGGCCAGAAGTGCTTCGTGCGACGGGCCGTCGTTCACCGGCTCAAGCAGTTTGGCTACTTCGTCGTTGCCGGCCAGCGTCTCGATCACCAGCGCCCCCTGCCCCGCTGCGGGGATCATGTCCTCCAGTGGGCGGATGCAGTCGGCATGCTCCTCGGCCAGGCCGGTGCGGATCAGCCCCGCCATCGCCAGCACCACCGCATCCAGCGCTTCATCAGTATCCTCCAGCACCTTGCCAAGGCGCGTATCCACGTTCCCGCGGATCGGTACAATCTCCAAATCCTCACGCAGGTACCGAAGCTGCGCCGACCGGCGCAGGCTCCCCGTGCCCACCCTCGCGCCCATACGCAGCAGCGACAGGTCCACGCCGTAGCGGCTGGCCAGAGCATCCCGCGCGTCGGCGCGCTCCGGAACGGCGGCTATCGTGAAATCCTCATCGAGGGCAATCGGCACATCCTTTGCCGAGTGCACCGCCAGGTCGATGGAGCCATCGCGCATCGCGGATTCCAGTTCGGCCGTGAACTGTCCCTTTCCCCCGACCTCCGTCAACGGGCCGGCAGTCACGTCGCCCGAGGTGACAATCTTGACAAGCTCTGTCTCTATCTCCGGCTGGTGGGCCTGGATCGACTCAGCCACCAGCTGCGACTGGGCCAACGCCAACAGGCTCTTGCGGGTTCCGATTCGAAGTGTCTTCATTGTGGATTCGATCTCAGCCGGTGATCAGGAGAACTTCTCGTAGCAAATCACTTCCTCGGCGGGCTTGCGTTTCTTGGCGCGGGCTTTCCCGGCCGGGTAGCCAAGGGCCAGCAACTCGATGATCTTCGCCGACGACGGCACCTCCAGCAGGGCGCAGCACGAGTCCTGGTCGAAGTGCCCTATCCAGCACGTGCCCAGGCCTTCCGCAACGGCGGCAAGCGTCATGTGGTCTATGGCGATCGCGCAGTCAACGGGGTCGGCCGACACCTTGCAGTGCATGACCTTGTTGGGATTGAGGCCGGCAACAGCAATGATTGCCGGCGCTTCGGCAAGGAACTCCTGATCGGCGGCCTTGGCAATCGACCGGCGTAACTCCGGATCCCTTACGACCACAAACTTCCATTCCTGCCGGTTTGAGCCCGACGGCGCAACTCTGCCCGCGTTCAGCACGCGCTGGAGTTTGTCTTCCTCGATGGGCTTATCCTGATATTCGCGAACGCTGTATCGCTTTTCGATTGCTTCGTAGATGTCCATGCCATTCTCCCGGTCCCCACGCATCGCCGCGTGGGTTTTCAGCACCTGTCAATCTATCCTGGACGGCTGGGCATACCTTCTTGCCTGCCAACACAAAATGTAGGCCCGAACCGCCCCACTGTCAATCACCCAGCACCGTGATATCCTCGTCTGGGCAGATTCGTCGCTATGATGTACTATGCTGATATGTCTCAGCCGACGAAGGACATGTTCACGTCACGACAAAAGAAATGGCGCTTGTTCCGCGCGTGGATCTCGCGGCATCCGCTCTGGTGCGGCTGGCAGGTGACGTATCGCTGCAACTTCCGCTGCCGGTTTTGCAGCTACTGGAACGACCCGATGAGCTCGCAGCCCGAGCAGACCGTCGCCGACTTTGCCGTCGGGGCAAAGAAGCTCGCGCAGGTCGGCTCCATGCTCATATCCCTTGCCGGAGGCGAGCCCCTCCTGCGCAAAGACCTGCCCGAGATCATCGCCGAGGTCGCCAGGTATCACCTGCCGTTTCTCACCACCAACGGCTGGCTCCTCAAGCAGAAAGTTGCCCACAACCTCATGCAGGCTGGACTCTGGGGGGTCTCCGTCAGCATCGATTACGCAGACCCAAGCCGCCACGACAGCGCCCGCGGCGTGAAGGGCGCGTGGGACCGCGCGTGGCGGGCGGTGGAGATGTTCTCCGCCGCAAGGGTGCACAAGTGGCAGCGGGTAAACGTCATCGCCGTCCTGATGGACGACAACCTCGACGACATCGAGCCGCTGATCTCGATGGCGGCCGAGCGACGGGCGTACTTCATGGTCCAGCAGTACGGGCACCTCAAAACCGGCTCCCGCGACCATTTCTGCAAGCAGGCGAACGTATCCGCCAGGCTGCTTGAGCTGCGGCGAAAGTGGAAGAACTTCCTATCGAACGTGTGGTATCTGCGTCGCTTCGACGCGTTCCTCAACGGCGGCGTCCACGGCTGCCGCGCCGGGCGGGCCTTGTTCAATATCGACTCCACCGGAGACATCGCCCGCTGCGTGGAGAGCAGGTTTAGCCCGGTGGGCAATCTCTTCCGTGACCACCCCACCACTATCTTCAGGCGCCTTCGCGCGTCCTCATCAGGCAATACGTGCACTGACTGCTGGTACAACTGCCGCGGGGAGGTCGAGGCGCTCTACCATCCCTACGGGCTGCTCACGTCGCTGCCGACGCTGCTGTTCGACACCGGCGACCCCGAGGCCCGCTAGCCCCCTCTTGCGGTTCGCGCTTCCATTGTCGCAGGATGACCGATACCATTCACCCGGACCCTCAATGGCTGAAACCGACACATCCAGGCGCTGCGCCCTGCGCGATATCATCTTTCTGGCCATTGCCGTGGCGATGACTACCGCGCGAGCGCCCGCCGCCCAGGAGCCGCTCGTGGTCGACGACCCCGGCGGCAGCATCGGCCGCACCAACTCGCCCGCATCAGCGGAAGTCTCGCTGACTGACGCGTCTCTGGTGGCCGCGGCGAAAGAGGGCAAGCTCGCCCTGGCCGAGTTGGACGTCAAAGCCAAGCGGACGGCGCCGATTCCGGCCCAGTTCACCCCGGGCGCCGATAAGCCCACGCGCGGGAAGGTGTGGTGGATGATGCCGCCGGGGCCGGCCGGCAAGCGGCGCTTCCGGCTGATGGCGAACAAGGTGGCCGCGCCCGCGCTGGCGGTCCGTCACGACAAGGACGCCGGCAGCTACACCGTCCTTGACGGCAAGGCCTCTGTGCTGCGGTACAACTTCGGCCGCGTCCCCGTGCCGCCCGGTGTGAAGGGCAAGTACGCGATAGCCCGCAGCAATTACATTCACCCGCTCTATGGCCCCGGCGGCGAGGAACTGACCAAGGACTTCTCGCCCGACCACCCGCATCACCGGGGCATTTACTGGGCCTGGCCCGAGGTGTATTACGCCGGTCAGAAACGCGACCTGCACGCACTCCAGGGCGTGTTCGCGCGACCCGTGGGGACGCCCTCCATCCAACGAGGGCCGGTTTTCGCCCGGATCGAGGCTGTGAATCAGTGGAAATGGGGCGACAAGGAGCCCATCGTCAAGGAGACCGCGATCATTCGCGCGTTCGCGGGCGGGGGCGGCGGACGATGTGTCGACCTCGAGTTCCACTTCACCGCATTGGTCGACGGTGTGTCGATTGCCCGGCGCGGCCAGAGCCACTACGGCGGGCTCAACATGCGCTGCTCGTCGCGGACGGGCCGGAAGATTGCCTTTCACAACGACAAGGCCGGTTCGCCCGTGCGGCGATCGTGGGGACAGATCGTCGGCGTGCCGCCCAAGGGCAAGGTCCCCATCGGCATTTCGATCCTGCAGCATTCGACCAACCCCCACTATCCGGGCGACTGGCAGCCGTATCCGAAGATCGACTGGCTCCAGCCCACGTTCCCGGCTAAGGGCACCAAGTACGCCTTGAAAAAGGACCGCCCTCTCGTTCTGAAGTTCCGTCTGTGGGTTCGTCCGGGCCAGGCGACGGACAAGGTTCTGGCCGACCTCTGGTCGGCGTACAATACAGCGGCTGCCGGAAGCGGCGGCTGAGAAGTTGACTGTCATGCGGAGAAGTCCCATGAGCGATGGTAAGAGGATTCGAGAGTTTTCGCGCCGGGGGCTTCTGAAGGCGGCCGCAGCTGGGGCCGCGGCTGTCGCGCTGCCGACTATCGTGCCTGCTCGCGCGCTTGGTCTTGCCGGCGCGGTCGCGCCGAGCGAGCGAATCACGATGGGCTTCATCGGCTGCGGGGGCAGGATGAACGCGGTGATGGGCGCCCTGATGCACGTGCCCGGCGTTCAGCCCGTGGCCGTCTGCGATGTGAACTCGTTCAATCGCGCGGCCGCCCGCAAGAAGGCCCGCGTGGGGGCGGCCAACAGCTACGTGGACTTTCGCGGCCTGGTCGCCCGCGACGACATCGACGCGGTGGCGATCGCATCGGGCGATTGGTGGCACGTCCTCCATGCCCAGGCGGCGATTCGTGCGGGCAAGGACGTCTACTGCGAGAAGCCGCTGAGCAACACCATCGCCGAAGGGCGCGCCCTGGTCCGCACCGTCGAGCGATACGGCGCGGTGTTCCAGCACGGAACACAGTTGCACTCGCTGGGCACGGTGCGCCTGGCGTGCGAGCTGGTCCGCAACGGGAGGATCGGCAAGCTTCACACGATCAAGATCGGCTCGCCCCCGGGCAAGGCCACCGGCCAGCACCCGGCCACGCCCGTGCCCAACTGGATCGACTACAATCTGTGGCAGGGCCCGGCCCCCTCGGCGCCGTTTTCGATCCAGCGCATCGGCTACAACATGGGCAAGCGGATGGGCCTGCCCGGATGGTACTTCATCTCGGATTACAGCCGCGCCGGCTGGCTCGCGGGTTACGCCGTGCACGATCTCGATATCGCTCAGTGGGGCATGGGCAACAATCTCAGCGGCCCCGTCAGCGTCCAAGGCCGCGGCGTGTACCCCACAAAGGGGCTCTACAACACGATCATGACGTTCAATATCGAGTACCGGTACGCCAACGGCGTGAAGCTTATCCTGACCGACACGGGCCAGAACCCTCACGGGGTGCGGTTCATCGGCGAGAAGGGGTGGGTCTTTGTCCGCTCGAGGATCGATGCCAATCCGAAATCGCTGCTGCGAGAGAAGTTCGACCCCAGCGAGACGCACCTGTATCGCAGCCCCGGCCACGCGCAGAACTTTATCGACTGCGTCAAGTCGCGCGCGCCGACGATAACGCCGATAGAGGTCGCCCACCGCGCGACCAGCACGTCCCAGATAGGCGGCATCGCCTGCGAGCTTCAGCGCAAGCTCGAGTGGGACCCGGCCGCCGAGCGATTCGTCAACGACGATCAGGCCAACGGTCTGCTCACCTACGCGATGCGCCCGCCGTGGCGCCTGTAGGGAGCGCCGGACCACCAGCAATTCGCTCATGCAGTTTGCGCTTGCATTTCGTCGGCCATGGGGATAGTATTGCGTGGGCGAAGCGGATTCGCTCGCCGGCGAACTGGCTATGAAGAAACTTCTCAGCGCCGAACAAGTCGAACTCGCCGTTAACCGGCTTTACAAGGCCGTCGTCAAGCAATTACCCCCGGATGCACGCATCGCCGTGGTGGGTATCCGTACGCGCGGCGAGACGCTGGCATCGCGCCTGGTGCGGCGCCTGCAACTGGACCAGCCGGACCGGCGCATCGAGCACGGGATTCTCGATATCACCTTCTACCGCGATGACCTCTCGCGCCAACGAGGCGCGCCGATGGTCCTGGCAACTGAGATCGACTTCGACCTGGACGACACCTGGACCATCCTGGTCGACGACGTCATTCAGACCGGGCGAAGCATTCGGGCCGCCCTCGACGCGCTGCACGATTTCGGCAGGCCCAGGCTTGTGAGGCTCGCCGTACTCATCGATCGCGGCGGCAGGCAGCTGCCCATCGCCCCCGATTTCGTCGGAAAAAAGGTCGACGCCCCGGACGACCACCGCGTCCAGGTCAGGCTCAAGGAGAACGATGGCAAAGAAGGCGTCTACATCGTCACAAAAGACTAAGCCCGCCGCCAAGCCCAGCACGACGCTGGTCTGGAAGCGCAAGGACCTGGTGGGCCTGGACGAACTGTCGGCCGAAGAAATCGTCCACATCCTCGACACGGCCGAGAGCTTCAAGGAGGTCTCCACTCGCTCGATCAAGAAGGTGCCCGCCCTGCGAGGCAAGGTCGTGGCGCTGCTGTTCTTTGAGGACTCCACGCGGACACGCATGAGTTTTGAGCTGGCGGCGAGCCGGCTTTCGGCCGACACCCTGCTGCTTACGTCGAAGGGCTCATCCGTGACCAAGGGCGAGACCACGCTGGACACCGCCCGGAACGTCGCGGCGATGGGCGTGGACATTATCGTGATCCGCCACTCTGAGCCGGGCGCGCCGCACATGCTGGCGAGCAAGCTGCGTGCGTCCGTCATAAACGCGGGCGACGGCCCGCACGAGCATCCAACGCAGGCGCTGCTGGACATCTTCACGATCCGCCAGCGCCTCGGGCGAGTCGAAGGCCTGAAGGTCGCCATCGTCGGCGACATCGCCCACTCGCGAGTCGCACGCAGCAACATCCTGGGCCTCACCAAGCTCGGGGCCGAGGTCGTGGTCGTGGGCCCGCCCACGCTCGTGCCGTCAGCCATCAAGCCCATGGGATGCACCACCAGCGACAGCCTCGACGAGATCCTGCCCAAAGTGGACGTGATAAACATGCTCCGCATCCAGTTCGAGCGGTTCGGGACCAACCTGTTCCCGTCGCTCCGCGAATACAGCCGCCTGTACGGCATGAACTCCGACCGGCTGAAACAATGCAAGAAGGATGTGCTCATCATGCACCCCGGGCCCATCAACCGCGGCGTGGAGCTCACCAGCGACGTCGCCGACGGCCCGAACAGCTGCATCCTTCAGCAGGTGACCAACGGCCTCGCCGTCCGCATGGCGGTGCTGTATTTGGTAAGTCAGGGCAATGAATGACATCCTTATAAAGAACGGGCGTGTGATCGACCCGGCCGGCGGCGTGGACGAGATTGCGGACGTTGCAATCTCCGGGGCCAGGATTGCGCGCGTCGGCAAAGTGACGGGCAAGGCCCGCGAGACGATCGACGCAAGCGGGCACATTGTCTGTCCGGGCCTGATCGACATTCACGTTCACTGCCGCGAGCCCGGCCACGAGGAGGAGGAGACCATAGCAACGGCCTCGGCGGGCGCGGTCGCCGGCGGCTTTACCACCATCCTCGCCATGCCGAACACACACCCGCCCCAGGATGACGAGCGGGCCATCCAGTACGTTCTGGAGCGTGGGGCCGGGGCCGGCCTGGCCCGGGTCCTGCCGGTCGGCTGCATCACCAAGGGGCGCGAGGGCAAGGAACTGGCCGAGATGGGAATGATGGCCGATGCCGGCGCCGCGGCCTTCAGCGACGACGGCGACGGGGTAGCGTCGGCCGCCGTCATGCAGCGTGCGCTGCAGTACGCAGGCATGATCGGGACCGCCCTCATGCAGCACTGCCAGGACCCGGAGCTCCTGACCGGCGTCATGAACTCAGGGGCCACCGCCGTCCGCCTGGGCCTCGGCGGCATCGCGGCCACGGGCGAACAGATAATGCTGCGGCGGGACATCGAGCTCGTCGCGCACACCGGCGCGAGGTACCACGTGATGCACGTATCCAGCGCCGGCAGCGTGAACCTGATCCGCGACGCCAAGGCGGCTCACCTGCCGATAACCGCCGAGGCCGCCCCCCACCACCTGTTGCTGACCGACGCCGCGTGCATGGGCTTCGATCCGAACTACAAGATAAGCCCGCCGCTGCGCCTGGCCGCCGACGTCGAGGCGCTTCGTGCGGGCGTTGCCGACGGCACCATCGACTGCCTGGCGTCCGACCACGCGCCCCATGCGAACGAGGAGAAGGAGCTGGAGTTCGGCCTGGCGCCCTTCGGGGCCATCTCAATCGAGTGCGCGCTGGGCCTGTACGCCAAGGCGATGATAGACAGCGGCATCTGCGACTGGCCCGTGCTGATAGAGCGAATGACCGCCGGGCCAGCCAAAGTAATAGACCGCCCGCTCGGCACGCTCAGCATCGGGGCCGAAGCCGACGTCACCATCATCGACCCCAATAAGCGATGGACAGTGAACGTGGGGGCCTTCAAGTCCAGGAGTCGCAACTGCCCATATGACGGCTGGAAGCTCAAAGGCCGCGCGGTAACAACCATCGTCGCCGGCCAAATCAAGCACCAACTGTAATCACAGTCCAGTTGGCAAACGGGAGCAAAGAACCGAAAACTCTTTTCTGCGCGGGCTGAACTGTGGTAGTATTCTCAGATTGAGAGCCCCATCGTGAGTGGGCCGACCAATTCGCCGCGGTCCCACAGGGGACACTGAGATGACCGATCAACCTCAACAGAGACGGCAGCACAACCGCGTGAAGGTCGAATGTCCGGTTACATTCTTCACCCGCAGCGGTGAGGTCGCCGCCAAGGGCAAGAGTGTGAACCTGTCCAACGGCGGAATCCTCGTTTCCATCCCTGTCGAGGAGGCCGGTAAGATCCGCGGAACGGTCAACCTGACCTTTTCCGTCCCGCGGTCCACCGAGAACACGTACATGCTGGAGGACTTCGCCTGCCAAGCGGACATCCTGAGGCGCCAGGCGCTGGTTGGCGAAAACTCCACCGGCGTAGCCGTCGCCTTCACCAGACCATTGAACCTCGACCTGGAGGTCTAGAAGCACTACCCCGTTTCGCGGTCCCGCACCCAAATCACCTCGACGTTCATTCAATGCTTCCGACACGCCTAATGTGATTTAGGTGCGGGATACGATCCGCAGCGACAGCGGCTATTCGCCGCCCTACTTCGCCACCTTCCATCCGCTGTACTGGACCTGGAAGTACAGCTTGTCGCCGGGCAGGGCGAGGATCTTCTGCAGCCTGAACAGCTTGCCCTTGATCGGCAGGCGGACGCGAATGGGCTTGTCGCCGGTCGCCCTGAGCCGGGCGTCCACGCGCCGGTCGAACTGCTTCTGCATGGCCGCCGCTTGCACCGCCGGCTTGCCGGCTACCACCACGGCGCCCGCGCTGGTAGAAAGCGATGCGAACTTCTCGACCACCCACATCGGGCCCGATATGCTCGGGATCTTGCTCCAGCCGCGGGTATAGATGCCTTCGGCCGGCAGGTACAGATTGTACATCACGTGCATTACCGGCACGTCCTTCGGGCAGACGGGCAGCTCCACTCGCAGGGTCCCTCTGGCCTCCGGCGCCTTGTCGCCTTCGGGAGTCTCCACGTAGACGATGGTCACGGGGAAGGCCGTCAGCTCACTGGAACTGGCCTTCGAACGCACCAGGGGAATCAGGACGTTGCTTTCGGTGTCCTTGCCGGGCGCCACCGTATTGCCGGCCACCGACACCGACCAGATCTCGGCGCCCGTCGGCATCTTCAGGCGCAGGAACTGGCTGCGGTTGTTGCGGATGCTGTAGACCGCCTTGGTCATCCGCCGCCCGTCATTAAGCTGCATCCCGGTGAATAGTGCACTGTCGGCCACCGTCACCAGCACCGGCACCTCGCCGTGCTTGCTGATCGTCAGCGGAATCGCGAACGTCTTGCCGACGTAGCGGAAGCCCAGCAGGATCGGCTGGTTCGTCATGGCCGTCAGGCTACTCGGCAGTCGGCGCGCATCGATTGCGGTCGCCCCGGTCACCTTGCCGGCGCCGATCTCCACGTTCGCCAGCGCCACCACCGCGATGAAGCCCTTCTCACGCTCCACGCCCTCGGCGCGGATTACCGGCACGGGCACCTCTCCCTGCTCGCCCGCCGCCTGCTCGTACGTTATCACCAGGCTGTACGACCCGATCGTCTCGGCCCCCAGCGTGACGGCCATCTTCCCGTCGTCCGCCACCCGCCAGTCCTGGAGGTTCGAACCGGTAACCGTCAGCACGCTGACACCCTTGGGCACGGTCAGCTTCAGTTCCCGGACGGCCGTATGCAGGATGTTGAAGTTCACGGTCTCCTGGCACAGCAGCAGCCCGTCGGCCACAGACGCGAGCGTCAGCGTCTCGGCGTAGAGCTTGGTCGGCGCGGCCGGGGCCTTGGGGATCGCACGCTCCCAGGTTATCGACACCGGCGTAGCCGCGGGAATGGCCGCCACTACCACGGTCTTGCCCGCCGCTGCCGCGGGGGTCAGCGCCTGCGCGCCGGCCACCTTCACGTCTACCTTGTCGCCGTCGACGGTAAGCTTCAGCACGCTCGACCCGGGCGTCGGGCGGTCGAACTGCACGCGGTTGGTCCCCGCGGCTTTCGTAACGGCCGCCGCGAACGTCAACTTCACCTCCAGCGGGCCTGACTTCTCCGTAAGCAACTCGTAGCTCTTGCTCTTGGCCGAGACGTTCAGATACGTCTCCGGCGGCAGCACCGAGCTCTTCAGCGCCACTGTCGCCGGCAGCAGGGGAATCTGCTTCCAGCCCTTTTTCTTCAGGATGTTGAGCTTCAGCGTAAGCACGAACTCGGCGCCCTCGGCGCTCAGCGTGCCCTCGTAAGAGCTTGACGCGACGATGTAGTCCGTCGGGACAGGGGCCTCGTCCTTGGGCTTGTCCTTGCGCACCGAATACTCCAGCAGCGCCTTGAACTCCTGCCACGGCAGGTCAACCGTCGTGGCCTTGCCCACGTTCTCGACCTTCACGCCCATCAGCTTCTCGATGTCCGCCCAGGGCACCTTGATGACCTGCTGGCCGTCCTTGATCTTCTTCGACGGGTCGAAGCCCGTGATCTTGACGAACTCGTCCCAGCTCAGGATCACCTGCCCCTTGCCGTTGACCATCGCCTCGGGTTTCGGCGGCGCCGCCCACAAGCCCGTCGCCACCACTGCAATCACCATCAACATCGTTACCATGCGCTTCATTTTCCGGCTCCTTTCCATTGGTAGTTAAACCGAATCACCAGTTCATCTTCAGGTTTCACCAGAGTCTTCTCCAGCTTCACCAGCTCCCCAACGCGGGGAATATCAATCGTCTGCGGGGCCCGGATGAACGTCACCGGCTCCGCCTTTTGCGTCCAGTGCTGCATTTGGCCGGCCCGCACGGCCGTCAGGAATCTGCCGTTGTCGATCAGGATGTATTTTTCGTGCGACAGGCGGATGGAATTGCCGTTGATGTCCAGGGTGTTGCCGGCGTCGGAGGACTGGAGCACGTTTCCGACCCAGTCGTTGGCCAGCAGGGCGTCGGTGCCGACGATGGTGCCCTGGTAGCGCTCGTTGGCGTCGACGCGGCCGTCGCGGCGGCTGGCGTCCATCTCCATCAGCGTGCGGAACTGGGCCTCGTCGACCACGGTGTACCGCACGCCGTTGGCGCCGGTGGTGAAGCTGATGCCCAGGCCGCCGGCCGTGTTGGCATCCGCGTTGACATTGATGCTGGAGACGTTGACCTTCTGCTCCTTGTTGTAGCGAAGTCTCGCGGCCAGCTCCTTGCTGTCGAAGTGATACATGAATCCGCCGTTCACCGGCCGCGTGGTGCGGCGGCCGCCCCGGCCCTCAGGCCGACCGTAGACCTCTATCTCGGTGTAGATGTTCGTATCGCCGGAGGTGCTGCCGTTGCTGTAGAGCCGCACGTACCGGCCCCTCACGCCGCCGGTGGGCATGATCTTGCCGTTGTAGCTCTCGATCCACTCGTAATCCTTGCCCTTGCCCAGGCCCGAGCTGTTGTTGTGGTCGTTGTTGAAGACCGTCTTCTTGTCCATGAAGTTCTCGTCGTTGCTCACCTGGGCCACCACGTCCCGGTACACCTGCTTCGTGCGGTGATCGTGCCAGACGACAATCGCAAATATCTCGCTGACAGCCCCCAGGTCGATCTGCACGTACTGTTTGCCCGGGCGCAGCTCCACAAAGCTGCCGTCATGGGCCTCCTTGTCCCCGTCGGTGATGTAC
>SDBT01002271.1_pt1 | contig 34231 bp, 61 predicted proteins | sample 2277101 | NCBI WGS metagenome assembly SDBT01 (sample SAMN10404973, study PRJNA504765) | marine sediment metagenome | isolation source: marine sediment core GS10_PC15, 103 cmbsf | place: Arctic Ocean: Southern Knipovich Ridge | collected 2010
CAGAGATAGCATTATTAGGTGGACTTGGAGGTTTTGGAGCTGGAACTACTATTGCAGCTGGGGGAACTCAAGCAGTAATTGACCCAAGATTACCACTTGAAGAAAGAATTACAGGTGGATTTCAAGCTGGGCTTGGAATAGCAATAGCATCACCAGCAGCTAGAAGATTTCTAACAACTCCAAGAACAATAATTACAGAGCCAGTTCCTTCAACAAGAATAAGAGTTATACAAGAACAAGCTCCAATCATAGTAGATGATAGAATAGTATCTCCTGGAACATTTACATTAGAAGCAGTAACTCCAGCAAGAGGAGCTTTACAAAGAAGTTTATTATTAACTGGTCAACCAACAAGAGTTATAGTATCTCCACAACAAACTAGATTTGTTGTTGGACAAACATTAGGTGCTGAAGGTGGAGGTTTTATTGGTAGTTTTGCTACAAGAAGGCAAGGAGCTGGATTGACACAACTATTTGGTGTTAGGGGTGGGCAAGGAAGACTAGGAGCATTAACTGAATTTGAATTATCTCAATTAACTCCATTAGAAAGGAGATTATTATTAGAAGGAGTTGGAGGTAGAGGAGCAGTTGCTGGTGGAGAACAATCTTTATTCTTTAGAACTCCAGCTGAAACTGAAAGACTTTTAAGATTTACAAGAACACCTTCTGGAGGATTAAATGTAGTAGTTCCAAGAGCTGGACAAACTATTGAAAGAATAGCTGGGATTACTAGAGTTACAAGACTTCCTGGACAACCTGTTGGAGGAGGGATATTTTTAGATTCACCAAATCAATTCTTTGCAACTAGATTTGGAGAAGCTAGTATTACAAGATCAATGACAGCTGGAAGAACAATACAATCTGGAACTGGGATTACTAGAGTAAGACAACCAACAACATTAGATACTGAACGAGCTGGAACTACAATTCTTGGTGGTAGAGGAACTCCACGAGCAGTTTCAGCTCAAGAAATAGCTAATCAATTAGCTCAAGAATCTGTTCAAAGAGCAGCAGCTAGGAAGTTGATTCAACAATCAAGGGTTAGAGCTAGGGCTACTCCAAGAATACCAACCCCAAGTTCAGCTCTTGCTGTTCAAGACTTACCAACAATTGTAGGTGGGGGAGGATTAAGAGTATCTCAGTTTGCTGGAACTGGACAATTTGAAAGAACAGAAGCAATTACATTAGGAACAATAGCACCAGTTCAAAGACAAGCAATAGTTCAAGCTTCAGTATTAACACAAGTAGAACAACTGAATGTTAAACAATTAGCATCTCAGATAACTCAACAAAGAGCTAAAACAAGAGTATTAGAAATAGGTAGAACTGGATTTGCTCAACCTCAAACGACTTCCCAAGCTCAAAGATTAAATCAATTAGAAAGACAATTAACAAGACAATTAACTTTCCAAAAACAACAAAGTTTGTTAAGACAAATTTCTTTTGCAAGATCAAGAACTGGAACAACTCCAACCCCTAGAGTTCCAAGAAGACCAATAATACCAAAGATTCCTGGACTACCAAGTGTAGATCCTGTAAAGATAGGATTAAAACCATTAACTTCTATTACTGGAGGGATTACTCCAGAAGCAAAGATAAGAAAGATTTGGACTAAGGTAGGTAGGGCTACATCATTCAAAGAAGCTAGAAGAAGGATGCTTAATGTAGTAGATAAAACTCTAAGTGCTTCTGGAAGATTAACTCAAAACAATAGGATATTAAATATTCCAGTAGTTCCAAGAGGATTTAGAAGAAGTAAAGTTAATCCTTTAATTATTGTAGAGAAAAGGAATAGAAGATTAGATTCAAGATCAGAAGTTAGGTCTATCAAAAGAGCTAAAAGGAGAAAGAAATGAATAGAAAAGGTCAAGTATTCTTCTTTACTTTGATGTTGGCTATTGTTGTATTAGTTTTGATGTTTGGTTTGCTTCCAGGAATACAAGAATCAGTTAGTAGTGCTAGGAATCAAACTACTGGAATGGATTGTGATAATTCAAGTATATCAGATTTTGACCAAGCGACATGTATAATAACTGATTTAACCTTACCTTATTGGATAATGATTATGTTGGGAATAGTTGGTGCAATGATTGGTGCTAAGGTGGTGTTTGGATGAATAGAAAAGGTGGAATAATATTTGGAATAGCAGTAGGAGTAATGATATTTATAGCTGGAATGCTATTCATTAACTTCTTTTTTAGTTTGATAACAGATGTAAGAGCAGCTGATGTTCTTAATTGTGCTTCCCCATCTACAATATCTGATGGAACTAAGATGAGTTGTTTAGCTATAGATATTATAATCCCAGTATTAATAGTTATAATAATATCATTTGCGGGAGGGATAATAGCTGATAGTTTAACATGAAAATATCAATAGTATTATTATCAACATTCTTAGCAATTTTCTTAATTAGTTTCGCTAGTGCTGGACTTACAGATGATTTAGAGGGATATTGGAAGCTTGATGGAACAACTGGAGTAGTATTAGATAGTTTTCTAGGAAATCATAATGGAACAAATGCTGGTTCTATTAGAGGGCAAGGTGGAATAATAAATAATTCATTTAATTTCACATCACCTTCAAATGTTACAATTGATTCAGGTGATATTAATTCCTCAAACTTTACTGAGATGAGTATAAGTATGTGGATTAATCCAGATATAATAGCAAATGCTTTTCTTTATGGTAGAGATGGAATACAAACACAAGATATTCAATTGAGAACTGGTGGAGATCTTACTGTTAATATAGTTGATGATGGAGCTGGAGATAATATAATTAATCATGCAGCTGGAATTAATGTAAGTGAATGGACATTTATAGTGGTAACTATAAAGAATAGTGGAACTGTTAAATTATATCAAGCTGGATTAGAAGTTAATTCCACAAGTATTGGAACTATGGGATTATATCCAAGTCCAATTCTTATGGGAATAAAAAGTAATGGGGCTTCAGCTTATGATGGAAGGATGGATGAAATTGGAATCTGGAATAGAAGTTTAAGTGCTGGAGAAGTATTACAATTATATAATGGTGGAGCTGGTTTATCATTTGATTTATTTGCTCAAGATATATTAGTAACCTTAAATTCTCCAACAGATAATAGTATTGTGTTAGATGGAGATGTTGACTTTAATGTAACATTGACACCTACTAATCTTAATCTAACCAATGCTACAATAACTATTTGGGAGAAAGATGGAACTTTTGTATCCTCTGAAACAAATGTAGTTCTTGGAAATATATCCAATGAAACAATGTTCTCAGTAACTGGATTAGTATTAGGTGATTATAAATGGAATGTTTTTGGAACAGGTATTAATATTTCTGGAGATTCAATATTTAATTTTGCAAGTTCAAACTTTACATTTACTCATGGAGCTAGTGTAATTAATTTTACATTAAATACAACAGCTACTCAAACCTCTAATCAATTATTTGCTCAAGCTATACAAATATCTGAAGATGCTATTATATCTTCTGTGAAATTTATATGGAATGCTATCACTTTTAGTGCTGGGTTTACTCAAATAGCTGGAAATAATTATACCTTATCTAAGAGTATTGATATAAGAAATGTAACTGGAAATGTTGATGTTCAATGGAATGTAACCTATACAAGTGGATTTGAACAGATAATTAATGTTACAGAACAGAATATAGTTTTATTGAATATGAGTTTATGTGGTTCTCCCCATACAACTTCCTTTATTAATTTTACATTCACTAATGAAACAGTAGCACAAGAAAGTGTAACAGGTTCAGTATCAGCATCTATATTCCAATACTTTTTAGGAACTGGAACTATTAATAAATCAATCTTGTTTAGTTCAGTAGCTGAACAAAGTAGTTATGCTTTCTGTGTAACTCCAGCTAATTTAACATTGAATACTAATCTTAATTTCAAATATCTTAATAGTATAAGCTCTCAAAGAACTTTTGCTCCTGGACTAATAGAATTAACTGATACTGTTAGAAACCAAGAGCTATTTTTATTACCTACAACAGAAGGAATCTTTGTAACCTTCCAAGTGGTTGGTGCAGCTGAACAAGGTATTGAAGGAGCTTTAGTTGTATTAGAAAGAAGTGGGTTTGGAGATATAACAACAGCTACAACTGGAGCTACTGGAACTGCAACAATATTCTTAAATCCTAATTCAGTTTATACTCTAACAGTATCTAAGGCTGGATTTACAACATTCCAAGCTACACAACAATTTACAGAGAGTTCATTTACAATTAGTTTAGGTGGAACGGTATCACCGTTACCAAATGATTTCTTTAAGGGAATTAGTTATTCAACAACACCAAAAGATGCTACATTAAATAATAACACAATTCAACAATTCAATTTCACATTAGCTTCAAGCTTCTGGACAGTAAGTCAATTTGGATTCAACTTAAAGAATAGTAGTGGAACTATATTGAACAGCACATCAGCTAATTCAAATGGTGGAACTGTTATAGCAACAATAGATATAGCAAATAATACTGCAATAACATTAGATGCCTTTTGGGTAATAACTGGAAACACAACAAATGTTACAAGAAATTGGATAGTTCTAACAACTGGAGATACTAGATTTAGTATAAAGAACTTTATTACAGATATAAAGAACTTTATTAATGTTGGCTTATTTGGATTAGATAGTTTTGGATTAAAAATAATAGTATTTATAGTAATATTTTCTATAGTTGGTGTTATGACTTTAAACTTTGGATTAAATTCACCAGGAGCATTAGTATTGTTAACAGTAGGGTTAGTAGCTCTAGCCGATGTAGGTTTAGGATTAATACCCAATCCAGTTAATGCGGTTCCTGGATTTGTAACTATCTTCACATCAATAATAGGAATAGCAATTTTATTCTTTAGGGGGACTAGATAATGGCTGATGGTAGTGTATACAAATGGCTAATAGTTATAGCTGGATTAATGTTATTATTTGAGATGGCTGGACTTCAAACATTTACTGGAGAAGTAGTTGGAGAATTCTCGGGTAACTTTGAAAATTTTAAGTTATCTAATTTATTTGATACTATCCAAGATGTAGTTCTTTTAGGAGCTATAGCTGGAACAATAGTTGTTGGATTATTATTTAGAAGGTCACCAGAATCAGCTTTGCTAGTTCCTTATGCGTCCTTATTATTATTCTTTGTTGCTGATTTAATTACAATTTATGGGGTTGCTAATGATTCTACACCTTGGATTGGAAAATTAGCTTCATTATTATTAGTTCCAGTAGCAATAGGATATGCACATTCAGTTGTAAGTTGGTGGGGGCAAAGATAATATGGCTTTAATAGAACCTTTAAATCTTCAAGATTGGTTTATAAATATATTCTCTGGAAATGTAGTTATATTTGTATTCGTTTCTGTAATTGTAATGTCTATGATGGCTGCAGCTTTCAAGATGCCTAACATAGTATTTGGTGTATTGTTAGGTTTATTTGCTGTTGTATTTGCATCACTATTTCCAGGACTACTTATAATCATAATAATTATTTCAGGATATGTGATCTTCCTAGCTATTGGTAATGCCTTTAGATAATTAACCATATTTAAAAATAAAATACAACAAATAAAAACATGATAAAAGATATAATAGCAAAGCTTAGAAGAAGAAGGGATACATTTAAAGCTATGGAAGACCAAGACCTAATGGTGAATAGGATTCAGAATAAGAAAAAGAGTCTGAATGAAATACAACTTGATAAATTTCAAGAGAGGGAAAGGGAAGAACAAATTAAAATGAGATTAAAACAATTCCAGGATAGAGATAGAAAAATAGATCAAGAAGCAAATATGTTGAAAGCTCCTAATATGTTTGCTAATGCTAAGAATGATATATTAAATGAAGATGGAAACATATTACATCAGAAGAATATATTTACAAATCAAAAAAGTATGTTTATGGGAAAAGGAGGTTTTATGTGAAAATAAGTGAAATATCAAAACAAGGATTAAGAGCTGGTGGATTAACTGAAGCTGAAATAAAGAAGATGGAACAAAACTTTATGATGAGTAAACAAATAGAAAAGCGAATAAAGTTAAACACGGGAGATAAGAAGTTCTGATGGTTAACGGACAACAATTAAGTGTTAGAGAAAGAGTAGTTAGAGCTGGTGGTAGATTATCAGATGTTACACAAAGAGCTTTAAGGAGAGGAAGAAGTCCACCTAAAGCTGTGAAATTAAGGAAAGGTGGAACTGGAGTAATAATATTAAATGAAGTTGATAGACAATTATTAGGTATAAGTAAGAGAGGTGGAGTGTTATAAAATGATATTTACATTAGGGAGGGGAGAAAATTAATGGATAGAAAAGGTCAAACCACAATGGGTCAAATCGGAGTATTCTTATCAATATTCGTAGCTATTATAGTTGGACTAGCACTTTTGGGTGGATTTATTATACCAACAGTCGGATCTAGTACTACATTAGCTGCTCATGCAAATAATACTTTAACTATGCCTGCATCTGGAAGCACTGTTGATTTAAATGGTAAGTTTGCATCAGGAGTTATAGTAACTAATGCAACAGACGGAACAGTTGTTCCATCAAATAACTATACTATATTAAATAACCAATTAGATACTAATGGAATTTTAACTAGTAGGTTACAATCTGATGGGGGAACATTTGAAACACTAAGTATTAATGTATCTTACTTAACTCAACCACTAGGTTATATTCCAGAGTCTGGAGCTAGAGGAGTAGCATTACTTATTGTTATCTTTGGAGCATTAGCAGTAGCAATGGTTGCATTAGTTCCTGTATTGAAAGATAACTTATTGGGAGCATTGGGGAGATAAATAATGTCAAGTGTTAATTCAATTTTAAACTTAGGTTTAAGTTTACAAGCTGTAGCTCTACTCGGAAAGAATGTTGAAGCTGTAAAAAACAAAAACAAACTGAAAGGGATTACTAGTGCTGCAGTTACAAACCTAATTGGGATTCCTTTACTTCAAGCTCAGGCAAGAATAATAGGAGGTATAAAATAAAATGGCTTTTAAAAAAAATTGTGAGAAGGTTTGGAGTTGTCAATTAGATAATTTTATTTTGGACAACCATGCTTTAACTCCTAGAAATAGTAAACAAGCAAGTAAGATAGATAAAGAAGATAGGAATAATCCAGAAGCAAGAAGTAGAATATTATTATATAATGGAAATCTTCCTAATAGATTATTAACAAAATCTATATTTTTTAAAAATACAACACCCCCACTAATTAAGCAAAGAAAAAATACTTTATTTAACATAGATACTCCATCATTCATTTTTTCTTCTCCTTTTTCTCATGAGTTCTCATGTGGCTTTCTAGATTGGACTCCGCCTGTTTCTCATACAGAGAAACAATTATCTTTCCACATTCAGAACACTTCTTCTTGTATGTCTTTACCATATGGATATGGGGATATGGTAGTTAATAAACCTTTTGGTTTAGGAGTACCACAATGAAAAATAAAAAGTTTTTGAAAAATAGAAGTAAAGGATTTTATATTACCTTCTGGGGATTTCTTTTAGTTTTTTTAGTTGTGGGTATTGCTGGGGCTGTTAGTGTTTTGAATGATCAAGGGTTGACAACTCCAAAAGTTAATGATATCATTTATGTTATTCCTGGAGATGCTTCTGATTTAGATACAAAATTAACTGCTTTAACTGAAAATGATACCTTAATAATTCCAAAAGGATATTATAGATTAACAGATTGTTCTCCACCAGCTGCTGGAGTATATCCAATAGTTGAGAATAGTATAACAATTAAAGGTGAAGGAAAAGGAACTCATATTCATTTTGATTGTATTAATGATACTCCAATATCTGCAATGATAAGAGTTACTGGAGATTATTTTTTAATAAAGGATATTTATTTTCAAGGGAATCAAACAGATAATATAACTGAAAATGGATTTAATAAAACCCAAACAATTTTATCTTTAGTTAGTTCTGATAATTCAATAATTAATAATTTATGGTTTTTAGATGGGTTACAAGCAATTTCAATAAGCAGTTCGGATAATGTAATTGTTTCAAATATAAACATAAAAAACACTGAACATCCATTTAATATTCAAGGTTCAACAACTAACCTTATTATCAATAATATTATTGCTTCACAATTTGCTAGAGATGGAAGAAATGGATATTTACAAACAGGAATGAAAATATCAAACACTGCAAATAGGATAAGTATTAATAATTTTCATTTAAATGGTTATCAAAGAGAAGCATTTAGAATTAGTGGAGGAACTAATTTGCAATTTAGCAACATCTATTTGAATGGAACTGGAAATTATGATCTAAGTACTCCAACAACAGCATCATTTAATTTTATAAATTCATCAGATATTCAAATTAGCAATCTACATATATTTAATGGAAAAGATGATATTAATATAGATGATGTTGATGAATTTTCAAATTTAATAATTACAAATATGTTTCTGAAAAACACCACTGAAGGAATTTCAATTAGGGCAGGTGATAATAACATTTCTAACATTAAAATTTCAGATTCAATTATTTTATTTACAACTGGAGGAAGGGGCATAGATATTAGAAATAATAATCTTACTGATATTGAATTTAATAATGTAAAGGTTTATCCTTTTGATCCAACTGGAACAACTGGAAAAGCTATAGCAATATCTGTTAATGATGTAAAGGGTTTAAGTTTAATTAATTCTAAATTTAATGGTGCAACTGGAGATTTTGATGTAGCTTCAACTGTAAATCATAAAATTAGAATAATTAACTCTCAATTTAAAGATGATGATGTTAGAGGGGCAAAATTCTCAGATACTACTGTCTGGAACTTCACAGAATTTACGGGAAATTATTTTGGAACTGATGATAATCCAACATATTATGGAGATGTTTCTGATAATTATTTAAAAGTAAGTAATCAAAGAACTGGAACAATAGCTTATAACTTCACATCAAATACACCAGTTCATTATGATGGAACTGATTGGAATGAATATTAAAATGAAAAATAAAACTAAAACTTCGGTTAAAAAAGCTTGTAAGAACTTTTGCTTACTTGGAGCTATGAGTGTTTTTTTTTTCTTATAATTCCATTCGTTAGTGCTGTTGATTTAGATTCTGGAACAACATTAAATACAACGGTAAGTAATTCTTCATTCACTTTCAATACAATTAATATTAGTGTTGATGAAGCTAGGATATTTAATAGAAGTATTGAATTAGAAAATGTATCTTATACAAATGGAGATTTAGTTATTTCAATATCTACAATTATGAATCATACTGTTGTTAATACTAATTTTGATAGTTCAGCATTCCCTTCAATTACAAGTTCCTCAACAACAAATGTAGAAATAACAAATGGCTTTCCCCAAAACTTAGCATCACAAATTACATTTCCAGCAACTCAATGTAGTAGCATAGGACAAATAACTTATACTTCTGGAAGTGGAGGAAATAACCAAATAATAAATAAGGGTGGAATAAGTTGTAGTGGTGATGTTGCTACTGTTGATATAGATAGTCTTGATGCTTCTTCTATTGGAAGTTTAGAATGGACTTTTGGATGTTCTACATTTGAATTAGTAGGTTATAGATTAATTCAAATTGCTGGAGCTTTGTTAGTATTGAGTGGTTCATTATTTTTCTTGTGGAAAAATGGAATGTTGTTTGAAATGACAGTTGGACAGCTTTTAACCACATTTATAATAGTCGTTGTAGCTATAGGATTGTTCATAGCATCAGTAGATGTGATGTCAAGTAGTTGTCCTATTTAAAAAATGTAGGGAGGTATAAAATAAAATGGCTTTACCAACACCAAATCAAGGAGAGAAAAGACCTAAGTTCATGGGAAGATGTTTAAGATCTGATGAAATTAAATCAGAATTCTCAGAACAAAAGAAAAGGTTCTCAGTTTGTGCTGCTCAATGGATGAAGGGTAAATAATGGTAACTATAGGAGAGATTAAAAGAAGATCTACTTCTGCAGTTTGTGGATTGATGGAAAGAGAAGTAGTTGTAAATCCAGGGATGGTTGCTGAAGTTAAAAGAGTTCTTAGAACAAGTGGATTTATAATTGTAGGAACTGGACAAGCTCCTTTTGGAAAGATTAAGATTTGGTTTAATCCTGCTGTATCATTGTAGTTGTTGTTACTCTAGAGTAATAAAATAGTGTAAGGGAAACATTTATATATTAATTGATATTAAACTAATTCATGGTTGAAGGATTAAAGGAAAAGGTTGAAAGGAACAAGGCGATGGCTGAGCTACTTCTTAAAGAAAATAAAAGAATTTATATTAAAGATCTTAGTGATGATATTTATTTTGCCGATATAGTTTTAGTTGGAGAGGATTCTATTTTAATTGATTGCTTTGCACCTGAGAAAAGAAAAGGTGAGAGAAAAAAATTGTATTGGATTATGATTGTTAAGATGGATGAATATAAAGAGGTGGGAGAATGAATGAAAAATTAAGTTTAAACAAAATAGATAAAGGTTGGGAGGAACCAAATCCAATAGATTTTAGTTTTAATCCTTATAGGGTTATTTCATATACAAAAATAAAACCCTTAAAGAATGATACAATCAATACAAGATGCCCACATATAAATGCTTTAATAAATAATTATATAGGCAGAAAATTTTTCTTTAAGTCAACTAAAGATATTCAAAAAGTCCTATTAGATAATGCACAAAAAGCTATGGAATCATATTTAAAAAGAAAATTTGGTACATTACATAATTATCAAAAATATAGGATTAAGAGAAGATGGAATCTTACTTATTGTCAATATAAAGATATGTTGGCTGGAAGTTTAGGATTTAAAAATAAAAATCACCAAGAATTAGATAGAGCAAAAAAAAGAGGAGTTGCTAAAACATATAATCAATTACAACTTTACTATGTTAAAAAAAGAGGATTTAAAACAAGAAATGATTATGCTGAATTTTTAAAATACAAAAAGGATGTAAGTAAAAAATGAATCCATATACTAAAGCTATTGATAAAATAGAAATATGTGAGAAACAAATTAAAGAAATTAAGTATCTTGAAGATAAAGAAAAGAATCATATCATTGCAGATCTATGTGAAATAAAGTTTGTTGTTATTCCTGAACTAAGAAAAAGGTGGGAGGATAAAAATGGTAAATGATAATGAAATGAAACCTGAAGAAGAAGTAGAAATTATTTTATGGGATTGGTTAAAACCTACTAAATATAATAATATAAAAGAAATATATTTTAACAGAATAAATAAAATAAATGCTCCAACATTTCAAACAAAAGGACTTAATAAAAAACCTGATTTTATTATATTATTGAATAGAGGATTTGGAAATGAATATATGGTTGTTGAAATTAAAGATGCTTCTAAAACTATTAACATTTTAAAAGGAACTAAAATATTAGATTATTATAAAAATTATATATCTAATAAAACTAAATACTATATAAATGAAAATGAAATAAAAATACATCATTTTTCTATTGCAACTCAACAATCTAAGAATGGAACTTTATTCTTTGAAGATAATGAATTAATTGAAAATGATAAAAAAGATTTAGTAAAAATGGGAATATTATCTAATAAAGAATATAGGAGAAACAAAGATTATATAAGAGGATTATTTAATGGATTTAAAGAATTGAGGAAAGAATTTAATTTAAAAGATATTAAATCTTCTTCTTTAGGTATTTTAATTTCTAATCCTGGAACTAAAGAAAATTATCCATATTATCAAACTGTAATTTATGTAGATTGGATTAAGAGAAACAATATTAAATGGGGGCAGAGGTTTCTGAAATTATAAATGAATGAACAAGAGGTGGGTGATTTCTTCGATTTTTTCAAACATAAACATCCAACAGAAATAAGGGTTTTTGATAAAGTCAAATATCCATTAGGGAGAAGCATTTTTGTAAAATCAAAAGAAGAATTTATTAAAGAGGTTAAAAAATATAATGAAGATGAAAGAGTTGATGTTTTTATAAAAGGTAGAGATGGGGATGGAAAAACAGATGATTCAATTACTTCATCTAATTTTATCTTCTTTGAAATAGATGAACATGATATTCTAAAACCAGAACAAGCAAAGAAAGTTGAGAAATTTTTAAAAGATAATAATATGGAAATAGGTTTAGCTGGAATGTCTGGTGGAGGTTATCATTATTATATTCCACATAAAATCAAAACATTAAATTCAGAAATAGATAGGGAAAGTTACAAAGAATTATTGAGAAGATTTAAAGAAGCTTTACTTTCTGAACAAATAGATATTGATCCTGTTGTATTTAATCTTTCCAGAGTTTCAAGGGTTTTAGGAACTATGAATTGGAAAAGAGAAGTAGAAAGTAGAATAATATATGATAATAAAAATATAAACATTGAAGAAAATCATTTATCTATAAAACAATTAGTTCTTAATGTTCCTGAAGATAAAATTAGTTCAGAGGTTAATGAATCATCAATTGAATTATTAGAGAAATATGGAATTGATAAAAAAGATAAATGGCTTTATACTTTAGTAAAAAATAAAATTGTTATCCAGGAAGATTCTGGAGGAAATTCTATTATATTCAAAAATGCTGCCATCTTATTAGCTCGTGATGAAATTCCAAAAGAAGAAGTTAAAGTAATCGGAAAATCTATATCAGAATTATGTAAGGGTAGAACACTCTCAGCTTTTATGGGTTGGTATAAAAAAGCTTTGAATAACCAAATAAGTGAAGTCAATGAAATAGAAATTAATAAATGTATTGAAGAAGGAGAATATAAATTACCACTTTATACTAATGAATATATAGAAAGAAAAGATAAAGAAAGACAAATAGGTATTGGAAATAAACTAAAGTTTATTGATTTAGAAGAATTAAAAAACTATAAAGAAAATAATGATGGAGAAATTGTTGAAAAATTAATTCCTTGTGAAAGTATTGGTGCTTGGGGTGGAAAGAGAGCATCATTGAAATCATGGATTGCTTTAAATTGTGCTGTTTGTGTTTCAAATGGTTTAGAATTTCTTAATTTTAAAAGTAATAAAGTTCCAGTAATATATATAGATAGAGAAAATGGTTATCCTGAATTAAAAAAAAGGATTAGTATGATTGAAGAAGGTTTAGATATAAAAGAAAATAAAGGAGAATTATATTTCTTAGGAGATTATGCTAAATTAGATACAGCTGCACATTTATTACAAATAGAAGACTTCATAACCTCAAAAGGTATTAAGCTCATTTTCATTGATGTTTATAGAAGGATGGTATCTTTTGATGAGAATGATGCAAATAAGGTATCAGAGTTCTTTGTAGACCGAATTAAGCCCTTTATAGAAAGGACTGGAGCTTCCATTATATTCTTACATCATGAGAAAAAAGGAGAATCTCCAGATGAAATGGATAATTTAAGGGGAAGTTCTGACTTTGTTAATTATCTTGACTTTGTTCTTCTAAATACTAGGAGAGGAAATAAGATAATAGTAAAACAATTAAAATCAAGAAGAAGTAAAGAAATAGAACCTTTTGATGTTCAAATTGAAACTGATGAAATTAATTTTATGAAGTTTAGTAATAAGGGTAAATCTGAAGGTCATACTGAACCAGAAAGATGTTCTAAGATAATCCTAATATATATCATTGAAAACTCTATAAAAGAAATTTGTTACTCTGAATTTATAAAAAAGTGTGAAAGTTTTGATTTTGCTATAAATACTGCTAAAAGATCTTTGAGTTCTTTAATGAGTAGGGGAATATTAGAAAAAGGTTATGGAAAGAGAACTCCTTATAAAATTAATCTAAATGGTGTTAAATTAGAGGATTATATTAATAAAAATGATTAAACGAACTAAAATAAATGGTTCTAGTATATATGAACCTTTAGGAAGTGTTATCTGTCAAAAAGGCTCAATTTTATGTGTAAACCCAAAAGGTTCAAAGGTTCACTCTATAGAGTGTGAACCTTTTGAACCATTACGAGGGTTCGTATGGTTCAAACCATTAAAGAACCATTTGAACCTTTTGAACCATTACAAACTATAAAATGAATCAACTTAGAAGAATTTGTAAAAATTGTGGGAATAAATTTGTATTTACTTCAAAATATAGTCATACTTGTTTAGATTGCACAAAAAAAGGATATGAAATAGGTCGTTTGAAGCAATTAAAAAACAAATCTGGAGATAGTAAATGAATCAACCATACAATATCATAGAAAATCAAAGAATCGTTATGAGAGTGGCTAGGATTAGCTCTAAGCCATATTTACAAGGTATATCTCTTATCTATTATAGTCAAGGCTCATTGAATGGGTATGGTCACTCAGAATTGGATTAATGAAGTAATTTATTAATCAAGAGAGGGGGATTGCCTTGATAGGATTTAATCGCCTCTTTAACTCCCTCTCTCATGACCATCATACTCCTTACGGAGATTTAGGGGGAGGTTTATCACCTCTTTTTCCTCCCCCTTCTTTGTCACTTCAGAATTAAAGAAAGATATATAAACAACAACAACGATAATAAACCATGATTAAAACACAAAGTAAAGTAGCTACAAGAAGAATGATATTAATTCTGAATTTCTTAGAGGGTAGAGATTGGGTATCTACTTCAAGATTAGCAAGAAGTTTAACAATTAATAATTATGAGATCCAAAACACTTTAAATGATCTATTAAAAAATAAAGATATTCAAAAAAAGGAGAAAGGAACTTTTGTTTATTGGAGGTTAAAGAAAAAATGAACCAACAATTAACAAATACAGTTCGACTTGAAAGAATGATTGAAAACCTAGAAATGTTAGGTTTAACAAATCCAGAGATAAGGCAAATATATATAGATTTTAATTGGGAGTTTCAAGAATTAGATATGACTGATGAAAGAAATCTTTCTATTTTTTTAAATAAATATGAAAGAAGATATATTGATGAGGTGTTGAGAGAATGAGTGGAAATTGTTCAGCTAGAATAAGAACACTAAATAAAAATTTAGAGGTTTTATCCCAGCAAGGAAACCAAACAGCTAAACAAATACATACTAATTTTACTGAAGAATTTAAAAAATTAGATTTTAGATTAGATGTTATGGTTAATAATTTCCTTGGTAAATATGAGGGAATATATATGGCTATTACTGGAGATAGAAAATGAATCAAAAAGAATTGATTAGGAAATTAAAACAAGACAAAACATTTTATCAAGCTACAGCTTTCTTTTTAATATTCTTAATTGCATTTTTAATTTTTGTAAACCCACAACATCCACAACAAAACAACCCAACCCAACCAGGAACATATATTACAGATGATGGGAATTATTTATTTAGTTTCAATATGTCTAATGCTATTGAACTTCAATTAGCTGAAATAATCTTACAGGCTTGTGTTGTAAATGATATGGGATGTTCTAATATTCAAGAATTACAATGGAGGACAAACTAAAATGGATTTAAAAGAAAGCTCAAGGTTATATGAACCATTAAAAATTCTAAACATCGCCGACTTAGATGAAGTGCCTTTAGAATTATTAATAGAAGATGAATCTGGAACAGACCCAGATGGAAAAACTTTTACATATAAATATATTGAGTTAAATGGAAAGAAGTATAGAGTTCCAAATACTGTTAGAGAAGAAATACAAAAAATCTTAAAGATAAAGCCAGAAGCTAAAAAGATTAAAGTTAATAAAACAGGATCTGGTATGGGAACTAAATATGCTGTTGAATTGATAGAATAAAATTTTAATTGGAACCCCTCTTAATTTTTAAGGGGTTTCATACTCAAGGAAAATAAAATGAAATATAAATTACCAGAAGAAATAGAAGAAGCAATTAAAGCTTCAGTATTATTAGAAATGATGTTAGAAACTTACGGAAACTTATTAAAACATATTCAAAAAACAAAAGGAGAAAGAAAATGTTATTTAAACCAGAACATAAAGAAATGATTTTGAATGGAACTAAAACTGCTACTCGTAGAAATTGGAAAAGACCTATGGTAAAAGTTGGAGGGATATATAAGTGTAAACTAAAAATGCTCTCTAAAGAATATTTTGCAAAGATTAAGGTGGTTAAATTATATGAAGAAGAATTGGGGGCAATGACTGATGAAGATGCTAACAAAGAAGGTTATGAAGATGTTGAAGAATTTAGAAAGATTTGGATTAAAATAAATGGTCATTGGTATAATGAAATGGTGGTTGAAGTTATTGAATTTGAGGTAATAAAGAATGACAGATAATATAGTTTATCCGCAGAAAGAAGTAATTAAAAATATAAAGAAATATTCTAAGATGAACTTTGAAGATTATTTTAAAGAATGGAAGGATGGTGTTAATAAGACACTTGAAAATAAGCGTAATAAACAACCTAAATTAATGAGAATATTTTATCTTAAATCAAGTAGTATACTTGATGAAAGAATAACTAAAGCAATAGCACTTCAGTTTTTTGATTATGGAAGGTTAAAAGCTATTACTAAACAAAATAAAGATATTCTTGATTGGGAGAATAAAAAATGAAAGATGAAGAATTTATTAAGAAAATAATGAAACTTTATGATCATGGAGATGGAATATTTCCTTGTAGTAGAGATTGTGATGCAAATGAAATTAGAGATTTAATTGAGGAATATTATGATGGAGTTGGAAAATGACGGATAAGAGCTATTATCTGGATTTACTTAAAGGGAAAAATTCTCAAAAAAAGGCTTTGTTTAAAAAGTAAGTCTTGTTTAGAAAGTATAAAGGTTTAACAAAAATTAATGTAATAACTTTATTTTTCAATACTTAACTCTTCTTTCATAATTTTCTTTACTTGGTCAGAAAATTTAGATAATTCTTTTTTAATATTCTCTTTTGGAACATCTTTAATATGGATTTTTAGGAATTCCACTGTCGTTGTTAGTTTATCAAATTCTTCTTCTTTAGAAATTTTGATTATCTCTGAAAGAGTTTTTTCAATATCTTCCATTTTAGATGGGAAAATAGAACTAAGTAGATAAACTAAGTAAACTTTATTATCTTTATTAGTTTCTTTCTTCAAATCTTCTGAGTTAGGTTTATCTTCCACTGAAGAAATTGCTAATGGAGCTTTCTCCGAAAATCCTTCATAACCTTTTAAGAATAATTTAGATAATTTATTTGCTGGTTTTTTGGCAAATCCTTCTCTTTCTAAGTAGCTAATTAAGGCACCGCTACTTGGTTTTGTTTGTTCATAAGCTTCCCATATTTTTTTATGAATGGGAGGGGTCAGAAAAGCTTTTAATTTATCAGATTCTAAATTTTTTTTAAGAATTTTATCCCCTAACTCTGTTATCTTCCATTCTTTAGGGCCCTCTGCTCTATCGATTAAACCAAAGGCTTTCAATGAGGCTAGAATTCTAGCAAGATTTCCTCCAGCCTTTCCTACAGAGGAACCTACTTCAGCATAGGTAATAACTGCTCCATCTGCTCCATCTGAAACCTTTTTTAGGTATGATATAGTTAGCTCTAGGGTTACCTTTGGAAAATCTTTTACTACTTTTGGTTTTGTTGAATTCTCTGCCATAATAAACTGTAATAAACAAAGTTTTTAAATCTTTCTTTCAGAAATCAAAAAAGATGGTATGACCAAAATATTTAAATACTTCACTTTACATAAAATGTGGTAAAAACAAAAGGTATGATTACCATAAAATACTTAAAGTGAGCTACTATTGTTTTTACGGAGAATGATCATGAGTTCAATGAACTCAACTATGTGAGGGGGAGGATAGACTCCGCATCCAGGTTATCGCCAAGTGATGCAGGGTCGCTTCATGATTGTTCTTCTCATACTAAATCAATGGAAGGCCGAAGCCTTCCAGGAGTCAAAATGTCCCGCGAAGAACAAATTAAATCCATAAGAGAAAAACAAGATACATATAAAAAACTAACGGAAGGCAAAAAACATACTCAGCAGTGGAAATCATATGATAAGGCAAAAACAAATGAGAAACTATTATTTATGAAATTGCTTAAAGATTTGTGTGATAATATTGAGCAACCCATTTACAAATTCGGAAGACCAACCCTGCCCTTTGGTGATATGCTTTTTGGTTCTATAATGAAAACCTATACAGGTTTCTCTTTGAGGAGATTTATGTCTGATATGAAAATAGCAAAGGAATTTGGATTAGTTTGTAAGGTTCCATGTTATTCTTCCCTTTCTAACTTTATGAATAAAAAAGAAGTCAAATCAATTTTAGATAATTTGATAACCGTTAGTTCTTTACCTCTTAAAGAAGTTGAAGAAGATTTTGCAATTGATAGTTCTGGTTTTTCTACTTCAAGATTTGCAAGATGGTTTGATTATAAATGGGGAAAAGAAAAAAAATATAAGATTTGGTTAAAAGCTCATTTAATTTCCGGAGTTAAAACTAATATTATTACTGGAGTTCAGATTACACAAGGAAGGAGAAACGATAGTCCAGAACTAAAAGGGCTTGTTAAGAAAACAGCAGAGAACTTTAAGATTTCAGAGGTTAGTGGAGATAAAGCCTATTGTTCGAAGGAGAATTTCAAAGTTATAGCACAATGTGGTGGAACTCCATTTATTCCATTTAAAAAACATGTTACTGGAAAAAGAGGTGGTTGTTCTGTCTGGAAGAAAATGTATCATTTCTTTATGTATAATCAAATGGAATTTTTAGAGCATTATCATAAGCGTTCAAATTCAGAAACAGTATTTCACATGATAAAATCCAAATTCAATGGTCATATAAGGAGTAAGAAACAGACTGCACAAGTAAACGAATTGTTGATTAAAGTCTTGTGCCATAATGTTTGCTGCGTGATTCAAGAAGTTTGTGAATTGGGTATTAAAGCAAGATTTAAATTAGAGGAGCCTATTAAAGTATAATGAAGAAAAAGAAGTGGGAGATAAAATCAAAGAGTTACTTTGCCCGTATAAAAATAAAGAAAACTGAAAAAGATGGAGAGTATTATGATATTGTCTTTGGTCTAAAAGGACAGAAAAATCGTGAAATGCACGCACATTATGGAATAAAAGTTGTTGCGGAAGATGGGATTATTGGTGGAAAAGTATTTTTTATTGAGCCAAGAAAAGCCACTTCTAGTTATAGAGAAGAAACTATAAATCCAAAAACTGGAGAAATCATTTCTAAGTTAGATAAATCTTTTGAAGGAGTTCCTGGAAAAACAGGGGCAGAATTTCATTATGGAACAATTTATGATGGAAAAGAAAAAAAGTTATTCTTGAGGAAATTTAAGATTGTAGAATTTGATGAACCAAGATAATTTCTGTTTAAAAAGTAAGATAATTTATTGACTTATTAAACAAAGCCGGAAAACATACATTTATAAAGAATAAGTATATTATATTATCATAAGTAGAGTTTAAAATAAAAGGAGAGTAGAGGGAGTTATAAAAACTCCTAATACCTCAGTTAAAAATGAGAGGAAAAAAATGAAAGTAGCAATATATGTAAGGGTAAGCACAGAACATCAAGATCTAAAGAACCAAATAGAATTATGTAAAAAACATTGTGAAATTAGGAATTGGGAAATTTTTGATATATATGAAGATATTATTTCTGGAACTAAATCCTCAAGACCAGCTTTCAATAGACTATTAAAAGATATGAGGAATTATAAATTTGGAGCTATTGTTGTTTCAAAACTTGATAGGTTAGCAAGAAGCTTACAACATCTTCTTTCTCTTGTTGATGAATTTTCAAATAAGGGAGTTCAGTTTGTGGCTGTAAATCAGAATATAGATACAACTTCTTCTACTGGGAAGCTCCAATTACAGATCATGGGGGCATTTGCAGAGTTTGAGAGGAATTTAATTAGTGAAAGAACAAGGGAAGGATTAAAGGGAAAGTTAAATGTAGGTAAGCGTGGAAAGGATAAAACTCAAAGGAAAAAAAGGGGGGGTCTTAGAACTACCCTTTTTACAAGGGGGATTGCTTAAAATATGGATGAGTTAAAAACGGACGTTTTTAGTTGTAAGTGTAAGAAGTGTAAACATGAATGGATAAAGAGAATTAAAGCTTATCCTAGAATGTGTCCTAAGTGTAAATCTTATGATTGGAAAGATTATAATTCCTTTGAAGATGATGATGAAGAAGGAATAATGTCTGAAGAAGAATTTAATAAAAAGGAGAGTGAAGTTAAATGAAAAGATTAACACATGAAGATATATGTGAAGAATATATTGAAAAAGGGATATTGAGTAGAGAACAAATTAATAAATTAAATGAAGAATTAAAAATTACTGGTGAGTGTTTAGATAAGGCTATAAAAATTGTTAGACAAAGAAAACCATTTCTAATTAGAATTTTTTATAATCTTTATATTGGTTTTGGTAGAGTAAAACCTGAAGTTAGAGAAGTTTGGGATGAATTAAAAAAATTAACAAAGGAGAGTGAAGTTAAATGAGTAATTTCTTTAAAATAGTTATTGGTTCATTATTAGTTGGGTTTAATTTACTCATAGCCTCATTTACAATTGCTCCACAAGAATCTGCATTTGCAACAATTTTAGGAATCATAGGGGTAGTTATAATTTTCTTTCCTATATATTATGGCTTGAGATTACCATCTTATAAAAATAAGGAGATTGAAGTTAAATGATTAATAGAGAAGGAAAATTAATTCTTGAAGATGATTATTTAGAAATTTTAGATTTTATTGAGATTGAGATTGATAAATGTTGGAAACCTAGAAAGAAAGAACATACTAATAGAGGAAATACTTTATTAAATTATTATTATATTATAATATTGGGATATGAATCTGGTTTAAAGTTAAATGAAATATTAAATATAGATAGAAATAATTTTTTTCAAGATTCTAACTTTATAATTTTAAATAATAGAAAAACATTGAAACCAAGATTCTGCAATGAAATAATTAAATTATTACCTTTTATTGTTTCTGAGAGAAGCATACAAAATTACCTTAATAAACTATCAATTAAGATTAAAAAAGATGTTTGTTTTAGAGATTTCAGAAAATCTTTTTCATTGTATGCTTCTGAAAAAGGTTATTCCCAAAGTAAAATTAATGAATTTTTATATGGACTAAATCCAAGATCAAAAGAAAACAAAAATGTTAGAGAATATCTAAGTGATGATTTAAGAATAAAAATCCTTTTAAGAGATAATTTTAAATGTAAACTTTGTGGAGATTCTCCTCCTAATACAGTATTAGAGATAGATCACATAGTTCCGATATCTAAAGGTGGAAAAACAAATAGGAAAAATTTACAAACTCTTTGTAAAAAATGTAATAGAGGCAAATTAGATAATATAATGAAAAAGGAGGATAACCAATGATTTTAACAGATTATAATTGTTATGCGAAAAGAAAATGAATAAAATAAAAAAACTAATAGAAGAACCAAAGTTTATCTTTGATAAACTCAATGGAGTGAAATATGCTTATGGATTGTATTGTAGGAGTTTTAAGAAAATAGTTAGTGTTCCTAGAATGGTTATAGACATTGGAGCTAATAGTGGAAAATTTGCTAAAGCATCTAATTACTATTTCCCAGATGCTTTATTAATTATGTTTGAACCAATAATAGAATATGGAATAAAACTTGGAAAGTATGGAACTGTTTATTCAATGGCTTTAGGTAATAAAAATGGATTTTGTAAATTTAATTATACTAAAAATAATTCTGGTAAATCTTCTATCCTTGAAAAGATGGATGAGTTCGATGATATAATAAAAAGAGATGTTCAAATTAGTAGCTTTGAATCTCTTAATATAAAAATTCAGAAACCTTGCATTGTTAAAATAGATGTTGAAGGATATGAATTAAATGTATTGAAAGGATTTGGAGATAAGATTAAAGATGTTGATGCTATACTTCTAGAATATCATGGAGCTGTTATTAGAAAGAATCAAACTAAATTAGGAGAGTTAATGAGCTTCATGGATAGTAATGGCTTTTCAAATTTCTTACAACTCTATCCTAGATTCAAGAGAGGTGGGCTTAGTTGTGATTTATTATTTTGGAGGACAACATGAAAGCAATAGATAAGATCACAAAGAAACTTGAACTAGCAAATCAACATTTAATAAAAGCTGCTAAAGAACAGAATGAGTGTAATAAAATAATTCAAGATGTTCATAAAGTTTTAGAGAAGATTGTTATTAGTGAAAAAAAGAAATGGGTAAATGGATTGATAATATTTTCTGTAATGTTTTTTGTTGGGGTTTATTTATTATATTATTTTGGAGTTGTAGGATGAAAATCTGGAAAGATAAATCTGGGAGGTGGATTGATAGAAAAGAATTTATGTCAAGGTTCAAAGATGGAGTTGTAAATATAACTCCCTACCAACAAGCAAGAATAGTTTATAAAAATTCATACCTAATGTTGTTTGGAGTTATAGCTGGATTAATATTTACATTATTCTCTTTCAAGAATCTTTGGTGGCTTTCTATAATTTTATTTTCAGCTTTCATAAATACTGTTGTTGTTCAAATTGGAAACTATCAAAAGTATATTGCATTCAAAAATATTGAGGAACAAATACAAGGAGGTTTAGAAGATGAATAAAAAAGGTTTTATTGATGAGATTAATCCAGGATATTTTATTCTTGCTTTGATCGGTGGAGGAATAGGTTACTTTGTTTCAGGCTATGCTGAAGCTGGAACTGTTATTCAGATTGGTTCAGGCATAGCATCATTTATAGGATGTTATCTTTATCTTGCTATGACAGATTAAAATGGGAAAAATAATTGAAGCATCAGAGCTTCCTCATGATGACAAAGTCTATATGAAAAAAGATTTTCTTGGATGGAAAGTTGTTCAACCTGTTAAGATAGATGGAAAAATTAATTGGTTTAATTTTATCTTTGGAGGAAAGAGAGGATTATTTTTTGCTATAATAGTTTTAGTAATGGCTGGGTTATTTTATATTGGTGTCGGAGAATTAGTTAGCACTTATGAAATGATAGCAAACAATCCATGTGACTTTTGTGATCTAGTTCCAACAGCTGATTCAATATTAAATTGTAAGAGCTAATTAAAATTAGGTGATACATGAAAAATAAATATCCAGTAATCTATTTGTATTGGAAAGAACAATTGGCTAGTCGTACAGATGGGTTTAATATTATTAGCAAGAGAGAAGCTGTAAAAATTATTTGTAAATTTTATAATATAAAAAAAGTTATTGCTTGGACTGTGTTGAAAGAGATGGAGAACTTGGGCATGATAAAAAGTATTAATAGATTGAAGTGGGAGATTAAAAACAAGAACAATCCGATTCTAAATAATGTTTCCAAGTTATATAAAGAGGTTGGATTGTTTTTCTTTCCTTAGTTATATTTTTTTTAAAACCGAAACTATCCCTTAAGTATTATAATATTAATTAACTTGAAAGATAAATGGATTTCCTTATTAAACCTACAACTCCTTTCTATCTCTCACCCTTTTCAAAAGTTGATACAGTAAATTTGTTTCTATTCCCATAACTTCAGCTATTTTTTTAGCTGGTATTCTCTTATGATGAGTTCTAAGCCACATAATTATATTATCTCTTTGTATCATCACTTTATGAGCATGAGTATTATCTGTTGTATCTTTTAAGAAAAGAGATATAGCTTTTTGTTTCTTTATTTCATATTCATCTGAATCTAATACAAAATGTGAGGAGAAGGGTGCATTAAAATTACTTCTTGGTCTAGCATAGCTGTAAAACTTTTTCCCATAGAGGTATAGTTGCTTAATCCTATCTGTTCCATCCATACCCTTGAAGAAAGCCATGAATTTTCCTCTATCAGTTAATGAATCTCCATAAACACTCAATAATAAGTCGGCTCTATGTAATGCAAGGTTCTTATCAATATCAAAGATTGAATTTACACAAAAGATAACAGTAATGTTCTTACTTCGTATCATACTCATAGCTTGGATTATCATTGTATTAACTTTAGATAAAGTAGTTCTAGTTGATAGTAATAAGGCTTCATCAAAAACAATTACATCACCTTTTGTAGCTTGAGCTAATCCTATCTTATCTTCTCCTCCATCTAAAAATGTTTTTGGACTATAATGTAATTTTTCTAAACTAAAATTAGGATCAAGATACAATCCACATTGATTTGCTAAAGTTGTTTTTCCCATTCCACTTCTTCCATCTACAATTAAAACTGCTGAAGTATTTTTTTTGTGAATTGCTCTTTTGAACCCATCCAAAATATCTTTAAGTTTTTGGGGTAAGGTATAATTTAACTTTTCAATCCTAGATGGTTCTTTATCAAAATCCATTTAAATTTTCATCTTGGAAGAATCTTTTTTCCTATCACCAAGAAATCCATATTTTTCTAAAGTATACTGAAGCTCATTATTATATTGCATGAATGTTTGAATGAAAACTTTTCTAACATTTTGAAATATCTTTGGTGCTTTGTGGAATCCAAAGTTGAAACTCAAGAAGGCAGAGTATTCTATTAATTCTTTTTCAATTTTTTCTAACTTTTTAACTTCATCTTTATCCATAACATGAGTAGAACTTAATCTCATAGCTATCAAACAAGCTACTGCTTTTTTATAACTATCAATACCAGAAATGAATGCAGCGTTGGCTTGAGATCGCAAGTTTGCTAATTCCATTGTTAGAAGTTGAGCCATATTCCATTCAACTTGTTGGCTAACATCAGCTCTATTATCTACCATTTTAATACTCAAAGTATACTAAAGTATATTCTTTATAAATATGGTTGGTGGGTATACTTTTGAATATTTTAAACCATATTTATAAATAAATTATAATAATGGAAATTAGGGAGGGTAGAAAGAAATATGTTAGGCAACATTATAGGTGGATTTATTGTTATTCTAGTAGGAACTGCTTTGCTTCCAACAGTAGCACAGCAAGTGGGAACAGCCCAAGCTGACGGAAATGTTACAGGAGCTGCAGATACCCTTGTAGGATTAACAACCTTATTCTTCTCTTTAGCTATCGCAACTGCTGCAATCGGAGTAGCTGCACAAGGTTTGAGAAGCGCAGGATTAGTTTAAACCGCCACATGAAATTAAGTAATTTTTTACATTTAATTAAGAATAGGGAGAACCCTAAATGAAGTTGAAACTCCTTATTTTTTTCTTTTTTCTTTTTCTTTTATTAGTTGGAGTTATAGCTTTCTTTTATTCTAGTCCAACAAGAGAATATATTATTTCTGAAACTAAGGAATTTGGTAAAACTCTTAATATAGGTTCAGAAGAAGCTGAATTAGAATTACAGCAAAGCAGTACCAATGATAAGATATTATCACCCTATGAAATATTTAGAGGTTGGAATGAACCAAGACTCACAGGAAATGAATCTATTTATTTTAATGCTGAACTTGATGAGAAAACTGGAGAGGTAATATTAACTCCTAAATTTTTAGGAAGTAAAGTAATAGAACATTGTGATTTTTTAGATTATGATAAAGAAATAACAAAGTGTAGGAATGTAACTTATACTCAACCAAATAGTTTAGATATAAAAACAAAAACAGATTCTAGTTTACCTTCATTAACAAAATCATTAGGAGTTTTTACATATACTTTAGATCCTTTAACTTCTTTATTCTATAAATTTGGAAAAGAATCTGTAATTATAGAAGGGGATACAAGTTTTGCTTCAAATGATAGTGATGTTGTTCAGGAAAATGGTTTTGCTCATTTGAATCTTTCAGTTTCAGATATTTATGCAGACTTAGTTTTCTATATGCCTTTTGATACAAATACTTCTCAAACTACAACTTATGATTATACTGAAAATAATAGTGATGGAACTTATCAGGCAGATGCTTCATTTGTTACTGATGGTATTCTTGGAGGAGCAGTTACTTTTGATGGAACTGGTGATTTTGTTGATATAACAAACCCAACGATTTTTGCAGTTCCAGATGGTTCAGCTTATACAATCACTGGATGGTTCAAAGGTACTGCTGGAGCTATTGATGATCTTAGAATTTTAGGATTTGGTAATAGTGGTGATTCATCTCCATTTATTATTTTAGAATATAATGATAATGATAATAATGGTCAACTAGGATTCTCTCATAGGGCAGATGATAATTCAAGAGCTACTTTGGGAACTGCTCCAGGATTAATTGAAGATGGAATGTGGAATCATTTTGCAGCAATAAGACACGCATCAAATTCTTTTGAATTAGTTGTGAATGGTATAAGTAGAGATACTGATGCTACAAGTGTTGGAACTACAACTATTAATAGTTTTAGAATTGGAGATACAAATATTGGAGGAGGTTCAAAATTCTTTAATGGATCTGTTGATGAAGTTATGGTATTTGATAGAAATTTAAGTGTTGCAGAAGTTAATACTATCTTTAGTAATCAATCAGCTAGATTCAAAACATCTGGAACACAAGAGTTTAGAAATTTAAATGTTAGTGAAGCTGGAGATAGTTCTGAAAATAGAGTTAATGTTACATTATCCGGATATGAAAATCTTTTAGGTTCTAATATATCTGTTAGAGTTAATGGGGGTACTTTTATAAATTTAAGTTCTGCAGGAATAGCTACTAATTTATCTTTTACATCTAACCCAAATAACATTAATATAACATTTCAGTATCGTCCAGATAATAATAGTTTTTATTCTCCTTTGATAATAGGAAACATAACTCTTGATAGTTATACAGAGGGAGTTCCTCCTCCAGTTGATAATGAGTTTCCTAAGTTTAGTAGTTCAACTGAAGATCCAACAGACCCAGCTAATTATTTATTTGGGCAAGATTATCAGTTTAATATTACTTTACTCTCAACTAATGGAACTGTAGGAATAGAATTTGATGGTGTTAACTTTACAACTACAAATATATCAGATGTATATAATAAAACATTCCCAGACTTAGCAGTTAATAATTACACATATTATTATTGGTCTTTTGGAAATGGAACTGCTGAAAACTTTAATGTAAGTATAGATTTCACTTATGAAGTTGTAAATATAATTCCACAAGGTTCTATAGCTGGAACTTCTCCTATAAACTTTGGAACTGCTGGTGATGTACAAGGTAGTGAAAGTAATGATGGAGATGGAGATGTTAGTTATGTATTACATAGAGATGGAGTTGCTGTTTCAAATCCAGATGGAACAACCTTAGGTGCTGGTAGTTATAATTATTTATTCAATGCTACAAAAGGTCAGAATTATACATTAAATTCTTCAATTGCTACATTTGCTTTGACAGTTAATCAAATTGCCTCAGTAATAAATTTAACCTTGAATGGAACTCAAGCTAATATAACAATAACAAAGGATGAGGCTATTGATCTAAACTGTTCAACAATAACTGGAGATGCTTCAGCTTTCTTATCTACTTATAGAGAAGGTACTCTAATTAATAATGGAACAACTCCTACAACAAATACAACCACATTTTCAACATTGGGAGTAGAAAATGTAACTTGTATCTATGAAGGTTCTCAAAACTATACTGTAAGTTCTCAAGAGTTTTTTGTAACTATAATTTCAGGTGCTGATATAGAGTTTCCACAATTTACTAACTTTGGTGGAACTGTTAACAATACAGCTTATACTTCTGGAGGAGTTTATACTTTCAATGTAACTATAACACAAACAAATGGTACGGCTGGTTTAGAGTTCAATGGAGTTAATAGAACGACTAATAATATTAGTTCAACTTATAATGCAACTGTTATAGATTTAGCAGCTGGGGAATATACTTATTTCTGGTGGGCTAATGGTAATGGGAGTGATGGTAATTTTAATGTAAGTAATGTTAAAAGTTTTACTGTAGCTAATGCAACTGGAGATATTACTTTATTAATAAATGGAACAGCTGGAAACCAAACAGCTCCATTTGGAACTCAAACAAATGCAAGTGCTTCAACAAGTTTTGGAACTATAACTTTGTTTAGAGAAGGAGTTGATGTATCTGCTGAGAATAATGTTAATATATCTTTAGGAGTTGGGGAATATAATTATACAGCAGTATCAAGTGGGGATGCAAACCATAGTTCAGCAACTATTTCAAGATTTGTTCTTATCAATCAAATAAGTTCTGCTATTAATTTAACATTAAACAATACTCAATCTAACATTACTATTTTACAAGGAACTACAATTGATTTGAATTGTTCAACTATTAATGGGGATAGTTCAGGTAATTTAGCTATGACAAGAGAAGGAACATTGATTAATAATGGAACTTCTCCCATAGTAAATTCAACTACTTTCAATATAGTTCAGTTAGAAAATATAACTTGTATCTATGAAGGATCTCAGAATTATACAGTTTCCTCAAATAGTTTCTTTGTAAATGTACTTCCAAATTCTGTAAGTTTAAATCATTTTGAAATTAGAGTTGAAGATATTTTAGTTGCTAGTTCAATCCCAGTCCAAATTTTAAATGCTACAGTTAATATAACTTCTCCAGAACATACTACTTGGAAAGGAGTTGGACAAATTAATGGAACTACTGGAGGTACAACACAAGTTCTTATGACTTTGGAAGTTGGTGGAATTAATTTATTTAGTGGTAATGTTCTTTCAATAAAAGGTGCTGGTGATAGAAAACAGTTTAATCTTGATATTAATGCTACTGATCTTGGGATAGGAATAAATAATCTTAATTTATTTATATGGACAGATAATGGAAAAGAAATAAGTTTAGAAAGTTATGAAATATTTGTAGATACTAATGTGACTAATAATGGTGGAGAAATTTTACATAATGATAGACTTTTTAGTTTCAGTTTCTCTAGTACAACTCCTGTAAATAAAATAAATTTCACTTTTGATAAAACTTCTGTTAATTCTCAAACAATATTAGATAGTACTTATCGTTTCACAAAATTAGGAGCTGGTGCAATAACTCCAGATTGTTGGTGGGAAAATAATGTTACGGGAGAATTTACAACCCATTCACAAAGATATATAAGTAGCAGTTCAGATACTGGAAGTGCTGGAACTTACTTGAGAAGTCAAGCAACAAATACAACTGAAACTTGGATGTTGTTTTGTCAAGCTGATGATACAGATACTGTTAATGTAAATGGTTCTATTTATGTTTTTGATTCTGTTAATGAAAATGGAAATAATATTGGTGGATTTCAGAACTCTACAACAAATGTAACTTTAATAAGTGGGAATAATAATTTAATTTTAACTAATAATTATACACAACAAAATGGAACAAACTTACAATTAATGGCTATGGTTAATTTTGAATCAACAACAGGAAGTCAAACTGGTGCTAATTCACCAAAGTTTTTTGTAAATTCCTCTCTATCTGAACAAGGTTGTTCTGATGTATATCATAGAAGTATAGGGGGAAATAATCAACCAGGCGTTGTTAAATTATATATAAATTGTAATAACACAGTTATTGGAGAAGGAAATGACTTTAATTTATATTCTAGTGTTGTAAGTGGTGAATCATTAAATATTCTTAATGCTACCTTTATATCTTACGAATCAGTTGAATTAGATACTACAACGGGAATAGTTCCTCCAATAATTGTTATAACAAATCCAACAGATGCACAAAATGTTAGTGGTGTTATAGCAATAAATGGAACTATTACAGACCTAAGTGAATTGGGTTGGGTATCAAATATAACTTTATTAAATACAGATTTAACATCAAACTTTATAATATTAAATGAACTTAATAGAGAAAATTCAACCTCAACTACATTTAATACATCTTTAGTCTTAGATGGAGATTATATAATTCAATGGAATGTTACAGATAGTGTGGGAAGCACTTTTGATACAGTAAATATTACAATATTCAATGCAGATACTGATTTCCCTATATTCTCAGGATTTACAGAAGATCCAACTGATCCTGCAACTTATGTAGCAAATCAAATTTATCAATTTAATTCAAGTGTTATAAATACTAATGGTACTATAGGTATAGAATTCAATGGAACTAATTTCACAGCTTCAAACATATCAGATATATTTAATTTCACAACAAGCAACTTAGCAGCTGGAGTATATAATTATTATTGGTGGGGATTTGGTAATGGTACTGGTGCTAATTTTAATAGAACTATTGGATTTGATTATACAGTTGATAAAGCATCAAGTGAATTAAGTTTAACTTTGAATGGAACAGCTTCTGATATCGATATAACAAATGGTACTTCAACATCAATCTTATTAAATGGAACTTTAGTTACTGGGGATAGTTCAACTGTATTAAAACTATTTCAAAATGAAACATTAATTAATGAAGGAATAACAGAAGTTAGCAATTTAACCTTATTTAATAATACAGGATTATTCAATATAACTGTAATTTATACTGAAAGTCAGAATTATACCACAAACTTTAAGACTTTCTTTGTAGATGTTAGCTCAGCAGTTACCCCACCACTTAGTCGTGAAGGTGTATTGAGGATTTCAGGAAGGCAAGTAAGTAGTTCAATTAATTTAGGACTTTCAGAAACAGAAATGATAAAGGAAGATTTATGTAGGATGGGAATTAGAAGATGGTGTTAAAATTAAAAAAAATAAGTAATAGAACATTAAATTATATAGCTTTTGCAATGATAATAGCTTTCTTCTTTATATCTTTAGCTTCAGCTCAAACCTATAAAATAAACCAAGCTATGAATTTAACTCATAGTATTACTGTTAATGCTAGTTCAACTGGAATAACTGCAAATATAACTGTACAAGATCCAGATGATATTTATATAGTATCATTTAAACAAATGGCTTTAAAGTCAGGTTCAAATGAATTTACATTTACAGTTCCTTCTGGTAATATAACTAAAACTGGTATCTATCCTTATACTGTTTGTGCCTATTCTGTACAAGAAAATAAATGTTTCTCCTTTGAAGCTAATGTAACTCCTTCAGGAAATGATGGATCTCAAGTTACATGGTTTTGGTTAATCTTAGTTTTATCTTATGGAGTAATGATATTTGGAGTTTGGAAACAAGATTTAACTATATCTTTACTTAGTAACTTTTCATTATATTTTGTAGGAATTTGGATGTTATTCAATGGAATTGATGTGTTTAGGAATTACTTAACCCATAGCTTTGCTTTAATAACATTAGGTATTTCTTTCTATCTAAGCTATCAAATAGCTGAAGGTTATATGTTATAGTAACCATATTTATAAATAAAAAATATACTAAAGTATATGAAAAGATACTTTGTTATCAAAAAAGTTCTTCAACAAGGAGATAAGAAGATAGTAATTATTCCTAAAGATTCTAAATTTAAGGTAGGTGATTATGTTATTGTTGTTGAAACTAGTATAAATAATATGGGAGTTCAAGTTGAATAAGAAAGTTAATAAGAAAGTTAATGGATTAATTGAATCATTGTATCTATTTTCTTCATTCTTTATGATTGGATTATTACTATATGTTTTATATTTCTCTCTAAGTTATTGGACAAGTAGTTTTAATACTAATGCTCCAATTGAAAATCAAGCTTTCTATTTAGGTATGATGATAGCAATAGTTACATCAATTAGTCAATGGATAGAAGGTAGAATTAAAGCTATAATCAAATCTGTTGATGTTTTGAAAGGAGGGAAAAAGAAATGAAAGACGAAGTAAAGAAAGAAGAAAAACCTACTAAGGAAGAAGTTAAGGTTGAGGTGGTTGCTCAGCTTCCAACAAATCCTATTAGACAAGTTGAAGCTGAGGGAATTAAATATGAATTGTTAACAACCAACGAAGCTCTAACTGAGATCTTAGAAAAAGTAAGGAGGATAGATAAAGCATTATGATAGGTGTAATTATGCATTTTGCTAATGATGTTGTGGAATTTAGAGTAATTGGAAATCAATTACATATAAGAAATTCTGCATATGGATCATCTTTAGTTCCATTATCTCCAGGAAATATTGGATTAAATTATGATGGAGTTATAAAAGAACTTCCATATTTGAAGGGAGATGATAAATGGAAAGAAAAAGCATGTGATAAAATAAAAGAAAGATTTAGAGAATTAGAAACAGATGATGAAAAAATAAATTACATTGTTGATGAGATGAAGAAGTATGGTTACATTCCAAGATTCACACAAAAAAAAGGACATAGACCAGAAAAATGGCTGGATTAGGATTTGAGAATTTAATAGTAGTAGTCGTGTTGGGATTTTTAGGTTTGATAGTTTGGAGTAGAGTTATGGGTCAATCAATGTCAGATACATTTAGAGAAATAAAAGATTTGATAGGAGAAATACAAAGTGGAGAATGAAGATATAAAATTAACAGTAGCAGAAGAATTAGAATTAGCTAATTATCTTAAAGGAGCTGGTAACACAACTCCTATGGGTGATGAAAAGCATAATGTTCATAAGTTCTTACATGATGTAGCTACGGCTACAGATACTATTAAGCTAGGAAATGTTACTGAAATTGAATTAGGTAATCCAGATCTTCCAATAAGAAGTTATAAGGAATTAGAATTATTTTGTAATGATGTTGCTAGTGATACTGCTTGGGGAGAATATTTTGGTAAACAAGCTGAAATAGTTACATCAACATCATTAAGCAAAGATGCAAAGTTAATAGAGTTAGCAGTTACAACTTCTACTCAAATTTCCGATAAGACTAGAAAGCCAATGAAAGAAAATAAAGGTTGGTTCAAGAAGAAAGGAACTGGTCAACAACAGGAGCAAACAGTATGAAAAGGAGGTATAAATAATGGTAGATGAAAAGCTTGGAGATAAGATAGATAAACTTACAGATGCTATCAAAGAAAATTTAGATAAAAAGAAACCTAAGGGGATGGGAATACCTTTCTGGCTTAAAACAAATTTAACTAAGGGAAAACTAAAGAGGGGATATATAATTGTTTTTGAAGTAGCTGATAATAAACATATTAATATAAGAAAAGAACCTATTATAGATGGAACAATTAAATTAGATAATACTTACCATGCAATTGATGATGATGATATATTCTATTATAAGAATAAACCTGTAATCATTCAACCAAAGAAAAGACTTAATCCTCATAATGTTTTAACAAATGAAGAAAGCCCTCTTGCTGGAGATAATGAAACTTATGGACAACCTTACATAATGGCTAAGATGTTGAAAGATGTTATCAAAGGTAAACCTAAGATAAGTTGGGGAATGGCTATTGGGATCTTAATTGCTATTGGAGTTGGTTTCTATTTCTTTAGTTCTTCTGGAGGATTATCTTGAGTCCAAAGAACTATTCCAGATATAATAGTTCTGATGGAGTTATAGAAATCATAATTAGAAATAGTAGTGGTGGGAAAGAAGAAGTATTAAAAGCAAATCATAAAGATAAAAAAGCTCATTCATCAATAGGAAATATATTAAAAAATAAATGGGATATAGATTTGACACCTAAAGAGAGTGCTGAGAATCTATTTGATTACTAATGGACTTACCACTTTGGACAGTAGCTTTAGCTTTTTCAATAGGAAGCGTTCCTATTGAATGGATGTCTAATGGTTTAATAATAGATTGGACTTATCTATTAGTTGTAAATTCTTTTGTTTGGTTAGTGATAGGTGGTATCTATTTAATTCACCATTTAATGTATTCTTAAAACCATATTTAAAAGTAATGTTTTACGCGTAAAATGATGGATAAAAATATATTATTAAAAGCTTTGAGAACAAATAAAAAGAATGGGCAAACCTCTATCAACTTTAAGAAAAATGATTTGATAAATATGAAGGGAGCTAAAGCTATTAAGATTAAAATAGTGGGGTTTGAATATGGCTAATGGTGAACAAATAAATCAAGCTTTGATTAGACAACAAAGAAACATAAGGGGATTAGCTCAAGCTACTCAACAAAGACAAGCACAAGCTCAACTTGAACAACAACAAATTCAACAAAGAGAATTAGTAACTCAACAGCAAGAAGCTCAACAACTTCAACAACAAAAACTTCAAAGACAAGCAAAGGTTGTTGAATTAATTAATAGGTCAATAAGAGGTGAGAGTGTTGGACAAGCTCTAAGTGGTTTGAATAGAGAGCAACTAACAGAATTTCTAAGATTACAACAACAAGTTGCCGAACAAAGAGGAGCTTCTCAAACTATTCAAGGACAAATATTAGCTCAACAAACAATAGCTGATATTGAAACTCAAACTAGAATGAGTTTATCTCCTCAAGAAAGAGCTAGAATAACAAGGCAAGTTTTAGCAATTACTCCTGGAGAAACTGCTTCAATAACATTTGATCCAAATGAGAGATTTCTAACACCAGATGTTCCAATAGCTCCTACATCTGCTGTTGCTACTCTA
>SDBT01002272.1_pt1 | contig 34209 bp, 19 predicted proteins | sample 2277101 | NCBI WGS metagenome assembly SDBT01 (sample SAMN10404973, study PRJNA504765) | marine sediment metagenome | isolation source: marine sediment core GS10_PC15, 103 cmbsf | place: Arctic Ocean: Southern Knipovich Ridge | collected 2010
GCCGGACGGCACACCACCTGAGCCGGACCCAATGACATGGCTGGCTGTACCGCACGATACGGGACCGAACTCAATCTCCATGACAGCCACTACAGCCAGCGACCCGAGCGGCGTAGAATATTATTTTACCGAGACCAGCAGCAACTTAGGCGGTGATGACAGCGGCTGGCAGGACAGCCCCACTTATGAAGATAGCGGCCTAGCTGACTTAACGATATACGCATATACAGTCAGGTCACGCGACAAGAGTCCAAGACAGAATGAGACGGCCTCGTCAACTACTGAATCTTCAATGACAGGAGATGGTACGGCGCCGCTACCTGACCCGATGACGTGGGTAACCGTGCCTTATGCGACGAGCCCGAACTCGATATCAATGACAGCCACAACGGCCTCAGACCCCAGTGGTGTGGAGTATTACTTCACCTGCACTGCCGGTGGTGGTAACGACAGCGGATGGCAGGATGACCCGAACTTTACGGATATGGGCCTGGCTGAACTTACAGAATACACGTACACTGTTAAGGCACGCGACAAGAGCTCAAATCAGAATGAGACGGCTGAATCGACTGCTGAATCGGCGACAACGCAGGATGGGACGGCACCTGCGCCTGATCCTATGACCTGGACGACTGTGCCGTACGCAAGCGGTACGACATCCATTACGATGGTGGCTACAACGGCATCCGATCTGAGTGGAGTGGAATATTACTTTACTTGTACCGCCGGTGGCGGACATGACAGCGGCTGGCAGGATAGTGCAACTTATGAAGACACCGGCCTGGATGACCTTGTCCAGTACACTTACACGGTCAAGGCACGCGATAAGAGTTCCAACCAAAATGAAACGGCTCCATCGACGGCCGAGTCGGCAACTACTGAAGACGGGACGCCGCCAACACCGGATCCGATGACATGGGATACGGAACCTTACGCAACGGGACCGACTTCAATAGCTATGGTAGCTACGACCGCATCCGATCCGAGCGGAGTGGAATATTACTTTACTGAAACCAGCAGCAACCCGGGAAGCAGCGACAGCGGATGGCAGGATAGTGCAACTTATGAAGATACCGGCTTAGCTGAGCTAACCGAGTACGGCTATACGGTGAAGGCACGTGATAAGAGTATCAACTACAATGAAACTGCGCCTACAGTCAGTCCATCATACGCAACCACTCAGGATGGAACGGCACCGGCGCCTGATCCAATGACATGGTCTGCCGTGCCGAATGCAACAAGCCCGAGTTCAATATCTATGACGGCTACGACGGCGTCCGATCCAAGTGGAGTTGAATACTACTTCACCTGCACAGCAGGCGGAGGAAATAACAGTGGGTGGCAGGACAGCACGAATTATGAAGATACCGGGTTGAATGACCTTACAGAATACACGTACACTGTGAGGGCACGGGACAAGAGCTCAGATCAAAATGAGACAGCCGAATCGACCGCTGAATCGGCAACAACGCCGGACGGTACACCACCTGAGCCGGACCCGATGATGTGGCTGACCGTGCCTGCTGCAACGGGGCCGAACTCAATAGCCATGACCGCCACGACGGCGGCTGACCCGAGCGGCGTAGAATATTACTTTGACGAGACCAGCGGCAATCCCGGCGGCGACGACAGCGGCTGGCAGGACAGCTCCACCTATGAAGATACAGGATTAGCTGATCTGACGGTGTACACTTATACAGTCAGGGCGCGCGACAAGAGTCCGAGACAGAATGAGACGGCCCCGTCAACCGTTGAATCCGCGATGACCGGAGACGGTACGGCACCTGTACCCGACCCGATGACGTGGGTAACCGCCCCTTATGCGACGAGCCCGAACTCGATATCCATGACCGCCACAACGGCATCGGATCCGAGCAACGAGGAATATTACTTTACCTGTGTGGCAGGAGGCGGGCACGACAGCGGCTGGCAGGATGGCACGACTTATGTTGATACAGACCTGGATGATCTCACGCTGTACACCTATACGGTCAAGGCGCGCGACAAGAGCCCCGGTCAAAATGAAACTGCACCGTCAACGGCTGAGTCTGCGACAACGCCGGACGGCACACCGCCGGCACCAGATCCGGCGACGTGGCAAACTAAACCGCATGCAACAGGACCAACGTCGATATCTATGACTGTGACTACCGCCTCTGATCCAAGCAGTGTGGAATATTACTTTGCTGAGATAAGCGGTAATCCCGGCGGCAATGACAGCGGCTGGCAGGATAGTGCAACTTATGAAGACATCGGCCTGGATGACCTTGTCCAGTACACTTATACGGTGAAGGCACGCGATAAGAGTTCCAACCAAAATGAAACAGCAACATCGACGGCTGAATCGGCGATAACAGAGGATGGTACACCGCCTGTGCCTGATCCGATGACGTGGCAGACCGAGCCTTATGCTACCGGCACAAGTTCTATTGCGATGGTTGCTACAACCGCGTCCGATCCGAACGGTGTACAGTATTACTTTACCTGCACAGCCGGCGGTGGTAACCACAGCGGCTGGCAGAATAGCGCGAGCTATGAGGATACCGGCCTGGACGACCGGACAGAATATACATATACAGTCATGGCACAAGACTTGAGTGTCAATTACAACAAGACCGCACCGTCGGTGGCCATGTCGGCGATAACACAGGACGGCACACCGCCTGAGCCTGACCCGATGACATGGGAAACGGTGCCTTATGCGACCGGTACAAGTTCTATAGCGATGGTTGCTACAACTGCATCCGACCCGAACGGCGTGCAGTATTACTTTGCCGAGATAAGCGGTAGTCCCGGCGGTGGTAACCACAGCGGCTGGCAGGACAGCGCAAGCTATGAGGATACCGGCCTGGACGACCGGACAGAATATACATATACAGTCATGGCACAAGACTTGAGTGTCAATTACAACAAGACCGCACCGTCGGTGGCCATGTCGGCGACAACCCAAGACGGCACACCGCCTGAGCCTGACCCGATGACGTGGCAGACTGAGCCTTATGCTACCGGCACAAGTTCTATTGCGATGGTTGCAACTACTGCGTCCGATCCGAACGGTGTGCAGTATTACTTTGCCAACCTTACCGACCCGAATCAGCACGACAGCGGATGGCAGGATAGCGCCACGTATGAGGATACCGGATTGGATGATCGAACGTATTATACATATACGGTCAAGGCGCGAGACCTTAGTATTAATTACAATGAGACTGCCGCCTCGGTGGCCAAGTCTGCGATGACACTTGACGGCACACCACCCGTGCCCGACCCGATGACGTGGCAGACGCCGCCTTATGCGACGAGTCCAGGTTCTATAGCAATGGTGGCAACAACAGCCTCTGACCCGAACGGTGTGCAGTATTACTTCGCCAACATTACCGACCCGAATCAGCACGACAGTGGCTGGCAGTGGAACCCGTTTTATGAGGATACGGGCTTAAGTGATCAAACTCAGTACGGATATACGGTCAAGGCACGAGACCTTAGTGTCAATTACAATGAGACAGCCGTCTCAGTTGTGGGGTGGGCGACGACGCCGGATGGCACGCCTCCTGAGCCCGACCCGATGACGTGGGCCTCTGAGCCAAACGCAACGAGCCCAACATCGATATCCATGACTGCTACTACTGCATCCGATCCGAACGGTGTGCAATATTACTTCACCTGTGTGGCGGGCGGCGGTCATAACAGCGGCTGGCAGGACAGTCCCACTTATGAGGATACCGGCCTGGCTGATCGCACAAAGTACGGATATACGGTGAAGGCACGCGACCTGAGTGTCAATTACAATCAGACTGCTGCTTCGGTTGTGGGGTGGGCGACGACGCCGGACGGTACACCACCTGAGCCTGACCCGATGACGTGGGCGCCACCGCCGTATGAGACAGGACCGAGTTCTATAGCGATGGTTGCAACTACTGCTTCCGATCCGAATGGTGTGCAGTACTACTTTGACAACATCACGGACCCGGATCCAAACCACGACAGCGGATGGCAGAATAGTCCCTTCTATGAAGATACCGGATTAGATGATCTAACAACGTATGGATATAGGGTCAAGGCCCGCGACCTGAGTATCAATTACAATCAGACCGCATGGTCAGTTATAGAGTTTGCGACGACAGAGGACGGTACACCGCCGACGCCCGACCCGATGACGTGGGCAAGTGTGCCGCACGCGACATGGGCAACATGGGCGGACATGACCGCAACTGCGGCGTCTGACCCAAGCGGTGTGGAATACTATTTCAGCGAACTGAGCGGGAATCCCGGAGGCAGCGACAGCGGGTGGCAGGATAGTCGCGTTTATACAGATACCGGCCTGGCTGCGGAGACCCTGTACACTTACACGGCCCGCGCGCGTGACAAGAGCATAAATCAAAACGAGACAATGCCGTCGACGGCTGAGTCGGTAACGACCCCGCCTTCGAGGCCGCCGCTTGCGAGTGATGTGATTGTTACTACACATATGGAGGTATCGGCAACAATCACGCTTGAGGCTATTGATGACGGATTACCCGACCCGCCGGGCGCGCTTAGCTATATTATCACTTCACTTCCAGGAAATGGTTCGCTGAGCGACCCGGGTGCCGGATTGATTGACACAGTTGAGTACGAATTGGTCAACAACGGCAAGCAGGTTATTTATACGCCGGACGAGGATTACCTTGGTGTGGACAGCTTCTCTTTCAAGGCCGATGACGGCGGAGTTCCTCCTCAGGGTGGCCAGTCTAATGAGGCAGACGTGATAATCAGTATTGTCATCCCGGAATACTTTACGGAATTCTTCTATTGGAATGACAATGATATTGAAAATCAGATACTTACTTTTGTCCCTGACGGTTCAGCCAACTTTTACCTGCTTTGCCGCGAGGAAGTCGCGGAATTTCCCACAGACCCCTGTGGCACATTGCTTTCACTTGATGACGATGATTCTGTTCAGGTCTTCCTTACCGGAGGCAAGCGGGTGAGTATCTATGGGCACAGTTACAGCAGCTTCTGGGTGGGGAGTAACGGTTATATTACATTTGGGTCGAGTGACAGTAATCCGAACGAGACTTTTGCCGGCCATTTCAGTAAAAAGCGAATATCAGGATTGTTCGACGACCTCGACCCATCCGCAGGAGGAACAATCAGGCGCAGACAGTTTGCAGACAGGATGGTTGTAACCTTCGAAAACGTGCCTGAAAAGGGCACTATCAACAGCAACAGCTTCCAGATTGAGATGTTCTTCGATGGCACGATCGCTTTGACTCACCTGAACATCGATGCCGTTGACGGCCTTTGCGGGCTGAGCGAGGGCAACGGAATCCCGGCGAACTTCATCGATTCGGATATGTCGAGCTTCTTTGTGTGTTCCGACTTTAACCGAGACTATAGAGTAAACCTTGGCGACTTTGCGATGATTGTGGAATACTGGTCAGACGAGAACTGTGTTAATTTGCTGTGGTGTGAAGGTACGGACCTTGACCGAAGTGATCAGGTTGATTCGTTTGACCTGGATCATTTCACCCAGTACTGGCTCGAAAGGATATCTATAGCGCCCCAGGCTGAAGCTGAGAATAATTTCCGGAGCATAGGCAGCGAGGATGGCCGTGTGTGGGACGCCGGAGACGGGCCACCCACACGGGCCGGTGTTGATTCGGATGATTATACTATTCACGCTTTACGTGTGGGCGACTATTATACATTTAACGAGTCACATCGCACGATATTGTCATTCGACACGTCATTTATACCCGATGACGCGAGAGTAATATCAGCTACGCTTGAACTTACTCGCACTACAGTAAATGGTCAGAATCCATTCGATTGGGCCGGAGACTGCCTCATCGATATTGCGAGTCCATATTTTGGTTCCGAGCCGAACCTTGTCGTAGAAGACTGGGATGCCGGCGCCGGCGCTGTCGCTGTAGCATCCTTCCTGGAAGACCCCGGTGAGTATAGCCCGATGATCTCGACCAAGTTTGATATTGAGGGCCGGATGAACATCAATAAATTCGGCACAACTCAACTGAGGGTTTACTTCACCACACCAACCAATGGAGATAACATCACCGACAATATAAGGTTCTATTCGGGAGATTGGCGATATGAAGAAAGTGTCAGACCAAAACTTACAGTCCGGTACATCACGCGTATGCCCGCGCTGAGATTCGACAGTATAGCCGTTGAAGACGGTCGTGTGTGGGACAATGGAAGCGGCGTAGGTGCCGGCCACGAGGCCGATGACAGCGGCACTGAAGATAATGAGGCCCTGCGTCTGGGTGATTATTCTACCGGCCAGTCATACAAAACTATACTGTCGTTTGACACCATAATTGATTCTATCGAACTTGAGTATTACGAGATAGATTCAGTTGAAGTTCAAATGACCCGTGGGCGGCAAAAAGGCCAGGACCCATTCGAATGGGGCGGAAGCTGCGCCATCGATGTTGCCGGCCCTTATTTTGGAACCGGGACGCAACTTGAAAATGTTGACTATCATGCTGTACCGGACGCAAATAACGTGGCCTACTTCCCGGCTGACCCGGGAGAGTTTGAGACAATGACTTCAACCCAGTTCAGTGCTGAGGGAATAGAAAACATCAACCTGGACGGCAGAACTCAAATAAGAGTTTATTTCACGACACGAACTAATGGAGATTCCGTCACAGACACTCTGGGTTTTTATTCAGGATTATATGAAATGTTTGAGAGCTACCGGCCGACGCTGATAATTCGATTTAAGCCGAATTAAACGCAGTGCCGTCGCATTTAGTTGAAAAGGTCATGCGGCGGGTTTCAAATTCTTATCAGGCAGCCCCGATGGAATCGGGATTGGGCGGCAAGTCGAGGCGACGCAGTCTCACTTTTTTGTCTTGTAAGTCAAGATTTGCCAAGCATTTACATTTGACGCATTTTCCTGTCCGCCTGGAAACATCTCTTTTTTGCCAGCAACGAGTTAATGTGTTATTATCTGGACGTGTTTTGTGTATGAGGATCTGATAGTTAGTAGGACCAGCTATGAAAACTACGCTCAAGCTCAAGATGATCCTGGTGATCATCGCTGTTACGGGAATATGTGTTGTCCTGATAACTGCGTGGCTGGTGATCAGCAGTCATGAGGAAGTTACGAAGGGCAGGCAGTCGCAAGGCAAGGTGCCTGCAGGGGGGAGAAACTGGCTGGTTTTTCGAGGGAGTCAGGAGCTTTTGGGGAGAGCATCGGGCGCTGTGGGCGATTCACTGAGGCTTGCGTGGAAGTTCAAGACCGGTGCAGAGGTGAAATCCTCACCGGTGGTCGATGGTGGCCTTGTTTTCATCGGCTCAAATGACGGAAATGTTTATGCGATTGATTTGCGAACCGGAGATAAGATATGGGCTTACCAGACGGGTGATACTGTCGAGGCGTCGCCATGTGTCGCTGACGGTAAAGTCTTCGTGGGGTCATCGGACAGCTTCATGTACGCGCTTGATGCGACCAGCGGCGCGCTGAAGTGGAAGTATGAAACGGGCGGGCAGATTCTTGGAGCTGCTAACCGGACAAGAACCGACGACGGCAAGAAAACACTGGTGATCTTTGGGAGCTATGATGGGAAGGTGTATTGTGTTGACGGGGCGACGGGTGAGGTTGTGTGGAAGTATGAGACGGGCAACTACGTCAATGGAACACCTGCTATCGGCGATGGCAAAGTGGTCGCCGGGGGGTGTGATGCAAAGATTCATGTGATAAACCTTTCCGATGGGAAAGCGATAAAACAAATTGACAGTGGCGCGTACATTGCGGCGTCCGGAGCCATCTGGGAAGGACAAGTGTACGTTGGCAACTACGACGGCGTATTTCTAAGGGCTGACATTGACAGCGGCCGGATCGTGTGGAAATACACCCAAGAGGACTCGCCGTTTTTTTCTTCGCCGGCAATTGGTGAGAACGTAGTTGTTTTTGGTGGGCGAGATAACCGCCTGCACTGTGTTGGTCGCGATGACGGGAAGGCGGTTTGGACATTTGGGGCGCTGGCGGAGGTTGACAGTTCGCCGGTGATTTGTGGTGAGAGGATTATCGTGGGGTCTGAAGACGGCCGGCTTTACATGGTAAGTCTTTCCAACGGCACTAAAGTGTGGTCATATGAGACCGGCCAGCCTATAACTTCATCGCCTGCGATTGCAGATGGGATGATTATCATTGGGTGTGATGACGGTTATGTTTACGCATTTAGTGCTGAGAGATAAAATGGGGGCGTATCTATGAAAATTGCTCAGTTGGCGCCTGGCTCGGGGGACAACTTTTATTGTGAGAATTGTCTGCGCGATGTGGCGCTGGTGCGGGCAATGCGCGAGCTTGGTCACGATGTGTTGATGATACCGATGTATCTGCCGCTTCAGGCTGACAAAGATGAGCAAATTAGCAACGCGCCGATTTTTTTTGGCGGCGTTAACGTGTATCTTCAGCAAAAACTTTCGGTTTTCCGAAAGACCCCGCGCTGGATTGATAAGCTGTTTGACCGGCCGAGGCTTTTAGAGTGGGCGGGGAGGAAGGCGGGTATGACCAGCGCAAGAGACTTGGGCGAGACAACGATATCGATGCTGAGGGGTGAAGATGGAAGACAGGTCAAAGAATTAGACAGACTTATCGATTGGCTGGAGAAGCCGGATAACAAGCCGGATGTGGTTTGTTTATCAAATGCATTGTTGGCAGGCCTGGCTAACAGTATCAAGGATCGGCTTGGTGTGCCTGTTGCATGTCTGCTTCAGGATGAAGACGGATTTCTGGATGGGCTGGCAGAGCCTTATTCGAGACGAGCCTGGGACATATTAGCCAAATGTGCAAAAGGCATAGATGTATTCATCGCAGTGAGTGGATATTATGCCGATGTTATGATACAAAGACTGGAACTTGACAAGCAGCGAGTGCATGTTGTGTATACAGGCATTTCGTTAGAAGGATACGAGCCGCCGGAGGCTGGGCCCCAAGTACCTACGATTGGTTATCTTTCGCGGATGTGTCCCGACAAGGGTCTGGACACGCTGGCTGAGGCGTTTATCATACTTAAACAGAGCGAAGGGTTAGAGAATATCAAACTGATAGCAGCCGGTGGAAGAACCAGTAATGACGAAGCATTTCTAAGTAAGGTTGAGCAGCAGCTCAGAGCCGGCGGTTTTATTAATGATGTGGAATTTTTGCCGGGTTTTGAGCGGAATGCGAGACTTGATTTTTTCAGAAGTATCAGCGTGGTTTCAGTGCCGGAAAAGAAGCCCGTGGCCTATGGATTGTACGTGCTCGAAGCCCTCGCGGCGGGTGTGCCGGTTGTCGAGCCTGCAATTGGTGTATTCGGCGAATTGTTGGAAATCACCGGCGGGGGAGTATTGTATGAGCCTGATAACGCACAGGCGTTGGCTGATGCACTGAAACCGCTGTTGCTCGATGCAGATTATGCGCTCGAATTGGGCGCAAAGGGCAGACGGGGTGTGATCGAAAACTTCAATGTTAAACAAACCGCCCGGAAGATGGTGCGTATATATGAACAAGTAATCCGGTAGTCGAGAAAGGTTGACGATGCTTGAACTGATAGATGTGGCCAAAAGCTATGAATCACCAGGGGCGGCAGAAGACGTCTGTGTTTTGAAAGGCGTGAATTTGCAGGTTGACAGAGGCCAATCGGTAGTGGTTGTCGGGCCGTCGGGCAGCGGCAAAAGTACGCTGCTTAACATCATGGGGGCATTGGACTATCCGACATCGGGTGAGGTGTTATTCAAAGGCAGGGCCCTGTCCAAACTGAATGAGGCGGAACTTGCGAGGATTCGAAACAAGGAGATCGGTTTTGTTTTTCAGTTGCATCATCTTCTGCCCCAATGCACGGTGCTGGAAAACGTACTGATACCGACACTTGCGGATAAAGGGGGCGATTCGAGCGAGAAGGCGGCCGAAAGAGCAGCCAGCCTGCTGGAACGTGTAGGGCTTCAGGAGTGGTCGCAGCACCGGCCCGGGGAGCTTTCCGGCGGCCAGCGGCAGCGGGTAGCGGTTGTACGTGCTTTAATTAACAGGCCCAAGCTATTATTAGCTGATGAACCGACCGGTTCGCTCGACGAGGCCACAGCAGAAAACATCTTCGATCTGTTAGTCGAACTGAACCACAGCGAAGAAGTTGCTTTAGTTGTCGTAACGCACTCCGTGCGGCTGGCTGAGCGTCTGGAAAGGGTGCTGGAATTAAACAACGGGGTACTGATAGACAGGAAGAACGATTGATGAAATTGGGTCGGCTGGTCAAATCAAGTCTTTGCTTCTATTGGAGAACCAATGCAGGGGTTCTTGTGTCTGTGGCAGTAGCAACAGCGATCTTGGCGGGAGCACTTTTTTTGGGGGATTCTGTTCGGTACAGCCTTAAAAGGTTGGTAGCGGTCAGGTTGGGCGAAGTTGAGCTGGCTTTGGCAGGGCAGAACAGATTCTTCAGGGCTGAACTGGCTGATGATTTAGCGAACCAACTGAATGCAAAGGTCGCACCGGTCCTTCAGTTGCGCGGTTTGATTGCCAACAGCAACGGGACAAGACGGGCTAATCGGGTTGATGTTTTAGGTGTTGACGAAAGGTTTTACAACCTGGGTATGACGAAACCTCTATTTGAACAAGACTTTCGGGAGGGAGTAATTTTAAATGAACCGTTAGCCCAAAGGCTTGAGGCAGGGGTCGGCGATGAGATTGTGCTGCGTATAAGTAAACCGGGCCCGATGCCGCGTGATGTGCCGCTGACACCGGCTTCGGATTTGTCGATTGCCTTCAGGCTGAAGGTAAAGGCGATTGTGGGCGAGTCGGCGTTCGGCAGTTTTAGTCTTGCGGCTAATCAGATTGCGCCACTGAACGCATTTTTACCGCTGCGATGGCTTCAGGCCAAATCACAACAGCAGGCCAATGCCAATGTGCTCCTGGTCGGTTCGCCTGCGGACGGAGATAGTGTAACAGCAGAGAATGCAAATGCAGCTCTAAAAAGGCGCTGCAAGATAGCCGACGTGGGATTGGAAGTTCGGCGGCTGGAAGGTCAAAAGACAATTGAGATAAGAAGTCGGCGGATATTTATTGATGATTTTCTGAGCCGGGCTGCGATGGAGGCAGGTCCTGAGGCGGTTGGGATTTTGACCTATTTTGTGAACGAGATACGATTAGACGATAAGGCGACGCCATATTCATTCGTCGCGGCTGTGGGGCGGACTGGAAATTCCAGCGATATTATCCCTGCCGGCATGAAGGACGATGAGATTCTGATCAACCAATGGCTTGCCGATGACATAGGAGCCAAGGTCGGCGATGAGATTTCGCTCAGCTATTTCGTTGTGGGTTCGATGCGAAGACTGCAGGAACGAAAACGGAATTTTCGAGTGCTTGATATACTGCCCACGGACAAGGCGGGCGACAGTGCTCTGATGCCTGATTTTCCGGGCCTGGCGGATAAGACCAACTGCCGGGACTGGGAGCCGGGCATACCGATCGACGTTAAAAAGATACGCCCGAAGGACGAGGACTACTGGGCCGGACACAAAGGCAGGCCGAAAGCATTCGTTACTCTGCCCGCTGGTCAGGAGATGTGGAGCAACAGGTTCGGCAATCTGACCGGCATAAGGTACCAGTTGGGTAAAGCGGATGAGGAGGATGTCTCTGAAGGAATATTGAAAACGATTGATGTTTCATCAGCGGGTCTTTATTTTCAACAGGTTCGTGCTCGCGGCCTAAAAGCGGGGCAAGAAGCAACTGATTTCGGGCAGCTTTTCTTAGGGCTTAGCATGTTTCTGATTGCGTCGGCGCTGATTCTAATGGGCCTCGTTTTCGTATTCGGTGTAGAAAGGCGAAGTGAGCAGGTCGGAATGTTATTGGCGGTGGGGTTTGCTCCAAAGCTGGTGAGACTGCTATTATTGCTTGAGGGAAACATATTGGCGGTGTTGGGTACGGTCGTTGGGGTGGCAGCCGGAGCAATTTATACTAAGGCCATGATTTACGGGCTTGGGACCGTATGGCAGGGTGCTGTGGGTGGTTCAGCGATTTATTTCAACGTCGAGGCGTCGAGCGTGTTCGCCGGGGCAGGTGGAGGTTTGCTTGTGTCTTTTGTCGCTATATGGCTGTCGTTACGAAAACAATTTCGTCAGCCGGCTCGCGAGCTTCTGGGCCGGGTGCAGGGGCCGAGTCTCGGAGCCAGAGGGGGCGCTACAAGGAGTAAGACGGGATTGTGGGTAGCCGTAGCGGCTGTGATTGGTGCAGTGGTACTGGTCGCGATTATGGCTGAAGAAAAGAGTGGGGCTTTCTTTGGAGCGGGAGCCTTGCTGCTGATTGCCGAGATTGGTATCGCTTCGACTTTGCTTCAGGTAATTGCGGGAAGGTGGGTCAGGCCGATGAAATCTCTTGGTGGACTGGGCGTGCGAAATTCCACAAGGCGAGCACGCCGGAGTCTGGCGATTGTGGGATTACTTGCAGCAGGAAGTTTTCTTGTCATTGCGGTAGGTGCGAACAGAAAAGACCCCTTTGCAGATTCGCACAGAAGGGATTCAGGTACGGGAGGTTTTGCACTGTTTGGCGAATCGAGTATAGGAATCCTGCAGGACTTAAACAATAATGCCGAAGAGGAGTCGCTTGGACTGGAGGGTTTGGAGGGAGTCGATATAGTTCAGCTTCGCGTGCACGACGGCGATGATGCAAGCTGCCTGAATTTGAATCGGGCGCAGAAGCCCAGATTGTTGGGTTTGGAGCCGGGTCAATTGAAGAAAAGAGCTGCTTTTGGCTTCATGGCGGCAGTTGAAGGATTAAATGTAGATGACGGCTGGGGCTTGCTTGAGAGCGAAGAAGGCCCGGATGTGGTGCCTGCGATTGGTGATTATGCAACGATTATCTGGGCGCTTGGCAAGCGGATGGGAGACGAGATTGAATATGTTGATGAGAAAGGAAGGACATTTCGGCTGCGATTGGTGGGGATGCTGAAGAATTCGGTTTTGCAGGGCAATCTGGTCATTGCGGAAAATGAGTTTGTCAGGCGTTTCCCATCGGAAGAAGGATACAGGATGTTTCTGGTTGACGCGGCAGCGAAGGACTCAAGTGTGGTAAGCGAAAAGCTCTCCGGGAGGCTGCGCGATTTTGGTCTGGACCTGACACCTTCAGCACAGCGGCTGGCGGAATTCAACACGGTTGAGAATACTTATCTTTCAATATTTGAACTGCTCGGCGGGCTTGGGCTCATTCTCGGCAGTGTCGGCATCGGGCTGGTGGTGCTTTTGAACGCACTTGAAAGACGAGGTGAGATGGCAATGCTGCGGGCAGTGGGATTCGACAAGAAGATGCTTAAACAGATGGTGCTTTATGAATACGGCTCTCTTATGCTGTTCGGCTTAGGGTGCGGAGTGATTGCGGCGCTATTGGCAATTCGGCCCGTGCTGCGCTCACCGGGCGCCCAGGTGCCGTATCTATCGCTTGTGATAACAATTGCAGCCATATCGCTGAGCGGCGTCTTGTGGATATGGGTGGCGGCGACTTTTACACTTAGTGGGAAACCGCTTGATGCGTTAAGACATGAATAGTGATGACCAACCACTGATAAGGAATATATGAGAAATCAGATTCCGGCGAAGTTGCTCCCGATGCTTTTGGCGGTTGGGGGACTGGTGATATTGTATGTGTGGGTCCGCAGCGATCCGGCGAGTAAGCTGACGGTGCGGCTGCCCGGAGGCGATAATGCGCCACAGGCAGTTATAGAGAAAGGTGAACCGAAGGAGTTGGTCGGCAAGTTGGAACTGTTCGATGGTAAGCCCGCGGAACTCGCCGGTAGTTGGCCTCGGTTCAGAGGTTCCAATTTTGATAATATCAGCGCCGAAGGCACCGAACTTGCGAGGAGTTGGCCCGGGGAGGGGCCGAAAGTTTTGTGGAGTATTGATGTCGGTGAGGGGTATGCCAGTGCGGCAGTTCACGGCGGGCGTGTGTATGTTCTGGATTACGACCGCGCAAAGCAAGCCGATGTGATCCGATGTTTGTCTTTTGAGGACGGCAAGGACATCTGGCGGTACTCGTATCCCGTCAAAATAAAACGAAACCATGGTATGAGTCGAACGGTGCCGGCGGTGACGGACAAATACCTTGTCGCCTTAGGGCCGAAATGTCATGTTACTTGTCTTGATTCGGTAACAGGCGAGTTTCGATGGATGCTTGATTTGGTGAGCCAGTTCGGCACGAAGGTTCCGCTGTGGTACGCGGGTCAGTGTCCGATTATTGAGAATGGCAAGGTGATTATCGCGCCCGCTGGTGAGGCGTTGATGATAGCGGTAGATTGCGAAACGGGTGAGATTATCTGGAAGAGTCCCAATCCCAACGGATGGCAAATGACCCATTCTTCGATAATGCCAATGGACTTTGAGGGCACGCGTATATATGTGTATTGCGCCAACGGGGGCGTTGTCGGGGTTTCGGCTCAGGACGGCGGCATTTTATGGGAGAGTACCGAGTGGAAGATGCGGACAAATATTCCCTCGCCGTTGATAGTCGGTGATGGTTTGATTTTTCTATCGGCTGGTTACAACCAGGGAAGCATGTTACTGAAGCTGACAAAAGAAGGCGATACGATAAAAGCAGAAAAGGTTTTCAGGCTCAAGCCGGAAGTTTTTGGGGCGGACCAACAAACGCCGATTTTTTACAAGGGTTATATTTACGGTGTCAGGCCGGATGGACAACTTACCTGTCTGGCGCCCGACGGCAACATAATATGGACCAGTACGAGTGCACATAAGTTCGGACTCGGGCCTTTCATTATCGCAGACGGTCTGATATTTGTGATGAATGATTCGGGATTATTGACACTTGCCGAAGCGACACCGGCCGGGTACGTTCGGCTTGCCGAAGCAAAAGTTTTGGAGGGGCCGGACTCGTGGGGACCGATGACGCTGGTGTCCGGAAGATTGATTCTGCGCGATCTGAACAGGATGATATGCCTTGAAGTTGGCAAGCCGTAGCAGGTGTGTATTGTATAGCAGAGCCGGATTTGCTAAAATGAACTTTCAAAGGGGATTATGAGTATTCATTTAAGAATCAACGCGAATGAATAGACAATTCGGGACAGCGAATGTACGGATACTAAGTTTTGGTGTTATTGCAGTTGCCGTTATCACTGCGATTGTAGCGTTAGTGCGCTTAGATACTACCGGTGAAAAAGGCAGCGGTTTGGGGAAGGAATTCATCTATGATATTGAAGCACTGGCCAAAGTAGACCCGGATTTGCTCATTTATGAAGAATCCGGCAGGCCCATTGTTACCGGCCTTACCCAGTCGTCCGCCATAGCTACAGCGACAAATTCTGGGAGTCTCGTTTATGTTGCAGGTGACAGTGCCGTTAAAGTGTTTTCCGATGAAGGCGTGCCGATTAACCAGATCAAACTTGACGGAGCGCCAAGGTGTCTGGCTATTAGTGGTGATGGGACTATCTATGTTGGAATGAAGGACCATGTCCAAGTATATGATGCGCAGCAAAAGAGGGTTGCAAGTTGGCCCAGCTTAGGCGACAAGGCGGTCTTAACAAGCATCGCCGTTTATAAAGACAATGTGTTCGTTGCTGATGCGGGCAATAGAGTCGTGGTTCGCTATGATAAAGCCGGTAATGTGGTCAATCATATCGGCGGTAAAGATGAGGAGAAGAATATTGCCGGTTTTGTGATCCCGAGTCCATACTTTGATTTAGCAGTTGGAGGTGATGGATTATTGCGAGTTGTCAATCCAGGTCACCATCGTATCGAGGCATATACATTCGATGGCGACCTTGAGTTTTGGTGGGGTAAAGCCTCGAATGCCATAGAAGGCTTCTGCGGTTGTTGTAACCCTGTGAATTTTGCCATGCTTGGTGATGATAGTTTCATTACGTGTGAGAAAGGTCTGATCCGTGTGAAACTTTACGATGCCGACGGCAAATTTGTCGGGGTAGTAGCCGGGCCGGAACAATTGGCCGAGGAGGAGACTTCTCGTATCGGGCAAAAAGCTGCCGAGGGTAAGAGGGCCGTTTTCGATGTAGCGGTAGGTCCGGATGGGCAAGTTTTAGTGCTGGACACAATCAAAAATGTTGTACGAACATTCAGCAGGATAAAGACAAAGCAATGAAAAATCGTTTGTCAAAAACACAGAGCCGGCGGGAACTGCTGACAGGAGCTTTGCGGTATTCCGCTTTGGGAATGTCGGGGGTGTTAGGCGGTTGGTCGTTTGTTAAGAGACGGCGACTTAAGCGCGAGGGCAAGTGTATCAACACGGGGATTTGCCGGGGCTGCAGGGTTTATGAGAGATGTGGTCTGCCGCAGGCATTATCCGCGAAGCAGGTTCTCGGGGGCAAATAAGCATGGCAGAACAACAAAACAATATTAACAGACGCCGTTTCCTGAGAGGTTGCATCCGGGGGGGATTTTTGGTCGGTGCGGGCGGAATTGCCGGCGCCCTTGCGGGCAAAACAAGTAGAAAGAATACGGTTTGGCAGATTGACCCGGAAATATGTATTGCGTGCGGTAATTGTGCTACATACTGTGTACTGGAAGAGTCGGCTGTAAAATGCGTACATGCTTATGCTGTATGCGGATATTGCGACCTTTGTACCGGCTATCTTATGCCGGAGTCAAAGGAACTGGACACGGGGGCGGAAAATGAGCTTTGTCCGATCGGCGCCATTAAACGTACTTTCGTAGAGGACCCCTATTACGAATACACCATCGATGAATCGCTGTGTAACGGTTGTGGCAAATGCGTGAAGGGGTGTAATGCATTCGGTAACGGCTCGCTGTTTCTGCAGGTCAGACACGATCGCTGTTTGAATTGCAATGAATGTTCTATCGCAGTGGCCTGCCCTTCGGGGGCCCATAAGCGGGTCAGCATCGACGAACCATACTTACCTAAAAAGGTGGGCCGCGCTTAATGAAACGACTCTGCTTGTTGATAATCCCTGTCGCCCTTTTTCTATCCTTATGTCAGCCTGCGCTGGGTGTTGAACGTTTTCCACCTCCGGATTTTGAAAGCGGCCATCAACTGCCGCAAACGACATATCCGCCTGCCCGCAAGGGTGTTTATGAGTATGTTGACACTGCCGTACTGCTTGCGGCACTTATGCTGTCTTCCTACCTTGTCCTAAGAAAACGCAATCGACGGGCAATTTTCGCTCTTATGCTTTTTTCTCTTTTGTACTTCGGCTTCTGGCGAAAAGGCTGCATCTGCCCGATAGGAGCCGGCCAGAATATCGTCTTGTCGGTTTTCGACGGTGGTTACGCAGTACCTTTTGCGGCGGTGTTGTTTTTTTTACTGCCGCTTGTGTTTACGCTGTTTTTCGGGAGGACGTTTTGTGCGGCGGTGTGCCCGTTAGGTGCTATTCAGGATTTGGTGGTACTGAAGCCGACCGCCATGCCGTTATGGCTGGAAAGTGCGCTTCGGCTTTTGGCTTATCTTTACTTAGGAGCAGCGGTTTTACTGGCGGCGACGGGAAGCGCTTTTATTATATGCCGATATGACCCGTTTGTTTCGTTTTTCCGTGTGGGTGGTAATTTGAACGTTTTGATAATCGGTGCCTGCCTTTTGGTTATTGGTGTGTTCGTGGGACGGCCCTACTGTCGATTTCTATGCCCTTATGGTGTGATTTTAAGGCAGCTTTCCCGAGTTTCAAAATGGCGGGTTACGATTACTCCCGACGATTGTATAAACTGCAGGTTGTGTGAAGATTCATGTCCCTTCGGCGCTATCAAAGAGGCCACTGCTGAATGGCCGAAGCGCGATTACAGCAAGAGCAAAACAAGATTAGCGGCTCTAATAATTCTCCTGCCCATATTAGCGTTGATCGGCGCCTTGGTGACACGGGCGACAAGCGAGTGGATGTCGCGCGTTGATGCGACTATAAGGTTGGCAGACCGCATATATTTAGAAGAAAGCGGGAAAGTAAAAGATACTACGGATGCAAGTCTGGCTTTTCGCGGAAGTGGCAAGCAGATAGACGAACTTTATACAGATGCTTCGAATATCCAGAGTAAGATAGGCTTGGGCAATCTGATTCTTGGTGCGTTCATCGGACTATTGATTGGACTTAAGCTGATTAAGCACTCTATCAGGTGGCATCGCGCCGACTATGAGGCCGACCGGGCGAGCTGTCTGGCGTGCGGGCGTTGTTTTGAGTATTGTCCGCGAGAACAGGTCAGGTTGAAGAAAATGGAAGAAGGAGCCAAAGACGGCGAATGAGTACTGTTAATAACGATGGTTCTGTTGATGTCAAGGCGGCAAGTTGGTCGTATCAGACGGCTTTGTGGTCGGCTGTTGTCGGCGGCGTATTTTCTGCGATTGTTCTTGTACTTTTGGTAGTGAATTATCTTCAGATTAAGGTGCTTGATCCGGTTCGGGCCGAGAGACTGGAGATGATGAAGCTAACATTCATCGCTCAGCCCCAGAATACTGAACTCCTGAGCCGGATTCGTCAGCAGGACTTCGATATCAGGCGCGACTGGATTCGCAGGCAGCATATTCAGCGCCGGGGCGGTTACCTGCTGCTTGGCGGTTTAGTTGTTTGCGTAGTAGGATTGAAATGGACGGCCACGCTTCGTAAGAAACTGCCTATGCCCGGTGTAGTGGGTGACAAACAAGCCCAGCAGGAGCGCGCGGCGGCGATGGCAAGATGGGCGGTAACGGCAGGTTTGGGGCTGTTTTCAGTAGCGGCGCTGGTTATTGCACTGACACCGCAGATTGACCTTACAGAAGATGTAGCACCGAGTTATCCATCCGAAGAGGAGGTCAATAAGAACTGGGCCGGTTTCCGTGGGCCGGGTGGAAGTGGCGTAAGTGCTTACACAAATATACCGGTCAAATGGAACGGTAAGACCGGCGAAGGAATTATATGGAAGACGAAGGTGCCGCTTCGTGGCCACAGTTCGCCTGTTGTTTGGGCAGGACGCGTTTTTGTCTCTGGGGCGAAAAAGAGCAAGCGCCAGGTGTATTGTTTCGACGCACTTACCGGCGGACTCCTATGGACCGGAGATGTTACTGGAACTGTTACAAGCAGCGCTGAGGTGGTCGATGTTATGGAGGATACGGGTTATGCGGCGCCGACTGTTGCCACCGACGGTAGGCGCGTGTACGCAATTTTCGCCAATGGTGACGTGGGATGTTTTGATATTGACGGAAAGAGTATCTGGACCAAAAGTCTCGGTGTGCCCGACAGTACCTACGGGTATGCTTCCTCTCTTGCAATGTATCAGAACCTGCTATTGATTCAGTATGACCAGGGCATGGAAGAGGACGCCAAATCCAGGATGATTGCCGTGGACGGATTCTCCGGTCGTGTTGTCTGGGAGGTTAAACGGCCGGTTGCCGGTTCGTGGACATCACCGATAGTAGCAAAAGTCGGCAATCGATATCAATTGGTAACCTGCAGCGACCCGTGGGTGATAGGATACAATCCTGCGACCGGGGCCCAGCTTTGGCAGGCCGAATGCGGGGGCGCAGATGTAGCACCATCGCCCATTTATGCAGGCGGTCTGGTGTTTGCCGTTTCACCTTATGAACACATGGTTGCAATCCGGCCCGACGGCCAAGGCAACGTTACCGAGACACATGTTGCCTGGAGCGCCGAAGATGGCATTCCGGATATCTGTTCGCCGGTAAGTAATGGTGAACTTGTATTTTTGCTGCACACAGCGGGGACGCTTACCTGTTATCAATGCGCCGACGGCAAGATGTTATGGGAAAAAGACCTGGGCACGACCTTCAATGCTTCGCCGAGTCTGGTTGGAAACAAGATATATCTGTTGAGCACAAAGGGGGTCATGTTTATTGCTGAAGTCGGCGCCGAATACAAGGAAGTTGCAAGATGCCAATTAGGTGAGAAGGTTCAATCTTCACCTGCTTTCGCGGATGGCCGTATTTACATAAGGGCCAATAAGAATCTGTACTGCATCGGGAAAGCGGATTAATGAATGAGCTTGACTTGACATTTGTAGATGAGGCTGTCGAAAGGATAGGCACCGGCCGGGAGAAGGTGCTTGAGATTCTGCAGGCCATCCAGGTCCACCACGGTTATCTGCCAAGTGAAGCCCTTGAGCGAGTGTGCAGGCTTACAGAGATTACACCGGCGTCAATTACCGGCATCTCAACTTTTTTCGATCAATTCAGACACCAGCCGGCGGGCCGTCATATAATTCGTGTCTGCGTGGGAACGGCCTGCCATGTGAAAGGCGCAGAGTCGGTGTATGACGGCTTCCGCCGGCACTTAGGCCTTGCCGAAGATGAAGATACCGATACGGATGGACTGTTTACCCTTGAAAAAGTGGCATGTCTGGGTTGCTGTACCCTGGCTCCTGCGGCACAGATTGGAGGAGTAACGTACGGGCATCTTACCGCGGAAAAGGTTCCCGTAGTTGTGAAAGATTTTCTCGAATACACCGAAACCCGACGCCGGAAAGCGGCACCTGGCTATGTAAAGCCGGATGGGCTCGGTGAAGTTCGTATTGGTTTGGGCTCCTGCTGCGTGGCGCGAGGCAGCGGCAAACTGCACGAGGCCCTGCAGGATGCTTTGGCTCAGACGGGTATCCGACTTAAGGTAAAGCACGTCGGGTGTGTCGGTATGTGCTACCAAACACCGCTTCTGGAAATTGTGAAAAGTGACAATCGTACTTTCCTTTATACCAAGGTCGGCCCGGAGGAGGCAAAATCCATCATCCGCAAGCACTTCCCGATGCCGGGGATTAGAAAGAGGCTTTCCAACATGGTTTCGACGGGTCTGGACAGGATACTTACCGATAGAATTGCCGAGCCGATAAAGCGCTATCCAACAGATGTTCGGGATCGGGTAGTGGCGGATTTTCTGGAAAATCAGAAGCGTATTGCAACAGAGCACTGCGGTGTCATCGATCCGGTTGATATTGAAGAATACATTCAAAATGACGGTTTCGGCGCGCTACGGAAATGCGTTGGCCAATTGAGCCGTGAAGAAGTGATTACCGAGATCGAGCGCAGTGGTCTTCGCGGCAGAGGGGGGGCAGGATATCCGACACACCTGAAGTGGTCCGCTGTGCGTGATAGCTCGTCTGCTAAGAAATATTTGATTTGTAATGGTGACGAAGGCGATCCCGGTGCGTTTATGGACAGAATGCTTATGGAATCGTATCCGTACCGCATCATCGAAGGGGTAGCGATAGCTGCTTACGTAGTCGGGGCCGATGAGGGCTATTTTTACATCCGCGCCGAATACCCGCTTGCAGTTAAGCGAATAAGCGAGGCAATGGAAAAGTGCCGACAGCGGGGTTTTCTTGGTGATAATATCTTAGGCAGTGATTTTTCGCTTCATCTCAAGATTGTTCCCGGTGCCGGAGCGTTTGTGTGTGGGGAAGAAACTGCACTTATGGCAAGCGTAGAAGGTCGTCGCGGCATGCCGCGTCTGCGTCCTCCGTATCCGGCCCAGAGCGGTCTTTGGTCAAAGCCGACTCTTATTAACAACGTGGAAACGTATGCTCTGGTACCGTGGATTATACGTAACGGGGGCAAGACATTTGCCGAACTGGGTACCAAGCAGAGCAAAGGTACGAAGGTCTTTGCACTTGCCGGCAAGGTAGCGAGGGGAGGACTTATAGAGGTGCCGATGGGAATTTCCATACGGCGTATTGTCGAAGAAATCGGCGGGGGCATCGGAGGCGGCCTGGCATTTAAGGCGGTACAGGTCGGTGGACCATCGGGAGGGTGTGTGCCCGCGAAGCTGGCGGATACTTCAGTGGACTACGAATCGCTCACCGGTGTGGGGGCGATAATGGGTTCGGGAGGATTAGTTGTATTAGATGAATCTGACTGCATGGTTGAAATCGCGCGGTATTTTCTGGAATTTACACAGAATCAGTCCTGCGGGAAATGCACTTTTTGCAGGGTAGGTACGCGGCGGATGCTGGATACTTTAGAGCGACTGTGCGCGGGCGAGGGCAGGAAAGGAGATGTCGAAGAACTGGAGCACCTGGCCCGGATGATTCAGAGAAGCAGTCTTTGCGGGCTTGGCAAGACGGCGCCGAATCCCGTTATTTCGACAATAAAACATTTCCGCGATGAGTACGAGGCACATATTGAAAAGCGTTGTCCGGCCGGTAGATGCCGGGCGCTCATCACCCATTCAGTAACGGACGATTGCATTGGCTGCACGTTGTGCGCGCAACACTGCCCCGTTGAGGCCATTGCTATGAAACCATATGAAAAACATGAAATCGACACAGAAAAATGCACACGCTGCGGGACATGTAAAACCGTGTGTCCGGAAGATGCCATTAAGGTCGAATGAAAATGCCCAGACTGACTATAGATAATCGTGAAGTTGAGGTTGGACCCGGTGCGACTATTCTTGATGCGGCCGAGGCGCTGGGGATCGACATTCCGACAATGTGTTTTTTGAAAGGATACAAGCCGGCGACCAGTTGCATGGTGTGTGCGGTTAAAGTCGAGGGCAAGGAAGGCCTTGTACCTGCCTGTGGTATGATTGCCCAAGATGGTATGCGGGTGGAAACCGACACTCAAGAGGTCGAAGAGGCGAGGACAGCAGCTTTGGAGTTGCTGCTGAGCGACCATGTCGGCGACTGCATGGGCCCCTGTTATGTTACATGTCCAGCCAGGATGAATATTCCCTTGATGATTCGCCAAATTGCCAGCGGAGATCTGCGTGATGCGATTGAGACGATTAAAAAAGATATTGCGCTACCTGCGGTGTTAGGGCGGATATGCCCGGCACCTTGTGAGAAGTCGTGCAGACGCGGGGCTTATGACAAGGCCGTTTCAATCTGTTTGTTGAAGCGCTACGCAGCCGATGTTGACTTAGCATCTGCAAAACCATACTTGCCGGATTGCAGTCCTTCAAGCGGTAAACAAGTAGCGATTATTGGTGCGGGACCGGCGGGATTATCTGCTGCTTACTACCTCCTGCAGAAAGGCCACGCTTGTACAGTCTTTGATGACCATGAAAAACAGGGGGGAATGCTTAGATACGCTGTTTCAAACGAAAAACTTCCAACAGAAGTATTAGATAAAGAAATCGCTCTGATTGAAAGACTGGGACTTGAGTTTCGAGGCAGGACAAGAATTGGCACGGATGTGTCAGTTGAAGATTTGCGCAAGGACTTCGATGCGATATTTGTGGCAGCAGGGAAGATTCAAACTGATGACCGGACATGGCATTGCCTTGAAAAAGGCCCAAAAGGCATAGCTGCAAACCGTGATACTTACGAAACAAATGTTCCGGGTATATTTGCCGGTGCCGGTGCCGTTGGCATCCGAAACCTTGCGGTCAGGGCGGTTGCTCACGGCAAAGAGGCGGCTTTTGCAATAGATCAGTATTTGTCAGGCAAGGCCGTTACAGGGCCGGCCAGGCAATTCAATAGTCATATCGGCAAACTAAAGGATGGGGAAATAGACAGCTTCATGATTGATGTTAGTGAGTCGCCGAGAGCTGCCGTTTTGCGGGAAGGCGAAGGATTTACCGATGAGCAGGCTCGCGCCGAGGCGGCTCGGTGTCTGCATTGTGATTGTCGAAAACCTAAAGACTGCAAATTAAGACAGTACGCACACGAGTACGGGGCCAGGCAGGCTCGCTACAAAGGTGAGCGTCGATTGTTTGTCCAACATGTTCAGTCCCGACAAGTCGGGATGATTTATGAACCCGGCAAGTGTATAAAATGCGGACTTTGTATTCAAATAGCATCTGAAGCGAAAGAGGAACTTGGATTGGCCTTTATCGGTCGAGGTTTCGATGTTCAGGTGGCGGTTCCTTTCGGCAGGTCGATAGCTGAAGGTCTTAAACGCACCGCTGACAGATGCGTGGCAGGCTGTCCAACCGGCGCATTGGCATTTAAGGAAACCATCTGAGCGGTTACTGAAGTTCTGAAAAATTGAGGTTATGTGTACATGAAATATAAAAATCTGAACGAAATTGACTTTCAGGAAAAACTACTGTACACTCATAACACTCAAAGATGTATAGTGCTCCCAGTTGAATTTTCCCGTTTGCTCGCGGGTAAGAACCTTTATAACAACAAGTTGCAATCTTACTCGCGGGAATTTTTTACCCTTAAGGGTATAAATGGGGTTTTATGGTGATTTGCTTTTAATTCTGGAGAAATAATATGAAATTGCGAAGGTCAATTAGACTGTATTTAGTTGCGGCAATACTTGTGGGCGGTCTGAGTGCATACCGAAGCGGTGCTCTCTATGCAGCGGACTGGCCTAACTGGCGGGGGCCGGATTACAACGGCATATCAAAAGAAACAGGATGGACCGCAAGTAAAATAAACAGCAACACCAAGCCGCTTTGGAAGGCCTCAGTGGGCACAGGCTTTTCTTCCATAGCGGTCAGTGGCGGCCGAGCCTATACGATGGGTAATATCAATAATGAGGACACGGTGTATTGCATGGATGCCGAAACGGGCAGTGTAATCTGGAAGCATTCATATCGCGCGCCCCTGGATTCCGGGAATTACGAAGGCGGCCCGAGTGCCACGCCAACTGTTGATAATGGAAAGGTCTATACGTTCAGTAAGAAAGGCAAGGTTTTTTGTCTGGATGCTGCCAAGGGAGATGTTGTCTGGAGCAAGGATTTGAAGGTTAAGATTCCTGAGTGGGGCTTAGCCGGCTCAGCCTTGATAATGGACAACAAGGTTATTTTCAATGCAGGCACTCGTGGCATGGCTCTTAACAAAAGTGACGGCAGTGAGATATGGGATAACGGAAAGAAGGCTGCGGGGTATGCCACGGGCGTACCTTTTACTTCCGACGGCAAGAAGTGTGTCGCGATATTCGGAGCCAATGAAGCATCAGGCCTGATTGCAGCGACCGGCAGAAAGATATGGAGCTTTAAGTGGAAAACGAACTACGATGTCAATGCCGCCGACCCCATTATTTCAGGTAATAAGGTGTTTGTCTCTTCCGGATATAACACGGGCTGCGGGGTCTTTGAGATTGATAATGGTAAGGCAAAGCAAGTCTGGCGTAATAAGAACATACGAAATCATTTCAACAGTTGCGTGCTGCAAGGAGGATACGTCTATGGTTTTGATGAAAAGACGCTGAAGTGTCTGGACTTTAACACCGGCCGGGAAAAGTGGGCCAAAAACGGGCTTGGCAAAGGAAGCTTGATGGCCGCTGACGGCAAGCTGATTATTCTCAGTGAAAAAGGCAAACTGGTAATTGCAGAAGTCTCACCTTCAGCCTTCAAAGAGATTTCGTCCGCCCAAATCCTCAGCGGTAAATGCTGGACAATGCCGATTCTGGCAAATGGCAGAATCTATGCCCGAAATGCCGTGGGTGATTTGGTTTGTATTGATGTGGCCGGCAGTGTGAAGCAAAAAACTAAAGCCGCGGGTGCTACCGGCTCAAATGACTGGCCTAATTGGCGCGGGCCGAATTATGACGGCATATCGAGGGAAACGGGCTGGGTAGCCGGCAAAATCAAAGAGGGAGTAAAGCCGTTGTGGGAAACCGGGATTAAAACCGCCTTCTCCTCGATGACCATCAGCAACGGACGACTCTACACGATGGGCAATACCGGTGAGCTTGAGTTGGTTGAGGAGGAGGAAGAAGAGGAAAATGGTGACGACGAAGATGAAGATGAAGATGAAGGCGATGATGAAGCCGAAGATGAGAGTGATGAGGAAGGTGAGGACGATGAAGAAGAGGCGCAGTATTACAACAGGGATTATGATGCCGAGGCGGTAGCCAAGGGGCAGTCTGACATTGTTTATTGTCTGGATGCCTTGACGGGCGAAGTAATCTGGACGTACAGCTATCCCGCTCTTCTGGAAGGGACGGATTATCAAGGTGGATCCAATGCCACGCCGACAGTTGATGGTGAAAAAGTCTATACCCTGAGCAAGAGGGGAAAGGTATTTTGCTTCAATGCAAAGGGCGGTGAGGTTATCTGGCAGAAGGATTTGCGGAAGGATTTTGGGATTAAGACTCCTTATTGGGGTCTGGCGAGTTCACCGGTGGTTATCGATAACATGGTGATTTACAATGCCGGCAGTTACGGTCTCGCTTTGGATAAGAACGATGGCAGCTTGATATGGCAAAATGGAAAAGGCCCTGCCGGATATGCTTCCGCACTTCCTTTTTCTATAGGTAATCAGAAATGTATTGCGATGCTCGTACACAGAGAGCTTGTAGGATTGGTCGCGGCGACGGGAAAGGAATTGTGGCGAGTTAAGTGGAAGACTCTATATGATGAAAATATCCCTGACGTGATTATTTCAGGTGACAAATTATTTGCATCGACAGGTCTTGGAACCGGCAGTGCACTTTTCAAGTTCGATGACAGCAGTTTGACAAAGATATGGAGCCACAAGAAGCTGCAAAATCATATAAATAGTTCAGTACTTTTAGACGGATATGTTTATGGCATCGACGGAGGAGGTTTGGTGTGTCTTGATTTTGAGACCGGTCGTGTAGCCTGGGAACAAAAAGGTGCTGCTAAATACGGCTCAAGCCTTACTCTATCCGACGGCAAGTTGATTATCCTAACAGAGGAGGGCAAACTGATAATTGCCGAGGCCTCTCCCAAGGGATATAAGGAAATCACATCGGCGCAGATTCTTTCCGGAAGGTGCTGGACTGTTCCTGTTTTGGCAAACGGCAAAATCTATGCCCGCAGCAATGCCACAGGACGATTGGTTTGCCTGGATGTGAGCGGAGGCTGATGGCCTGTAATATCACGGGCTGATTAATGATGAGGAATCGGCAGATATGTCAAAATCTCCGTTAGTTCTTTACTGCAGGTGTGCTTATTCACAGATAATACCGGATAACGTCAAGCACACCGTTCTAAACGCGATTGCTGAGGCAGGGGTAGAATTTGAGGCGGTGCCTGATTTGTGCGAGCTGTCAGCCCGTCGCGACCCGGTGCTTGGACGCTGGGCCGAGGCGGATGCGATGAAGATTGTCGCCTGTTTCCCGCGTGCTGTTAAATGGCTGTTTCATGCCGGCGGGGCACCGTTGCAACCTGAGAGTGTGGAATTTCTGAACATGAGGACAGACAGTATTGAAGTCCCGGCGCGCCGGGATGAAGGTTCGGCGGCTGAGCACCGAGAGATTGAGCTGGACAGGACCGGCGAATGGGTGCCCTGGTTTCCGGTGATTGACTACGAGCGATGCGCAAACTGTAAGCAGTGTCTGAATTTTTGTCTTTTCGGCGTGTATGGTCTTTCAGAGCAGGAGCAGGTGGAGGTCCAAAAACCGGCTAATTGCAAGACGAATTGTCCGGCCTGTGCAAGGGTGTGCCCACAAAAAGCAATCATCTTTCCAAAATATACGGAAAGTCCCTTTAATGGAGACCAAGTCAAAGAGGACGATGGGCAGGGCGCCGAAGCCGGCACCAAGCTCAGCGAACTTCTGGGAGGGGATATTCATGATGTGCTTAGAGGGCGAGGCAAAGGAGGCAGCGCCTCGACAAAGGATGCGGACCAACATGAAGGAGTTTCTCGTCTGGCGAAACTGCAAAACGCGCTGGATATTCCGCAGAAGGTGATAGAATCTCTGTCCGGCGGACAAACGACGGGAGGTAACCTGACGACAAGTAAAGAAGACTGTACCAATGCTGAGCGTGGCGAGTGCAAGAAGGGGAAGTAGCGGCGGTGAGTGAGAAAACATTAGCCCCTGCGATTATTCTTGTTGCGGACAGGACCCTGAGCGCTCGGTACAGCGTTTTGTTTGAGGGTATCTTTGCCACGATGCAGACTACACAGGTACCTGAGATTGCGATGCGAAGATTTGTTTCACCACCGGTCGCTACAGATAAGTTCGGCAGGGCCGGGGAAGCGCCTCTTGGCTTGCGACGCGTTGAGTCGGCACTGCTTAAGTTTACGGACTTTACCACTAAAGATATAGTTTGCACCACGCCGGAAGCATTGCCGAGGCTGTTGGGGCCGTGGGTCAAAGTGGTTGGCTTCAGTTCGAGCGACCCACTTGGCAGAGGGATGAGCAATACCACAACAACGAACTTCTGGAAAGGCGAGTTGTACACAAGTTTTTGGACGAGGCAAACTCTCGAATGTATAGCCGAGGCAAAACGCAAGTATGGCTTTAAGGTTGTCGGTGGTGGTGCCGGTGCATGGCAGTGGGACCGGTATGAGGATGACACTTCCAGGCGATGCATTGATGTGGTGTTCGAAGGATATTTTGAAAACCGCGGCCCGATGGTTTTTACAGACCTTATTGAAGGAAGGCAAGTTGATGGATATGTGCTCGATAATGACACTGCTGCCGAAAATGTTCAGCCCATAAAAGGCGCATCGCTGTTGGGGATTGTTGAACTTTCGAGGGGCTGCGGCAGAGGCTGTAAATTTTGCAGTATGGCTGATAAGAAGATGACGCATATTTCACCCGATATTATCCTTGCTGACTTGGAGACAAACGTTGCCAACGGTATTACTTCGGTGGTCAGCGGTAGCGAGGATTTCTTTCGGTATGGTTCCGTTGGAGTAAAGCCTGACTTTAACCAGTTGTGTGATTTGTTAGAGAAGATGCGGAAAATCAAGGGTTTGTCGTTTATGCAGATAGACCACGGCAATATAACCAGCGTGCTGCAGTTGACGGATGAGCAGTTGTCCCAAATCAGAAGATTGCTTACATGGCGCGCCAAGACGGATTATCTTTGGGTCAATATGGGAGCCGAAAGCGCAAACGGCAATCTTGTCGCCGCCAACTGCCCGGGCAAAATAGCACCGTTTCGACCCGACGACTGGGAAGATATGGTTCGAGAGGTGGCGGACAGAATGACTCGCAACGGTTTCTTTTCTGTTTTCAGCATAGTGCTTGGGTTGCCGGGTGAAACGCCCAATGATATCGCCCGTACGCAAAAGCTCGTTGAATATCTCGGGACTAAACGAGCAGTAATCTTCCCTGTTTTCTACGAGCCTTTGTCAGTTGACGAGATAAGAATGGACCAGAGATTTACGCTTGCCAGGATGAGAGCCGACCACCTGGAGCTTTACAGAACCTGTTACGAGATAAACTTCCAGAATGTGCCGCGGCTATTCTGGGACAATCAGCGGGCAGGCGGCGTACCGTGGCTTAAGCGGGCACTGATGCGGATGTTAGGCAAGACTGAAGTAGCTTCCTGGCGACGGGCCTTCAAAAGGGTCGGCAGGCAGATTGAAAAACGTACCAATCTTCAGGGAGCGCGAGTATGCGAAGGGACATTATAGCTTCGATAAGACATATCAGGCCGCCCCAGGCGGATGTCCCCTCTACAAAAGCCCAGAGGAACAAGGTGCTGCAGATCGTCCGGGAATATGCCGGGCAGAAAAATCTTGTTGGGCCGGTGTCGCTTGACGAATTGCAGAGACACTGTGGCCAAATAATCGAAACATCCGGTCTGAATCCGAAGCATCTCAAGTTTTTGGTTGTTTTGCTGAACAACGAGGTGTGGCGTGAAACTGTGGCAGGCATCCCTTACAACAAGCGTTTGCTCTTGCTACCGAAGTGTCTGCGAGACCAGGACAATTGTCCAGCCGGTTTTGACGAAGTTGGGCTGGTGTGCCAGCGCTGCGGACGCTGTATTCTCAGTGAATTGCAGACGCAGGCCGAACAGTTGGGCTATGCGGTCCTGATTGCCGAGGGCTCACCCGTGGTGATGAGCCTTATCGAGACGGGTAAGATTGAGGCGGTTGTCGGTGTGAGCTGTCTGGATATGCTGGAAAAGACGTTCCCGTATATGGAAGCAGGCGCCGTTCCGGGCATGGCGATACCGTTGCTTTACGATGGCTGTGCAAATACAAGTGTGGATATTGACTGGGTGCTGGAGGCTATTTATGAAACCGGCGAAGATGAAAGCCATAGGCTTGACCTGCAGGATTTGCGCAGGAAAGTGCAAGACCTTTTTACAGGCCAATACCTCGTTTCACTTCTGCAACCAGCCGAAGACCAAACCAGGAAACTGGCGTTTGAGTGGCTGAGGCGGGCAGGCAAGCGCTGGCGTCCGTTTCTTGCGGTTTGTACCCATCAGGCCTTGAGAAAGGCCGACGACCAGGTCCTTTCGGAAGAGTTGTGTAAGGTTGCAGTTGCGGTCGAATGTTTCCACAAGGCCTCGCTTGTTCATGACGACATTGAAGATGGGGACGTTTTGCGGTACGGCCAAAAGACGCTGCACGCTGAGTTTGGAGTGCCGATTGCGCTGAACGTGGGGGATTTTCTGATTGGAGAAGGATACCGCTTGCTGGCAGAGGCTTCGGCGGGTTGTGGAGCCAGGATGCTGCAAGTTGCCTCAGCCGGTCACAGGCAGTTGTGTTTGGGGCAAGGGCGTGAACTATTCTGGATGCGCGAGCCGAAGCCGTTAAGTGTTGCCGAGGCCATAGACATATTCCAAGCCAAGACCAGCCCGGCGTTCGAGGTGGCTCTGAGGTTGGGTAGTATCTTAGCTGGAGCAGGCGAGCAATTAGCCGGCATACTGACCGAATACAGCGAATCGTTGGGTGTTGCCTATCAAATCATGGACGACGTTAATGACTTCGATTCAAAAGCGGGCCTTGGCGACCTGGTTCAGAAGCGGCCGTCGGTTCTTCTGGCAATCGCTTTTGAGAGGGCGGATGACGATGATAAGCGATTGCTCGAATCAGTTTGGAGCCGGTCAGTCCCGATGACATCGGGAGATGCAGTTGCCCATAAGATATCGAGTGTGTTTGCAAAATACCAGGCCAAGCGGTTGGCATTGGACCTTATGGAATCTTATAGGTTGCGGGCGGTAAGCTCTCTTGCCATGCTGCAAAACGCGACGTTGAAAGGTCTGCTGCGAAGGATTGTCAGTAAGATATTCAGTGATATTGATGTCATGGAATGTTGCAATGAGTATAAGGCGCCAGATGCTGAAGGCGGCAAGCCGGGCTAAAATATCATTGGGTAACCGGGCCGAGTCTGTTGTCAAGTTTATTACGGGCCGGGTTAATGAAGATGGCGGATTTAAGGACAGGTCAGGCAGGAGCGATTTGTATTACACCGTATTTGGGATTGAGGCCCTTTTGGCGATGGGGGTCGATATCCCACGGGAAAAAATCACAAGTTATCTGGCCAAATTTGAGCACGCCCAATCACTGGATTTTGTTCATCTGGCCTGTCTTGTCCGCTGTTGGGCTAATCTGTCTTGTCCGATTGAGGCGGATATCCGCGATACAATTGCGCGACGTATTGAAAAACATCTCGCAGGGCACATCACGATTTATACATGTTTTCTTGCATTATGTGCTTACCAGGATTTGGGTATTGCCATTAGCAGCAAGAAAACCTTCTTGGACTGCATTGGCTCGCACCGGACCGCCGACGGTGCATACGCAAATGAAGCCGGCATTGAAATTGGTGCGACGCCGGTTACAGCGGCGGCTGTGACAACCCTTCACAATTTGAACGAGCCGGTGCCCGACTCAGCAATCGATTGGCTGCTTTCCTGCATTGGTCCTGAAGGAGGTTTCTGCGTGATGCCGCAAGTTGCCACCGCTGATCTACTTTCCACGGCGACCGCATTGCATGGGCTGTCCGTTACAGGCAGGCCGCTCGTTGACATAAGGCAGCGGTGTCTTGACTTCATTGACGGGCTTTGGGATGGTAGTGGTGGCTTCTGCGGCAGTTCGGCTGATAAGACACCGGACTGCGAATATACCTATTACGCACTGCTTGCGATGGGCCATTTGAGTTAATAGCCATGAATATTGACACTGAAGCCATTGAGCAAACACTTTCGGTTGCAACGGAGCAGTTGATTCGCGCACGGCTGCCGGAAGGGTTCTGGCAGGGCCAGCTGTCAAGCAGCGCGCTTGCTACGGCTACCGCGGTCTTTGCACTTTCTATGGCCGATGGGCAAAAGCATAAATCGCTTATCGGTTCCGGGCTGGACTGGCTCAGCAATAATAGCAATGTCGATGGCGGATGGGGCGATAGTATATTGAGCCGGAGCAATATGCCCACAACGATGCTCTGTTGGGCGGCGTTTTCCATAGCCCGGGATTCGGCCCGTTATGAAGATACTGTTGCCAAGGCCCAGGTGTGGCTTACCAATCGCGCAGGCGATTTGGAGCCGAAGTCCCTGATAGAGGCCGTTAATCAGCAATACGGCGGCGACCGAACGTTCTCTGTACCGATTCTCACTATGTGTGCTCTCGCCGGCAAGCTGGGCGAGGGCCGGCAGGCGTGGGCCAATATCAAAGCTTTACCTTTCGAATTGGCGGCATGTCCGCATCAGTTGTTCAAATGGCTGCGGCTGCCGGTAGTAAGCTATGCTCTGCCGGCCCTTATCGCGGTCGGACAGGTAAATTATCACAAGAATAAGCCTGCGAATCCGGTCTCAAGGTTTGTGCGTCAGGCAACAAGGCGAAAAACTCTTAGGGTATTACAGAATATACAGCCCGCCGGCGGCGGCTTTCTCGAAGCAGCACCGTTGACCGGCTTTGTAGTTATGAGCCTGATTGGGGCCGGCGAAAGTGATAGTCCTGTTGTGTCCAAAGGTGTTGAATTTCTGCGCAACTCAGTCAGAGAAGATGGGAGTTGGCCAATCGATACGAATCTGGCTACCTGGCTGACAACACTTTCGGTAAATGCCCTCGCTATTGGGGCGGATTTTGAGAGAGTTCTTTCGCCGGATGAGCGGAGGAGCATTCAAGAATGGTTGCTCTCGCAACAATACCGCCGGGTTCACCCTTATACATACGCCCCGCCGGGTGGCTGGGCGTGGACGGATTTGCCGGGCGGTGTGCCCGACGCTGATGACACGGCAGGGGCTTTGATCGCACTTGGCAACCTCAATCTAATAAATGACCGGGTTATCGATGCTGCCGGCGCCGGCATCAAGTGGTTGTTAGGTTTGCAAAATCGAGATGGTGGTATCCCGACTTTTTGCAGGGGATGGCTGAACCTGCCGTTCGACCGCAGCGCACCTGATTTGACCGCACACGCTATCACTGCTATGGCTGCCTGGCAGGACAGGCTGCCGAACCGGCTTGCAAAACAGGTCAACCAGTCAATCGAAAGGGGTATCAAGTACCTCGCAAATGTTCAGAATGATAACGGGGCATGGCTCCCATTATGGTTCGGCAACGAGTCTGCACCGAATCAGGAAAACCGGGTTTATGGGACAAGCCGTGTGTTAACGTCGCTGCAACAATTGCCCTTACGATTCATTTCCGGTCACCTTATGACGCTGACCAAAGCTACTGAATGGCTTTTGTCTGTCCGGAACACCGACGGCGGATGGGGAGGAGCAAAATCTGTTAATTCATCCGTTGAAGAGACTGCCTTGGCGGTCGATGCCCTGGCGGGCCTCCTCGGTGTCTGGCCGGCTAATGAGGCGTTACAATTATCGACAGAGACGATAGAGTCTGCCCTTTGGCGCGGAGTAGGCTGGCTCGTGCAGAAAACCGAAGGAGGAAAAGTGATGCCCCCTGCCCCGATCGGACTATATTTTGCAAAGCTGTGGTATTTCGAACAGTTGTACCCGGCGATATTTACCGTTTCGGCGTTAAATAAGGCCCGGAGAATATTGTGATATTTCTGCATTCGAATTAGGTTGGGTGATGAAACGATTGAGGTTCGACTTACTGTTATAGCAAAAAGGGCCGCTTTCCGTTATGATGCGGTATCCAAGTCACAAAACCAAGTTACAAATCTTTAATACGAGATTACTTTGCCATAAAGTACCCATCCTCATCGAAAAAATCGACTTGCTATATTTCAGTATCAGACCTTCAGTATTTCTTTTATTTCTCCGATCAATATTGGCAAGTGCTCGGTGACAGCTTTCCATACAATAGCTTCATCAACAATGTCATAACCATGTATCAGGATATTTCTGAACCCTATAATTCGGTGATGCTCTGAAACTTTTTCCAGTAAATCGTTATTCGTACTCTTGATCCTGTTAAGAGCCTCTCCGATAATCTCAAAGTTTCTTTCAACAGCTCTTTGTGTAACAGTACTGTTCTGGTATGCCTCGAAACCCATACCACGAACAAAATTTTGTGTCTCTTCGGCTGCCTGAAGGATGTCAATGAGGTTTTTTCTTGTTTCATTGTTCATAAATAACGACCCTTGTCTTATCAACGGATTCTCTAAAGATGGGGTTTTTGAATTTTTTGTCAACGACCAGATCGACTTCTTGTTTAAAAATTTCTTCTAATTGCTCTTTTAATTCAAAATACTTATCGAAATGATCGATATTCTCACCCGAATCAAAAATCACCAAAACATCGATGTCGCTATTTTGAGAAAAATTCCGG
>SDBT01002273.1_pt1 | contig 34208 bp, 32 predicted proteins | sample 2277101 | NCBI WGS metagenome assembly SDBT01 (sample SAMN10404973, study PRJNA504765) | marine sediment metagenome | isolation source: marine sediment core GS10_PC15, 103 cmbsf | place: Arctic Ocean: Southern Knipovich Ridge | collected 2010
AGTACCAAGCACCCAGCACCCAGTGGTAAAAAATAAAATACGATAACGGGTAGTTTATCTACTCGATTTGTGTATATTTGCCAAAGTTGTCCGGATAGTTGAAATGGTTGATTTGGATTATTCAAATTAAGCCTGGAGGATAAAAATATTGTTTATGGATAGTACGCCGAAAGACAGTACTCCAAAATGGGACTGACAAGGCGGAGCTATATTAGAGAGTAACGAAATTTATATATAATACATCAGCATGCTCGACACTCTGGTTACATCAAAAACCCGCCTCAAACTCATCCTGAAATTCTTCCTCAATCCACACAGTTCGGCGTATCTGAGGGAGTTGGCGGAGGAGTTTGGGGAGAGCAGCAATGCAGTAAGGCTGGAACTTAACCGTTTCGAACAGGCGGGGCTCCTGAAGTCGGAGGCCAAAGGTAATAAGAAATTGTTCCGTGCCAACGTAATACATCCGTTATACAAGGACATTAATAGTATAATCCGAAAAACCATCGGAATCGATAAGATCGTTGACGAGGTAGTTGCCAGGCTTGGCAAGGTTGAAGAGGCTTATGTTACCGGCGACTTTGCTGTTGGAAAAAACGGAAAAACTATTGATATACTGCTTGCAGGTACCGATATCGATAAAGATTTTCTTCACAGGCTGATTGACAAAACCGAATCCCTCATCAACCGTAAGATCCGCTACCTGATTCTTTCACCTTCAGAAGTCGGAGCACATCTGGACGATGAGAAGGGCTCGATGTTAATCTGGCGGAAAGAATAGTGACAGTTGTAAAAACTCAATGATCTAACTTATGTCAAAAATTGCATTAATTACCGGAATTACCGGTCAGGATGGTGCTTACCTGGCAGAATTCCTGCTAAAAAAAGGATACATAGTCCATGGGATAAAAAGAAGAAGTTCCATGTTTAATACTGAAAGAATTGACCACCTATATCAGGATCCACATGAAAAGGAACAAAAATTCGTCCTGCATTATGGCGACCTGACAGATTCAACAAATCTTATTCGGATCATACAGGAGGTACAACCTGAGGAGATATATAACCTTGCTGCCCAGAGCCATGTTCAAGTCTCTTTCGAAACTCCTGAATATACAGCAAATGCTGATGGAATTGGAACCTTACGGATACTTGAAGCTATAAGGATATTAGGATTAGCCGGAAAAGTTAAATTCTACCAGGCTTCAACAAGTGAGCTTTATGGGTACGCGATTGAAATTCCGCAAAAAGAAAAAACTCCTTTTTATCCGAGAAGTCCGTACGGTGTGGCAAAATTGTATGCCTACTGGATCACTGTGAATTATCGTGAGGCGTATAACATGTTTGCCTGTAATGGGATCCTTTTTAATCATGAATCTCCAATAAGGGGTGAAACCTTTGTTACCAGGAAAATTACCCGGGCTGTTGCAAGGATCGCACTTGGCTTGCAGGAAAAGATCTTCCTTGGAAACCTTTCTTCAAAACGGGATTGGGGTCATGCCAGGGATTATGTGGAAGCGATGTATCTAATGTTACAGCAAGATACTCCGGAGGATTTTGTTATTGCAACCGGAGTAACAACAGAAATAAGGCAAATGTTGATTATGGCGTTTAATGGAGTAGGTGTTGAGTTGGAATTCAGGGGGAAAGGGGACAATGAGAAGGGGTACGTAAAAGTTTGTAATAAAGCGGAATACCAACTAGAGAAAGGCAAAGAAATCATTGCTGTTGATCCCAGATATTACAGACCAACAGAAGTCAATCATTTGATAGGTGATGCTTCAAAGGCAAGGAAAAAATTAGGATGGAAACCAACATGCGATCTGCACGGATTGGTTAAAGAAATGGTACAAAGTGATCTGGAGCTGATGAGAAAAGAGTCATATTTGAAAGATGGAGGATTTGAAACGTTGAATTACTATGAATAGGACGATAGAGCGACAGAGAGAAGGAGCGATAGGGAGAAAATAGTTTAATTGAAGTAATTTAATAGTTGATGAATAAAATAATTAGAATTCATAAGGACTTAAAGGTATATCAGCTTTCTTTTGAAGCAGGGATGGATATCTTTGAACTTACAAAGAGATTTCCAAATGAAGAGAAATATTCATTAATTGATCAGATAAGAAGATCTTCAAGATCTGTTTCAAGTAATATTGCTGAGGCGTGGAGAAAAAGACGTTATCCGAAATCTTTTATTTCAAAATTGTCAGATTCTGAAGGGGAAGCGGCGGAAACACAAGTATGGTTGAATTATGCTTTAGCATGTAAATATATTGATGTTGAAAAGCACGATAATCTTTATGACAAATATGATCATATTATTTCAATGATTGTTAAAATGATAATTAAACCTAAAGATTGGACATTTTGATCGTTGTTATGAAACTATTTTTAATCATTTATCGTTCCCTATTCTATCGCTCTTTCGCTCCTTCTCTCTGTCACTCCTTCACTCCTTCATTCATCCAATTACGTAAATAACTAAAAATAAAAATATGAATACTACCTCCAAAATCTATCTTGCTGGTCACGATGGTCTTGTAGGCAGTGCAATATTGAGAAATTTAAAATCAAAGGGATATAATAATTTTGTCTTCACTCCTTATCCTGAATTTGACCTTACAAATCAGCAAACAGTTGTAGATTTTTTCAAGAAAGAAAAACCTGAATATGTTATCCTGGCAGCAGCGAAAGTGGGAGGGATAATGGCAAATAATACTTATCGTGCACAATTTATTTATGAGAATATCCAGATTCAGAACAATGTAATTCACCAGTCATATCTAAACAAAGTAAAAAAACTTCTTTTCCTGGGAAGCTCCTGCATCTATCCGAAAAATGCACCACAACCAATGAAAGAAGAATATTTACTAACCTCTGAACTGGAATATACAAACGAACCCTATGCTATTGCTAAGATTGCAGGCATAAAAATGTGTGAATCCTATAATATCCAGTATGGCACCAATTTTATCGCTGTTATGCCAACCAATCTATATGGTCCCGGAGATAATTATGATTTGGAGAAGTCACATGTTCTACCGGCTTTGATCAGAAAAATGCATCTCGGAAAATGCTTAGAGAACAATGACTGGGAAGCTATAAGAAAAGATTTTAACAAAAACCCGGTTGAAGGAGTTAATGGAAATGCATCGGAAGAAGAAATCCTTCAAAAATTAAACAAATATGGGATCATCGCTTCTTCACATTTATCAATCGGAGGTTCAGCGAAGGTTGATCATCGCTCGATCTCTCCCTCGCTCCCTCGCTCTGTCGCAATCACCCTCTGGGGCACCGGCCAACCCCACAGGGAATTCCTGCATGTAGATGATATGGCAGATGCCTGTGTCCATGTTATGAATAAAGTTGATTTCGCAGACTTAACCACCGGGATGAAAGATGTAAAAAACACACATATAAATATTGGATGCGGGGAGGACCTCGAAATTTCGGAATTAGCTAATCTTATAAAGAATATTGTTGGTTTTACTGGCAAAATTATCTGGGACAGAAGCAAACCGGACGGAACATATCAGAAATTAATGGATGTGAGTTTGCTTAAGAAACATGGTTGGGTGAGTAAAATTGGATTAATTGAAGGTCTAAAGAAGGTCTATAAGCAATATTTATAAATTATGTTTATGATGTTGTATTATCCTGGCAAAATGAAAAGCGATTGTACTTACATTGATGATATCAAAAAATTGAGAAGACATGGGCAGATGTTGGGGATTTATTTCAGTATTTTGGTTATAAACCGGATTTCTTAACTCCTAAACTTATAAACTCTGTAAATAAATGTTCGAGAAAATAATAAATAAAAAAACAAAGATATCAGTAATAGGACTGGGATATGTTGGATTGCCAATAGCTTTAGAATTTGCAAAGAAAGTCTCGGTTATTGGTTTTGATATAAAGCCTGAACGGATTAAATTAATGAAAGAAAAAAAGGATCCCAGTAATGAATTGGAACGGGATGCTTTCGAAAACACTGATATTCACTTCACATCGAATCCTGAAGAATTGAGTAGCGCCTCATTTCATATTGTTGCAGTACCCACACCGATTGATGATCATAATCTTCCCGATCTGAAACCACTTCTTGCGGCTACTGAAACAGTAGGTAATATTTTAAAGAAAGGTGATTATGTGGTTTTCGAATCAACTGTTTATCCGGGATGCACTGAAGAGGAATGTGTTCCTATCCTTGAAAATGCATCCGGATTAAAATATATGGAAGATTTTAAAGTGGGTTTCTCTCCGGAACGAATAAACCCGGGTGACAAGAAACATACATTAACCTCCATTGTTAAGGTTGTTTCCGGAGGGGATAATGAATCACTTAAGAATATAGCTAAGATTTATGGTTTAATTATTAAAGCCGGAGTTCATATGGCCAGTTCCATTAAAGTGGCAGAGGCTGCAAAGATCATTGAAAATACTCAACGTGATATTAATATTGCGTTTATGAATGAGTTATCAATAATTTTTGGTCGTATGGGTATTAATACATATGAAGTACTAGAAGCAGCAGGTACGAAATGGAATTTTCTGAATTTTTCCCCCGGTCTTGTTGGAGGACACTGTATAGGAGTGGATCCATATTACCTTTCTTATAAAGCAAAACAGCTTGGTTATCATGCCCAGATCATTAATTCAGGACGGTTTGTGAATGATTCGATGGGAGCTTATGTTGCAAAACAGACCGTTAAAAAGATTATTGCCGCTGATAAGAATATAAAAAATGCCAGAATCCTTATTATGGGAATAACCTTTAAAGAGAATGTTAGTGACATAAGAAACTCAAAAGTTGTTGATATTATCAACGAACTTATTTCATTTGGTGTAACAGTTGATATAACCGACCCTTATGCTGATCCGCTTGAGGTAAAGAATGAATATGGATTCGACATGAAAAAAAAGAATGGAGAAAATTATGATGCTGTTATTATTGCTGTAAACCATGATCAATATGTAAATCTATCTGAAGATTATTTCATATCTATTTGCTCGAACGATACAATTCTTGTTGATATTAAAGGAATTTTCAGAAATAGGATAAACAAGATGACATATTGGAGTTTGTAATGAACAATAGAATTATCACTAATAAAAAGATTTTAATAACAGGTGGAGCCGGTTTTAACTGCTTCAACTTATGTGAAACTTTATTAAAAAATGGAAACAAGGTTACATGTTTGGATAATTTTTTTACAGGTAAAAGAAAAAATATTGAATCATTTTTGTCAAATCCAAATTTTATTCTAATTGAAGGGGATATTAGAAATTATAATGATTGCCAAAAGGCTGTAAATGGAAATGAAATTGTTTTACATCAAACAGCTTTGGGGAGTGTGCCTCGTTCCATTAAGGATACAATATTTTCAACGGATGTAAATATTGGAGGATTTGTAAAAATGCATTTTACTGGTAAAGAGGCAAAAGTCAAACGTTTTGTTTATGCAGCAAGTTCTTCAACATACGGCGACCATCCGGATTTACCTAAAGCAGAATAGAAAATAAGTAATCCGTTATCACCTTTTGCTATAACAAAATATGTTGATGAATTATATGCTTAAAATTTTGCAGATTTATATTGAATAGAAACTATTGGATTGCGTTATTTCAATGTTTTCGGTCGCTGGCAAGACCCAAATGACACTTATGCTGCTGTTATTCCGAAATTTGTTTATTCAGATGATTAATTATCAATCTCCAATAATTAATGGAGATGGAAGCTATTCAAGAGATTTTACTTATATTGACAGTGTTATACAGATTAATCATTTATTAGCTATTATTCCACATGAAGAGATTATTAAAAAGCCTGGACTTAATAGCAGAAGTTTTGCAGAGGTTTCTAATATTGCACATGGTGAACGTACTGATTTAAACCTGCTTTTTGAGATATTAAAAGAAAATTTGTCAAAATTTGATACTACAATTGCTACCATTGAAGCCGTTCATGGAATTACAAGAAATGGAGATATTCCCCATTCATTAGCATTTATTGAAATGTTTGCAAGATGTTGTTTAAGTCAGCCATAGATTTGAAAAATCAAATGGGCAGCGTGGATTATTACATACATAACCCACGAAGGTCATTGATAGAATAACGACTGGACACTTTGTTGACTTATCAATTGGATCATAAACATAAAGAACTTATCGCTTTTCAAAAAAGATTGGTTAAATACAGGGAATTCCTGTTTACCTTTCTTTACCATCCCAAAGTACCACCTGACAACAACGCTTCGGAAAGGGCAATAAGGAATATCAAAGTAAAACAGAAAGTATCAGTTCAGTTTTATTCACCAAATGGAGCATCTATTTTTGCTGTATTCAGGTCTATTAGCGATACGATTATCAAAAATAATCAGAATGTCTTAAATTATTTAAAAGTTATCTCTACCTTAAACACTGATTAGTTACAAGTAATATTCTATTCAATGAACAGAAATTCATTATTTCTATTTTCAGTATTAGTTTTATGTACACTGATTATTTCCGGCAAGAGTAACAAATCAGCAAACAACAATAAAATAAGTGTCTATTGCAATGAAGACAATGATCTTTACCAATTGTTGAAGTCAAATGGCCATAATTGCTTACTATATGGAGACATTGAAAATGCTCTTGAACATTGTCAGGAGAATGAAGTGTTGCTTGTATTGGCAAAGGACTACCCTGCAGAAAAAACAATTATCCCCGATAATTTTTACAAGATTGCTAGGGAAAAGAACCTGAAAATCTATATTGAATTTCCCGACAGGTTGGAATCAAGGAATACCGGGAAAATAAAGCCAACGAAAAAAGAACGGTTGGTTGTAATTTCGGATTTCTTTGGGGAAGAACTGTTCCCTATGAGCATCCTGGATGCAGGTTTGTTTTCCTACGTTGATGTATTTGATGTACCTGAAAATAAATGCCATTTAAAAGGGGCCAATGTAGCAGGTTTTGACAAAGCTGTTTATGGGTTAGAAAATACTGAGAATTCACCTATTTTATTTGAAGAGGGCAATGTGCTGGTCTCTACGACCAAGTTGAGCGATTTTAATAAAAGCCGATATTCACCTTTAAATGCATGGGAGAAAGTTATCGGAAATATTTTGTCATATTTGTCGATTGAAAAAAATTCTGAAACAGTAAAATGGGATCCTCTTGTAAAGCCAACATATAATAAAAACGAACCCCTTCCGGATAACGCCTATGAACTGGCTATTGAGCATGGAGCAGAATGGTACTTTAAAGGCCGTTTTCTGATACATACTGATTGGAAGGATCTTTGGCAGGGTATTGATACACTTAAACTTCCCGTTGGACAACCTATAGATATTGATCTACCATCAGGCGATGGTTCTCTTGGTGTCATGGAAGGTCATTATTCTTACATTAACCCCGATGGAAGTCAACCCTACAGATACTGGCTAAGAGGTGATTGCGTGGCAGAAACTGCCATGACCTTAGCTATGGCAAATGAAATAGAAGAAAACAAACAGAATGTGAAAATTGCTGCGAATCTTATGGATTTTTTATTCAATACCGATGCCTTTAAAACAAATAGTAGTAAAGATACAAAAATGTCGTCGTATGGTCTGATAGGTTGGGCGGGAACACGTCCATCCCGATATTATGGTGATGACAATGCAAGGATTATTCTTGGTTCTATTTTGTCGTCACAAATTATTGCAAGCAATAAATGGGATAAACAAATTGAGGAACTGATCCTGGCCAACTTTCGAACCTCGGGTGAAAAGGGTTTCCGTAGTAATGTCCTAACTGGAGCATATATAGACAAAATAACATGGCAAACCCTTATGAAGGGTCAATTAGAGAATCCTGCCCCTCACTATGAATCGTGGTTATGGGCAACTTACCTCTGGCTATATCACAAGTCCGGATATCAACCATTATTGGATAAAGCAAAAAAAGCTATTGATATAACTATGTCTACATACCCTGATAAATGGATGTGGACAAATGGCATACAACAGGAACGTGCCAAGATGATCCTGCCATTAGCTTGGCTGGTACGTATTGAAGATACAGAACAGAACAGGGAATGGTTAAACTTAGTATGCGATGACCTGTTAAAGCTTCAGGTTGAATGTGGCGCCATCAGGGAAGAATTAGGAAAATGCAGTAGTGGTAAATATGGAGCCCCTAAGACCAATGAAAATTACGGGCATAACGAAGCTCCGGTAATACAAACCAATGGTGACCCGGTTGCCGATATGCTGTACACAAGTAACTTTGCTTTCTTTGCACTTAACGAAGCTGCCCAGGCAACCAACAATCCTAAATATATCGAAGCTGTGGGCAAGCTCGCCGAATTTCTGGTACGAATCCAAAGCAGTTCTTCGAGGCGGGCAGATTTAGATGGCTGCTGGTTTAGGGCTTTCGATTATGAAAATTGGGAATATTATGGTTCTAATGCCGATCATGGATGGGGAGCCTGGGGTACACTCACCGGTTGGACACAAAGCTTTATTACAACGTCATTGGCTCTCAAGCTGCAGAAAACAAGCTACTGGGATGTTACCAAGGACTCAAACATTGGTAGTGATATTGACACTGTTTGGTCACAAATGCTTCCAACCGTTAAACATTAGAAGGTAACAATATAAGTTAATATCATTTAAGGGCACCTCTAAAAACCCATGTTGATATATTCATCTGATTGTTAATAAAATATAAACCCTTTTGGATTATTTGACGAGCATTTTTTAATGAATAAACTTACCAAACTTGATGATCCCCTTCAATAACTCAATGATTATATTTATTGGAAAATGTTTGAAAGCCCTTTATATGAGACATGTAAAAATGAAGATAAGTACTTGTCCCAGGGCGGTCGCACACCCTTTTGTAGGCTAATGATGTTCAAAGCTACAGTGTTAATATATAATCAGATTTTGATCCAACAGAATATCTTATTTATAGATAATGAAAAAAAAGATACTACTAGTTTTTGGAACTCGACCAGAAGCCATAAAAATGGCACCCTTAGTTAAAGAGTTTCAAAAACACCCTGACATATTTGAAACTTTGGTTTGCGTAACTGCTCAGCATCGTAAAATGCTCGATCAAGTGCTAGAGTTATTCGAAATTAGCCCCGATTATGATTTAAACATTATGAAAGCAGGACAAGATCTTTATGATATAACTGCCCGTGTATTGCTAGGCATACGTGATGTATTAAATGAAACTCAACCTGATATAGTGTTGGTCCATGGCGATACCTCAACTTCTACGGCTGCTGCTCTGGCCGCTTTCTACAAACAAATTCCGGTCGGACACGTGGAAGCAGGCTTGCGAACTCACAATATTTATAGTCCATGGCCTGAGGAAATGAACCGTCAAATAACTGGCCGTATTGCCAAGTACCACTTCACCCATTCCTTTTTAAGCAAACAAAACTTGCTTGATGAAGGAGTCAAGGAAGAAAACATTTATATGACCGGCAATACAGTTATTGATTCCCTTTACTGGGTTCTCGAAAAAATCAAAGCCACACCAGACATAAAGACAGAGATTTTAAAACAGTTAGAAACAGAAGGAATTAGTGAAGATTCTTGTAATTCGTGGATCAATAATTCACGAAAATTAATACTAATAACAGGTCATCGCCGTGAAAACTTCGGACAAGGCTTCCTAAACATATGCAAAGCCATTAAAGAACTTGCTGAAAAATTCCCAAATGTCGATTTCGTTTACCCCATGCATTTGAATCCCAATGTTCGTAAGCCTATCGCAAAAGTGTTTGAGAATTTTGAAAAAACGAAATTACGACAGCATGATAATGTATACTTTAGCGAACCCCTAGAATATCTCCCTTTCGTTTACCTTATGAATCTTTCTTATTTGGTGCTAACCGATAGTGGAGGCATTCAGGAAGAAGCACCAGGTCTGGGTAAGCCGGTCTTGGTGATGCGCGACACTACCGAACGCCAGGAAGCTGTTGAGGCAGGTACGGTTAAGTTGGTAGGAATGAACAAAACAATGATCATTCAAGAAGTATCTGCGCTAATCAATAAACAGGAGTACTATTTCACTATGGCAAAGGCTATCAATCCTTATGGTGATGGAAAAGCTTGTGAAAAGATCATTAGTAAAATGATTTCAGAAATTGAATAAGATCCTTCTTAAAATACACAGTATCCTTCCATTAAAAATTCAAGCAATTTGGGATAGAGTTGAACAATCAGATATTGGAAACCGGTTCGCTAAAGGGGCATTTTGGTCATTAACAGGATCTTTCTTTTCTCGGGGATTAATGCTATTAGCATCAATTTTTGTTGCACGGATTTTAGGAAAAACAGAATATGGAGAACTAGGAATGATCCGCTCAACTATCAATATGTTTACAGTTTTTGCAGGATTTGGATTAGGCCTTACTGCTACAAAGTATATTGCAGAATTCTCTAAAAAAGATAAAATAAGAACCGGTAAAATAATAGGATTGTCAACATTATTTGCAGGAGGTACAGGTTCTGTTATTGCGATCGTTTTATTGATTACTGCACCTATAATAGCGATAAAAACAATTAATGCACCACATCTTGTAAACGAAATTCGATTAAGTGCATTAATATTATTTTTTAGCTCACTAAATGGCGCACAAACAGGCACATTGATAGGTTACGAAGCTTTTAAAACCATAGCCAAAGTAAATCTAATTACTGGTATATTCACTTTACCTATCCAAATTGGATTTACTTTAATTTTAGGGTTGCAGGGTTCGGTGATTGGTTTCGGTTTGAATTTTTTACTTTTGTGGATACTAAATATTATTGCCGTAAGAAAAGAATCCCTAAAGGCTGGGGTTTTTATTAACTATAAAGAGGCATGGAGCGAATGGCCTATACTCTATAAGTTCAGTTTACCTGCTCTTCTTTCGGGTATTTTGGTTACCCCTGTTATGTGGGCTTGTACTGTAATGCTTGTGAACCAGCCTCATGGATACGAAGAAATGGCGATATTCGATGTTGCTTACCAATGGCGCAATACCATGCTATTTATTCCAGCCGTGTTATCACAAATAGCACTTCCTCTGTTATCCAGTTCTGCCAATAATAAAAGCCGATTCAACCGCATCCTGAAAATAAATGTAATTATAAATTTTATTATTTCCTCCATAATGGCTATCTGCATCTCTCTAATTGCAGCCTCTATAATGAAAACTTATGGAGACGGTTTTGTAGAGGGGAAAGTCGTACTTATTATAATGACTTTCTCAACCATACTTATTTCGATCAACAGCGTTTTTGGTCAGGCTATTGCGGGGAAAGGAAGAATGTGGGTTGGATTTATTTTAAACCTTATATGGGGTATAATACTATTGACACTAACTCACTTTTTCATAAAGTTAGGTTATGGAGCGAAGGGTTTGGCTTATAGCCTTTTAATATCCTATTCTTTTCATACTATTTTAGCAACAATTTTTACAACTAAATATTTATCCAGAATAAGTTCTTCGACATGACAAATATTAACACAAAATCTTATTGGAATAATCGATTTGTTTCCGGAGATTGGGAGCAAAAAAAAGGTAGAAATCAAACGAAACAATTTGCTCAAACACAAATTTCTAAATTAAACATTCCTGAAAATTTTTCTGGAACCATTTTAGATTTTGGATGTGGTTTGGGAGATGCGTTCCCAATCTACAGAAAAGCATACCCAAATGCAAAACTAATTGGGCTTGATATTTCTATTGATGCAATAAAAAAATGTAAGGACTCTTATGGAAAAATAGCAGATTTTATTTATGGGGATTATAAGGATGTACCCAAAGTTGACATAATAATTTCGTCAAATGTATTTGAACATCTTTCAAATGACATTATGATTGCAAAACACCTACATGATAAATGTCATCAACTTAATATAATTGTACCTTATGAAGAAATTTTGTCGCCAGGGAGTGAACATATTAACTCCTATACTTCTGATTATTTTACTGACATTGGTACATATCAGTATAAAAATTTCGTAAGTAAGGGTTGGGGTTATTATGGATTAAGATTAATCTATCAGGTTTATTTTAAAAACATTTTAAGGCCAATTTTTAATAAACCTCTTGCTAAAAAACACAAACAGATATTATTTATATTTGAATAAAGTACAACTGAGATTAAAGAATAATAATCAATAATTTATAAACATTAACATACCTTAGGTATTATGAATATCGGGATTGTAACAACTTGGTTTGAACGTGGAGCTTCTTATGTATCAAGGCAATTTGAAAACGTTTTATCAAAAGAGCATAATGTTTATATATATGCAAGAGGTGGAGAAACTTATGCAATCGGAGATCCTAAGTGGGATAGAGAAAATGTTAAATGGGGCGCTAGAAGGTTTGCTTCATTTTCAGGCACTTTAATTAAAAGGAATGATTTTGTTAGATGGATAAAGAATAATAACATAGAGATTATACTCTTTAATGAGCAGGAGTGGTGGTATCCAGTTTTATGGTGTAACGAATTAAAAATACCAACAGTTTGTTATGTTGATTATTATAAACATAATACAATACCTTTATTTTCTGCCTATTCTGCTTTAATTTGTAATACAAAGAGACATCTGTCTGCGTTCGAATGGCATCAAAATGCTTATTATCTTCCATGGGGTACTGATATAAATATTTTTAAACCGGAAAAAATTAGTTTTTCATTAGTTAATAATAATGAAATAACTTTTTTTCACTCCTGCGGAATGGATCCTTACAGAAAAGGGACAGATATTATTATAAAAGCTGCTGAATTTATTACAGAAAATTTTAAGCTTATTGTTCATTCACAAGTAGATATTAAGCTATTTTTTGATGAAAATGTCCACCAAATTATTGATAAGCTTGAGAGTTCTGGAAAATTATTAATAATTACAAAGACTATTTCTGCGCCAGGCTTATATCATTTGGGTGATGTTTATATCTATCCTAGTAGGTTAGAAGGAATTGGGTTAACTATTGCAGAAGCACAAGCTTGTGGTTTAGTGCCAGTAGTGACAAATAATGGTCCGATGAATGAATTTGTTAACCCTGAGATTGGATATTTAATTGATGTTTCAAATTACTATAGCAGATATGATGGTTATTATTGGCCTGAATCTCAACCAGATTATGAGAGTTTGAGAAATATAATGGTTGATATCTGCAAAAACAGGAAAAAAATAGTTAATTTGAAAAAGCAGAATTATGAATTTGCATTGAAAAATTTAAACTGGGAAATTAATTCTAAAAAATTAATTGAAACATTTAGTCAAATTAAGTATTCTCCTTTAGAAAAATCTATTATTGAAAAAGTTACAAAATACGAAGAAACTGGATTCAGACGATTATATAAGATATTCTTAAAATATTACTGGATTATTGATCCCCTAAGTAAAATGTTTAAGAAAATAATTAAATAAGGATCGACTTTACATTACAAACTATAGGTTATTTAAGATTAAAATGTAAATTTATATTTGGCTACAAAATTGTTTTTTTAAAGGTACTTTTCTTATTATTATCTTAAAATAAAATATTATAATATGCTGAAATAAAGATTGATATAGCAGGAAGAGGTCATTACTTTTTTGGTTCAGTTTTATCTCCATAAATAATCATGAATAATGAAAAAATATCTAAATATGTTAATCTTAAGTTTTTGATTCTATTTAATAATCTAAACAAAAATAATTGTGTTTTCAAGAAAAAAATTACTTATAACAGGTGGTACTGGTTCATTTGGAAATGCAGTACTGAAACGATACCTCAATTCTGATATTGAAGAAATCAGAATATTTTCCCGAGACGAAAAGAAGCAAGACGATATGCGTCGATGTTATAATAATTCTAAGATAAAGTTTTTTATTGGAGATGTAAGAGATATAAATAGTATTGATAATGTTATACATGGTGTAGATTATGTTTTTCATGCGGCTGCTTTAAAACAAGTTCCTACTTGTGAGTTTTTCCCTGTGGAAGCAGTAAAAACTAATATATTAGGCACTGACAATTTACTACGAGCAGCTGAAAAAAATAATGTAAGGAGAGTTATTGTATTAAGTACCGATAAAGCCGCATATCCAATTAATGCTATGGGTATGTCAAAGGCTTTGATGGAAAAAGTAATGGTGGCTCATTCTAAAAACAATGACCCTTCAAAACAAATTTTCTGTGGAACACGTTATGGCAATGTGATGGCTTCTCGAGGTTCTGTTATCCCTTTGTTTATTGAACAAATTAAGGCAAATAAAGCTTTAACTATTACTGATCCAAGTATGACCAGATTTATGATGACTTTAGACGACGCTGTTGATTTAGTTCAATATGCATTTGAACATTGTAGACCTGGCGATCTATTTGTTCAAAAGGCACCTTCTGCCACAATTGAAATCCTGGCCAAAGCATTACTTGAGCTTTACAAATCAAAAAGTGAAATAAAAATAATTGGAACAAGGCATGGAGAGAAATTGTATGAGACACTCGTTAACAGAGAGGATATGGTAAAAGCAGAGGATTTAGGTAGTTATTTTAGAATTCCAGCCGATATTAGAGATCTTAATTATGCTCAGTATTTTTCTGAAGGGATACCAGATGTTTCAAAATACGATGAATACCATTCCCATAATACAGAATTGTTAGATATTGAAGGTATGAAAAAATTACTGTTAAAACTACCAATGATCCGAAAAGATATCTTAGGTGAAGAAGATACTATTCAATACCCATCTTAATTTTATATTTATTTTATGCTAAAAATAGGTATTACAGGCCAATCAGGCTTTATTGGAGCACACTTGTATTCTACCATTGGGCTTTTCCCTCAAAAATATACTCGAATTCCTTTTGAAGATAGATATTTTGACGATAATAGTCAATTAAGAGGGTTTGTAGCTTCTTGTGATGTAATAGTACATTTAGCCGCAATTAACAGGCATATTAATCCTGATGTAATTTATAATACAAATATTTCTTTAGTAAATAAGTTAATAGAGGCTTGTGAATTTTCACATTCAAATCCTCATATATTATTTTCATCCTCAACTCAAGAGGAAAGAGATAATCTCTATGGTCGGTCGAAAAGGGAAGGTAGAGAATTATTTGAAAACTGGGCAAGAAGATCGGGTTCTAGATTTACAGGATTAGTTATACCTAATGTATTTGGACCATTTGGATATCCTTACTATAATTCTGTAGTTGCAACATTTTGCTATCAATTGACTCATAATGAAATGCCTCAGATTGAAATTGATGGTGATTTAAAGATAATTTATATTGCGGATTTAGTTAGTTCTATCTTGTATAAAATTGATGGTAATTCAGATTTTAATAAAATTGAACGATTTGAAATTCCATATACATCCACGATAAAGGTAGCTAAATTACTCGAAAAGTTAAATAGATTTAAAAATCAGTATTTTGATGATGGAGTGATTCCAAACTTAAGTGATACATTGGATAGGAATCTTTATAACACATTATTAACTTATATAGATCATAATTCATTTTTCCCCTTTATTTTGAAGAAGAATACAGACGAAAGAGGTTTCTTTGTTGAAGCTATTAAATTGAATAGTGGTGGTCAGGTCTCTTTCTCCATGACAAAACCTGGTATTACCAGAGGAAACCATTTTCATACAAGAAAAGCCGAACGATTTATCGTGATTAAAGGAAAAGCGGCAATTGAATTTAGGAGGATTGGAACAAAGGAGAAGTTTACCTTTGTTTTGGATGGTGAGAAACCGTCATTAGTTGATATGCCGGTTTGGTTTACTCATAATATCACTAATGTTGGATCAGATGATCTTTATACCATATTTTGGATTAGTGAGCAATTTGATTCATTGGATAGTGATACCTTTTTCGAACAAGTTTAACCTTTTGTATTTTAGATATTTTTATTCATGAAAGAAAAACTTCGAGTTATTACTGTTGTTGGAACCCGGCCTGAAATAATAAGGCTTTCCCGTGTTATGGCAAAACTAGATCATTCTGATGCTATCGATCATATCACAATTCATACAGGTCAGAATTATGATTATGAATTGAACCAAATTTTTTATGAAGATCTGGGAATTCGAAAGCCAGATTTTTTTCTTAATGCAGCAGGAGCTAGTGCAATAGAAACTATTGGTCAAATACTCCTTAAAATTGATCCACTACTCGAAAAATTAAATCCAGATGCTCTTTTGGTTCTAGGTGATACTAACAGTTGTTTATGTACCATTCCTGCTAAAAAGAGACACATTCCAATTTTTCACATGGAAGCAGGCAATCGATGTTTTGATCAAAGAGTACCTGAAGAGACAAACAGGAAAATAGTTGACCATATATCAGATATTAATTTAACATATAGCGAAATAGCGAGGGAATACCTTTTAAGGGAAGGACTACCACCGGATAGAATTATAAAAACAGGCTCTCCTATGTTTGAAGTGCTAAATTATTACCTCCCTCAAATTAGTAAATCAGATGTGCTGAATCGATTAGGTATAGAAAACGGAAAATTCTTTGTTGTTTCAGCTCATAGAGAGGAAAATATAAATAATGAAAAGAATTTTTCATGTTTGATTGAATCACTAAACCTTATTGCAGAGAAATACAAGCTCCCAATAATTGTAAGCGCTCATCCCCGTACCCGAAATATGATTCAATCGAAAAAAATAATGATGAAAAATGAAATACAATTTTTAAAGCCACTTGGATTTTTTGATTATATCGCACTTCAAATAAATGCATTTGCGGTTCTTTCGGATAGTGGTACAATATCTGAGGAATCATCAATTCTTAATTTTCGAGCATTGAATATTCGTGAGGCTCATGAGCGCCCTGAAGCAATGGAACAAGCATCAGTAATGATGGTTGGGCTTAATCCTGAACGTATAATTCAAGGATTGGCTCATCTTAAATATCAAAATACTGGAAACTCAAGAGATTTTCTTCTTGTTGAAGATTATTCTATGCCTAATGTTTCAGATAAAGTAGTAAGAATTATTTTAAGTTACACTGATTATATAAAGAGAGTTGTTTGGTTCAATCAATCTTAAAAAAGTAACTTGAAATTTTATTTATGATTTTAATTATTGGGAACTTATCAGAAATAGTCATCTGTAATATATTATTGACCTAAAATATTAAGAATTGTTATATTGGGTCATAACAAAAAAAGAATTACAAAATCGTTATATTTTATATTAAAAATCAATGAAGATACTTAGAATAAATTTATTTTATAAAAAAGGGAGTACAGGAAAAACAGTATATAACATTCATAAGGAATTAATTAATCAAAATCACGATTCATATGTTTGTTATGCCTTAGGAATGCATGATGAAGACAATTTATTTAAATTTTCTTCCGAATTTTCTTGGAGATTTTATACTTATATCTCTGCATTAACAGGTATGCAATACACATATTCATATCTCGAAACTAACAGACTGCTTAAGCATATTAAGAAAATAAATCCAGATATAGTTCATATACATGTAATAAATTGTAACACTGTGAATATTTACAGGCTTTTAAGTTTTTTGAAAAATAATAAATTTAATACAGTAATTACATTTCATGCTGAACATTTTTACACTGGTGGTTGTGCTCATGCCTATGATTGCATGAAATGGAAAACGGGTTGCGGAAATTGTCCCATTCTATGGGATGCTACACATTCACTTTTCTTTGATTTCACACATTATTCTTGGAAAAAGTTTGAAACTATCTATAGCGGTTTTGAAGAAAGATTAAAGATTGTTTGTGTATCCGATTGGTTGAAGGAAAGAGCAGAGTTGTCACCATTCTTTTCTAAGTATGATATAACTGTTATAGAAAATGGAACTGATACTCAAAATGTTTTTTTTCCACAACATAATGAAGAACTTCATAAGAAATACAAATCTGATAATAAAAAAGTATTGTTGCATGTTACGCCTTCATTCAGAAATACAATTAAAGGAGGCGAGTATATTTTACAACTTGCAAACCGACTTGATAAGAATTTGTTTACTTTTATAATAGTGGGCTATGATGATAACCAGGACCTGCCTGAAAATATTTTTACAGTTAAACATTTAGCTGACCAAAATTTATTAGCTGAATACTATTCCCTTGCGGATTTAACAATATTAACAAGCAAAGGAGAAACTTTTTCAATGGTTACTGCTGAAAGTTTAGCGTGCGGGACGCCAATTATTGGATTTAAATGTGGGGCACCGGAACGCATAGCTTTAAAAGACTATTCATGTTTTGTTGAGAATGGGAATATTTTGGAACTTGAACAATGTGTTTATGACTGGAAAGATAAAAAAGCGTCTTGTGAAAATACTTTAAGTGAAATAGCTAAAATTCAGTACTCGAAAGATAAAATGACAAAAGAGTATATTGAATTGTATAAAAGTATATTATGATTACATTTTTTGTAATAGGGGCATTTATATTAATCTTAACCAAATTTTCAACCTATGTAGGGAAACCTAAGCAAGGGCTGTTCATCTCTTTTATTTTAATTTTTCTTTTTTTAGCGCTACGTTTCGAGTATGGTAATGATTATATTGGATATTACGACAGGTTTAATCAGGTTAATATTAAAAGCTTTTTTAGGTGGTTTCCATACATGGAATTAGGCTGGTTAAGTCTTATTATTTTATTTAAACCTTTTGGGTTTTTTTCAATGGTTTTCTTTTTGGCTATCATAAATTGCGTTATATATTATTGGTTAATTGTCAAATATGTAGATAAGACTTATTATTGGTTCGCATTATTTATTTATTATTTAGATTCAAATTTTTTCTTAATTCATTTATCCGCAATGCGGCAGTCTATAGGGATTGCAATTTTCTTGTTCTCGCTAAAGTACATTCTTCAAAAAAAATACTTAAAATCAATTGCGTTATTGTTTCTGGCTGTTTCCTTCCATGCAAGTGCTCTGTTTTTACTTCCAATTTTGTTTCTGAGTGTTCTTGTATATCAGAAGAGAATTAATTCAATAAGGATTGCTGTAATCTTACTTATATTTATTTCGCTTTTTCTTTGTGGAGAGATCTTAAAACCAACTCTTCTAACTTTAGTTAAGTCTTTGTTTGGTCATAAATATTTAATTTATTTAAAATTATCTGATTCAAAACCGGAAATAATAAATATCGTTACTTATACTGGTTTATTATTTGTTATTCTTTTTTATTATAATAAACTAAATGATGAGTTTAAGCTATTTGCAAACCTTTTAATTGTTGGTTTTTTTATTATTCCCATAAGTTTTATAATACCATTGTCAATTCGCCTTGCTTATTACTTTCTGCCCCTTTCAATCGTTCTTTATCCATACCTTACCAATTTGATAAAGCCTATATTGACAAAGCAAATATTTGTAGTAGTTGTTGTTACAGTAATCTTCGTTAGATTATTTACATTTCTAAATTCTTCTACATATGGGCCTCACTACGAAAGGTATAATACTATTTTTACTGCGATTGGAAAATAAGAAGATAAAACGAAGCAAATATTTTCAATAGGGGAGGATAGGTTCATCCAATAAATAGGTTAAATTTTAAAAATTGAAAATAGATGAAAATAGTTTTTGTCGGCGGTTTGTTTCCTCCAGATAGAAGAGAAGAAATTATTAAAACAAGTAAAGGAATAGTTCAATTTGGTGTTGATATTTTTCAATGGGCATTTATAAAAGGATTGGATAGCTATATAGATAATTTATCTATATATACTTCTCCCTCAATCGGCAACTATCCTTTCAATTATCGAAAACCCTTCTTTAATAAATCGGAGTTTTCTCATAACTCTAAAAGCAAAGACTATTGTATGGGATTTATAACTATTCCAGGAATAAATCTTTTCTCAAAGACCTATAGTATTTACAAATCTTTGGTAAAAAATGAAAGGTCTTCCAATATTTACATTATTGTTAGTTGTGTACATACTCCGTATTTGCTTGCAGCAGTTTTGTTTAAAAATAAATTCCCTAACTCAAAAATCTGTCTGGTAGTACCTGATCATCCTCAATATATGGCTGATAAAATTGGGAATATCTATAAATTTTTAAAAAATATCGAGCTGAGATTTATTCATAAATTAATTCGAAGTGTTGATACTTTCGTTTTTATCACAGATCAAATGGCAACCCAATTTAAGATAGGAAATAAACCGTGGGTAAGAATCGAAGGTATTTATAATAGTGATAATATTATTCAGGAAGCGACTAATAGTAATCCGGAACAAAAAATAGTGTTTTATTCTGGCTTAATTAATTCAAGGTATGGAATAAAAATATTGCTGGATGCTTTTAAATTGATTCCCTATAACAATTACCGCCTATGGATATGTGGCGAAGGAAACATGAAAGATCAATTAATTGAATATGCTAAGCTTGATAAAAGAGTTACTTTTTACGGACAAGTAACTCACGAAGAAGTACTAAAATTGCAAAAGGAATCCACAGTATTAGTAAATCCTCGAACATCTGAAGGAGAGTATACAAAATATTCATTTCCCGGGAAAACTATGGAATATATTGCATCAGGTAAGCCTTGTATTATGAATCTCCTGCCAGGAATGCCTTTTGAATATATTGAACATGTTTTTATACCTGACGAAGAAAATGCCGCTTCATTAAGTAATAAAATTATGGAAGTTTGTACTATGAACCCTGTAGTACTGAAAGAAAAATGTAGTAAAGCTAAAGCGTTTATTCTAGAGAAGAAAAATGCGAAATCACAAGTATATAAAGTTTTTAAAATGATAAATAGTGTCAAACAAGAATGACTATAACATACATAATTATACTCAATTAAGTAGACTTTAAAACAACGGAATGCAAAAACTTTATGACTACTAAAGTACATTTTTATCATAACTAATAAGCTAAATAAATATGCAATACGACTACTAAGTGAGGTATTCTGGTAATTAAAAAATTGTAACAAAATGATTTATGAAACCCCTCAAATAATTAAGCTCCCAAAAATTCCAGACTATCGTGGTAATCTATCTTTTGTTGAAGAATTTAGCCATATTCCGTTCAAAATAAATAGATGTTACTGGATTTATGATGTTCCTGGAGGCGAAAAAAGAGGAGGACATGCTTATATTAGTAATCAGGAGTTCATAATAGCCTTATCCGGAAGTTTTGATGTAATACTTGATAACGGTCAAAGCAAAGAAGTTTTTCATCTAAACAGATCTTACTATGGGCTCTATATTCCTAAAATGTTCTGGCGTGAAATAAAAAATTTTTCAACTAATTCTTTGGCATTCGTTTTATCATCAACATTTTACGATACAAATGATTACGTACGCGATTATGAGTTTTTTTTAAATAAGATGGAAAAATGAAAAACAATACTGTTTATGATTGCACAATCATTGAGATGGATAAGCACCATCATGAAAAAGGAAATATAACAGTAGTAGAGAACAACAGAACAATTCCCTTTGAAATTAAGCGCGCTTATTATTTATACGATATACCCGGGGGAGAATCAAGAGGAGGGCATGCTCATAAAAATTTGTATCAATTGATTGTAGCAGCAAGCGGAAGCTTTGATGTGGTTCTGGATGATGTAAATGTTAAGAGAAGGTTTACGTTAAATCGTCCATATCAAGGATTATTTATTGTACCTGGAATTTGGAGAGAGTTGGAGAATTTTTCTTCTGGTGCAGTTTGTCTTGCATTGGCTTCACAATATTATGATGCTGATGATTATATCAGAGATTATAATGAATTTAAAAAAAGTAAAAAATGAAATTCATTCATAAATTCGCCGATGTTCAAACCAACAAAATCGGAGAAAATTCAAACATTTGGCAATTTTCAGTTATTCTAAAGGATGCAATAATTGGTGAAAATTGCAATATCTGTGCCCATACTTTTATCGAAAACGATGTAATTATAAAGAACAATGTTACTATTAAATGCGGTGTATATATATGGGATGGAATTACTATAGAAAATAATGTTCAAGTAGGACCTAATGTAACATTTACAAATGATAAATATCCAAGAGCAAAACAAAATTTTGAATTAAAACACACTCTGGTTAGAGAAAACGCCTCAATTGGTGCTGGAGCTGTAATCCTTTGCGGAATCATAATAGGCGAAAATGCTCTAATTGGAGCTGGAGCAGTTGTTACAAAAAATGTTCCACCTTATACACTTTGGGTTGGAAACCCTGCCAAACAAGTCGGGTTTGTTACTAAGGATGCTAAAATTCTTTCAATGGAATTACTTGATAAAATGGGCAACAAATACAAAATAGTAAATGGAGAACCTATATTATGATAAAATTTCTTGATTTGCAAAAAATTAATGCTCAATGTTCTGATGATTTAAAGGCTGCTACTAATGAAGTTATTGATAGTGGGTGGTTTTTACTTGGAGATAAAAATAAGCAATTTGAAAAAGAATTGGCTTTTTATATTAAAATAAAACATGCAATTGCGTGTGCAAATGGACTTGATGCTCTGCGATTAACTCTTCGAGCATATAAGGAGATTGGCTTCATTAATAATGGAGACGAGGTAATCGTTCCGGCAAATACTTACATCGCTACCATATTAGCAATTACAGATAATTTACTGAAACCCGTATTGGTTGAACCTGATGAAAAGACTTACAATTTAGATATATCAAAAATTGAAGAGAAAATTACAAAAAATACTAAAGCCATCATAGTTGTCCATCTCTATGGACAAATATGTTGGAACAAAGAATTGGAAGGAATTGCTATTCGTAATGATTTAAAAATTATTGAAGATAACGCTCAGTCGATTGGTGCAAAATTTATTGATGGTAGATATAGCGGGTCCTTAGGTGATGCAGCAGGATTTAGTTTTTATCCCGGGAAAAATTTAGGAGCCTTAGGCGATAGCGGTGCAGTTACAACCAAGGATGATGAATTAGCAAGAATAGTTAGAAGTTTAGCCAATTATGGTTCCACCGGAAAATATATAAATGAATTCACAGGTTTAAATAGTCGAATGGACGAAATTCAAGCAGCATTTCTAACAGTAAAGCTCAAATATTTAGATAAGGAAAATAAAATTCGGCGTCAGATTGCGGAATACTATATTAAGAATATAACTAATTCAGAAATATTGCTACCAGAATATGACAAAATTAATGAAACAAGTCATGTCTGGCATTTATTCGTAATCCGATGCAAAAAAAGAGATAAATTACAAGAGTACCTAAACGAAAATAATATTCAAACATTAATTCACTATCCAATTCCTCCTCATAAACAAAAATGTTACAAATCTCTTAATAATATCTCCATGCCGATTACTGAACAGATTGCAAATGAAGTAATTTCGTTACCTATCAGTCCTGTTCTTGAAAATTACGAAATTGAAAGAATTGTGCATGTAATTAATTCTTGGAATGGGAAATAAAAAAACAATTATTTGGTATGTTAGCCACTATATTGCTCCTCCTGAATTTGATACGCATTCAAGAGCAATAAAATTTTCAGAGTTCCTTTCACTTCAAGACTACGACGTTACAATTTTCAGTTCAAGTTTTTTACACAATAAAAACATTAATTTAATTACAGACAAAAGCAATTATATTGAAAAAACATACAACGGTAAGAAATTTGTTCATATAAAATCAAAGGAATATAAAAACACTGGATTGTCTAGATTTTACTCGCTATTTCAATTTTCTATCCGACTTCTGATTTTAAAAAATAAGTTTCAAAAACCTGATATAATTATTCATACAGCTCAAGTACCCTTCCAAAATTTGATATTAAGGGTAGCTCGTAAATTAAAAGCAAAATACATAGTCGAGGTATTGGATTTGTGGCCTGAGTCTTTTGTTGCATATAAATTAATTGGTAAAAAGAATCCCTTATTACAATTAGCATATTTAGCTGAAAAAAACATATACCAAAAAGCTCATAAAATAATATTTTCGATGGAAGGGGGAAAAGATTATATTATTGAAAAAAAATGGGATTTTAAAAATGGTGGCAATATTAACTTGGACAAAGTACATTACATAAATAATGGTGTTGACATTAATGAATTTGAAGAGAACAAAATAAAATTTCAAATTAAAGACAGCGATTTAGAAGATACTGAAACTTTCAAAGTAATTTATTTAGGTTCAATCAGATTAGCAAATAACCTAAAGCAACTTATCGATACTGCTTATCTATTAAAAGAATACACTAATATTATATTTCTAATATATGGTGATGGGAATGAGCGACAAACATTAGAAAAGTATTGTAATGAAAAGAAGATGAGTAATATAATTTTCAAACAGAAATGGATCGGATTAAAATATGTTCCATATGTTGTTTCCAAAAGTTCACTTAACATCATTAACTATATGCCTTCAGATATATTAAAATATGGAGGCAGTCAGGGAAAATTATTCCAATATCTTGCAAGCGGGAAACCAATTTGTTCCAATGTTAAAATGGGGTATTGTTTAATTAACAAATACAATTTAGGTATAGCAGAAAATTTTCAAACCGCTCAGGATTATGCAGATGCAATTTTAAAAATTGCCAGACTTAGTAAAAAAGAATACCGGGACATGTGTTTGAGAGTGAAAAGCGTGGCCCTTGATTTTGATTATAAAGTTTTGACAGAAAAACTAATCTTATCATTCTAATTATTAAGGCAATAATGATAACAACAAGAGCCATCTCCTCGTTTGATATTGATAGAATTATTGAAATCCATATGGAAGCATTTACTGATTTTTTTCTGACAACATTGGGAAAATCTTTTTTAAAAACATACTATAAATCATTCATTAGCAATGAAGAAGGGGTTGCTATTTGCGCTTGCAACAAGGATAATATAATTTTAGGATTTTCAGTTGGAGCTTTAAATGGTAAAGGATTTCACAGGCGATTAATTCTAAAAAACATCATCAGTTTTGGGGTTCAGTTCATTAAAATATTAGCTATTTACCCTTCAGCATTGATACGTTTGTTTAAAAATATGGATAAGCAAACAACTAAAAAAATCGAAGGTAAATATTCTGAATTATTATCAATCGGTGTGTGTAACCAAGCCAAAGGTAAAGGGATTGGCAATGCTTTACTTAAAAGATTTGAATTGGAAATACAATTAAAAAGCGTGAAAATCATTATCCTTACCACTGATTATTTATCAAATGAAAATGTTGTAAAATTCTATCAAAAAGCAGGATATGACATTTATTCTGAATTTAACACATTTCCTAATAGAAAAATGTATAAAATGATAAAAAAAATATAGTTATGGATATTCCTTTTTCTCCGCCTTATATTGATCAATCTGTTATTGATGAAGTTGTATCTTGTTTAAATTCTGGTTGGATTACTACTGGGCCAAAGGTGAAAGCTCTTGAGAATGCAATAGGTGAATATTCTGGTATCAGGAATGTCTTATGTGTTAATTCATGGACTTCTGGTACTATGATGATTTTAAAATGGCTTGGTGTTAAAGAAGGAGACGAAGTTATCGTCCCGGCATACACCTATAGTGCAACTGCTTTAGCCGTTTTGCATTGTGGTGCTAATCCTGTAATGGTTGATATTACTGATGATTTGGTTATTTCCGTAAAAGGGATAAGAAAAGCTATTACATCAAAAACCAAAGCAATTATTCCAGTTGACATAGCTGGTTGGCCTTGCAATTATGAAGAGATAATGAAGGTTATAATTGAACCGAAAATTAAAGAATTGTTTATTCCCGAATCTTCCATTCAGGAAAATTTCAGTCGGATAACAATTATCGCAGATGCCGCTCATTCTTTTGGAGCTACACAAAAGGGGCAATCTGCTGCAGTATACGCTGATATAAGTATTTTTTCATTACATGCAGTAAAAAACCTTACTACTGCAGAAGGTGGGGCTATTTGCTTAAATTTGCCAAATCCATTTAACAATGATGATATTTATAATCATTTAAGGATGATGACATTAAATGGACAGACAAAAGATGCTTATACTAAGACTAATACAGGTGGATGGAAATATGATATTATGATGCAGGGAATGAAAATTAATATGCCAGATATTTGTGCTGCAATTGGACTTGGACAGATTAGAATTTATGACCGACTCTTATCAGAGCGTAAAAGAATACATAGATATTATTCCAGATTGTTCAGCGAATTTAAATGGATTCAATTACCACCCCAGGATAATAAAAATCAAACGTCTTCTTACCATATATATGCCCTTCGTATTAGAAATATAAATGAGCTACAAAGAGATTTGATTATTGATAATATTTCAAGATTTGGTATAGTAGTTAATGTCCATTTTATCCCGTTACCTATGCTTACATTTTTTAAAGAACTGGGATATAAAATTGAAGATTATCCCGTTTCTTATGATAATTATTCAAGAGAAATATCTCTTCCTATTTATCCGCAATTAGCAGATTTGCAAATTGAATATATTGTTGATCATATTGTTGTTGCATATTCTAAAGTAATCTCGGACAGTGATTAGGGCGTTCGATATTTTGTTTAGTATTGTCGGACTTGTCTTTTTGAGTCCGTTATTAGCAATATTTTTAATATGGATTAAAATAGATTCAAAAGGTCCAATATTCCATAAGCAAATTAGGATCGGGAAAAACGGCAAGGAATTTTTACTATTTAAGCTTAGATCAATGCGTTATAGTTCTGACGAGAAAAGATTATTAACAATAGGAGATCGTGATCCGCGTATTACACGGGCAGGATATTTTATACGCAAATACAAACTTGATGAAGTACCCCAATTATTAAATATACTTATTGGAGATATGAGTTTTGTCGGACCTCGACCGGAAGTGAAGAAATATGTTGATCTATATACTGAAGAACAAAAATTTGTTTTATTAATAAGGCCAGGGTTAACTGATTATGCATCAATTAGATTCATTGACGAAAATGAATTACTCGAAAAATCACTAGATCCAGAGAAGACATATATAGCAGAAATATTGCCAAGCAAAATTAAACTTAATATGATTTTTATTAAAAACCCTTCACTAGAACAATACTTTAACATCATTTGTCAGACTTTAAAAAGTATAGTAAAGTAGTTGTAATATTTAAAGAACTCTCATGAATGTTAAGTTAAAATTTAAATTAGAGGTATATCTACTAATCTTGATTGAATTATTCTTCATATTTAGAAGTTCTATATCATCATTTAAATATCCATTTTTAATATTATACTTTTATTTTATTATTTATCATATTTTTTCAAAGAATTATAGAAATGTCAATATTAAAACATTCTTGAAAAACTATTATTTGATAATATCTTTAATTATTGTCTATCTCATATCAATATATTTTTCATCTAAAATACACCTTGCTGTTGTAAAGGATATGTTTAATATTACAATACAAATTTCTATTATATACCTGCTAACCAGCATTATATTGTCAAAAGAGAAACTTGATTTCTTTGTATTAAAACTTATAGACATTATTATTTTCTTTTCCACGGCGATTTCTATTTATCTGTTATATGAATTTTTTCATATGTATTTTATTGCTGCAGTTGTAAACAGACCAAAAGAGTTATCATTGTTAGATTATAATTTTGCGTTGTTGCCAGTATTCTTTGGATTCTTTTCAATATTGTTTAAACTTTCATATCAACGTCCAAGAAATAAAATTGTATTTTATAATTTATTGCTTTTAATATTTTGTATGCAAATATTACTTTCTGGTTCTAGAAGAGGACTGTTTCTTATATTATTAATTTTGATTGTTTTGTATGTAATTTTTTTCATTTCTCTTTTTTATAGAAATCAATTTATAAAATCATTCGCAAGTGGAATTAGGTCTTTTTTGATATTTTTAACTATATTTTTATTAAGTGTGAACCTTTTCATTTTTGGTACTCCTTACCTAACAAAATATAAAACATTTGAATTATTAGGTGTTAAAAAAATATCTACTTTACAAGAAGAAATAGCACGAACATGTTATCGATCTATGGCAATATTTAATAGAAAAACTACATATTCTAAATTTTATACGAAATTTTGGTCCCCTGTATTTAGTCCAATTGATCCTGATAGTGGTTGGGGTACTAGAATTCATAGAACAATTTATCCATTAGAAGGCGAAAATGTTGAAATAGTACCTTCTGATGTCAAAGGCTACTTAATGGATAGTACCTGTAATGCTGATACTTGGGGTGGAAATGCATTTTCATATACAAATTCATTATTCAGTATAAATAATATTAAAGATAATGATACTGTTGAAGTCTCAGTTTTTTGTTATGTATCTGATGATTTTAATGGAGACTGGGTGCGAATTGATTTGATCAATAATGATTCAATCTGGAAAGGTATAAATTATTATAATCTCAGGGAAAAAGGTCGATGGCAAAAACTTAAAATATCAGAAATATGTAATAAAGGAGAATTTTCATTATACTTATATTTCTGTAAGCTTGGAGTACAAGATTTTTCAACATTAAAAGGATATGTGATTTTTGCTTATCCCCAAATTAACATTATTTCTAAAAACAATCTTACACCAGATAATTTCGCTAATAATTCAATAAGTAGAAGAATTAGAAGAGAGGCTGATAATAAATGGCAAGAAAAGAAATTTATAACAAAGAGAGATTCACCCAAGAACATTGAAGCTGGTGTTTTAAGTACCATTAATTTCTTATTGTTAAATGCTTCAAATGTTCAAGATCAAGATTTCATTAGAAGTTGGATTTCAAAACTGGTTTCTGAAGATACTTGCTATTATGGATACAAAACAAATTTAGAAATTGATAAAACCAATATTAATAAATTGTATGGAGAACGAATTATTCGTTGGCAATTTGCCTGGCAGATATTTAAAAATGAGTATAATTGGCCAAAAAGAATATTTGGAGGCGGATTTAACTTTTTAAACTGGTACGGTTCGTATTTCCTTAATGATAAAACTAAAAGCGATTATCCTCATAATCCTTTTCTACATATATTATTATACTCAGGAATAGTGGGCCTATTGATTTACATATTTTTTATTTACAAAGTATTTTATTATTACATTAAATATATTAAGAAATATCCTTTGTTATTTATTTTCTTTTTAATCACATTCTTTTTTACTTTTTTTAGTGGCGGAAATCCTTTCGACCCTCCTATAATGGGCTTCTTTGTAATGCTTCCATTTTTCATTCATTCTATTCATAAGAAAAACAAACCTGAATTGAATAGGCATATAAATAAATGAAAGCGAATAAAATATTTTGGGATAGTTATGCATCTGATTTTGATGCAATTTATGGGACAAAAAACTCATTGATCAATAATGCAATAAACAAATTGTTCCGTAAAAGTATGAAAATGCGTTTTGAAAAGACAATGCTTCTAATTCCGGAAGATAAGGTGTCTGTCATTGATATTGGTTGCGGACCAGGTCATTATTGTTTTTCTTTAGCTCAAAATGGTCAAAGGGAAATTCTAGGGATTGATTTTTCGGAAAAAATGATTCAATTAGCAACATTTCATGCAAGAGAATTAGGAATCGAAAAGAAACTGGAATTTAAGGTTGTGAATTTTTTGGAGTTTGAACCTGGCAAGAAATTTAATTACAGTATAATGATGGGTTTTATTGAATACTTTGAACATCCTGAGGTAATAATAAAAAAGGCTCTTGCTATTACTAATCGGGCAATATTAGTCAGTTTCCCTGTTGCTAGCGGATTTTTGGCTTTTCAAAGAAAACTCAGGTACAAACGAAGATGTTTTTTACGCTTATATAGTTATGAAGATATAAAAAGGTTGCTGGAAGGTTTGAATATCAGTTCGTTCACAATAGAAAAAATCCAAAGAGACTTCTTTGTAACTATTAACCTTAATTAATTATAATGGAAGCTATCATGTCTGTTGATGTTGAAGAGTGGTTTCACATTCCTTCAGGATTGGATAATATACTGCCATTTAATCAATGGGATCAAGCCACACAAAGAGTTCAGGAGGTTCTTCCAAAAATGCTGGATATATTTGAACAGAATCATATAACAGCAACTTTCTTCTTTTTAGGTTGGATAGCCGAAAAACATCCGTTTCTGGTGAAAGAAACTCTTCACCGTGGGCACGAAGTTGCAACACATGGATACGCTCATAAATTGATTTATAACCAGACACCAGATGAGTTTAATAAAGATATTTATAAAGCAAAGTCTATTTTAGAAAATATTACCGGGCAAAGTGTAATTGGGTACAGAGCCCCTGGCTTTTCAATTACTCCTGCAACTGAATGGGCATTTGACATCCTTGCAAAACATGGAATAAAGTACGATTCTTCCATCTTTCCTGGTAAAAGATACTATGGGCATTTTGATAATTTTAATAAGGAGCCGGTTATTGTCAAAACTACAAATAATGAAATTATTGAATTCCCTCAAACTGTCGTGGATTTTGGAGTTTTTAAATTATCATGTTTTGGCGGTGGGTACTTTAGACTGTTTCCAAAATCTTTTTTTCTTATAATGTCCAGGATTATTAAGAGAAACGATCGACCATTAATTTTATATATTCATCCAAGGGATATTGATATTCATCAACCGCAAATCCCATTTTCATTTCTCAAAAAGACAAGACATTACATAAATATTTCAAAAACAGAACAGAAACTATATGATATCACCAGTTACTTTAGCTTTAAAAGCTTTGAAAAGGTAATATCAGATGTCGTATTTATTGAAAAATTGAAACGTACAACATCCATTAATAGAGGTCTTTAAATGATGGATTTCACAGTTTCAATTATAACCGTTTCTTATAATAGTATCAGAACTATTTCTGACACTATTAAATCAGTATTGGACCAAACATATCCAAATATTGAGTATATTATTGTTGACGGTTCTTCAACTGATGGAACAATTGAATTAATTAATTCTTTTGGTACAAATATTTCAAAATTTATATCTGAGCCGGATAATGGTATCTATGATGCAATAAACAAAGGTATTAAACTTGCAACCGGGGACATCGTCGGGATATTGAATTCTGATGATTTTTTTTTTGATAATTATGTTATTGAAAAGGTATTAAGGTCATTCAGGGAACATGAAATAGATGCTGTTTTTGGCGATGCTCAATTTGTAGATCCTATAAAAACTTCAAAAATTGTCAGGTATTACTCCTCAAAGCATTTCAATACCGGTAAATTTAAATTCGGCTTTATGCCGGCTCATACCAGTTTTTATGTAAAAAGAGAATTATTTGAGAAACTGGGCTATTATAAAACGGATTATAAAATTGCTGCTGATTTTGAGTTATTAATCCGTTATCTGTATATAAATCAAATTAGCTATAAGTACCTTGAAATGCCATTCGTTTCAATGAGAACAGGGGGTGTAAGCAATAAATCGATTCGTAGTAATTACATTCTAAATAAGGAAATTGCCAGAGCTTGTAAAGAAAATGAAATAAAAACCAATTTCATATATATATATTCAAAATATTTTAATAAACTATTCGAATTTTTTGGCAATAAGGTTACTCACAAAAATGGTTCTAAATCCTGGCTTCATATAAGATTATAAACTGTTCTGTATGATAAAAGTACTGATTACAGGAGCCAATAGTTTCGTTGGTACAAATTTTCGGTTTTTTTCACAATATAAGGATGTTGAGGAAATATCTCTATTTGAAAATAAACCAGAAGATATAAATTTTAGTAAGTACGATGTTGTTTTACACTTAGCAGCCATTGTTCATCAATCAAAAAAGATTCCTGAAAGTGAGTATTTTAATGTTAACAAGAATCTTTGTCTGCGGGTTGTGGAACATGCCAAAAAAGCAGGTATTAAACAGTTCGTTTTTTTAAGTACAGTTAAAGTTTATGGAGAATTTGTTCCAAAATTTGGATTGTGTAATGAGAATTCCAAATGTATTCCTGATGATGCTTATGGGAAAAGTAAATATGAGGCAGAACTTGCCCTGAAAAAAATAGAAAATTCCGGTTTTACTGTTTCAATTATCCGCACACCTCTTGTTTATGGAGAGGGGGTAAGGGCAAATATGTTAAGCATAATAAAACTTGTTGATACCTTTCCCATTTTACCCTTTGGAAAAGTAAACAATAAAAGGAGTTTTACCTCCGCAGGGAATTTAGTGGGATTTATTGACAGGATTATTGAAAAAAGAGCGTCAGGAATATTTATAGCCATGGACGAAAAGCCGCTTTCTACTACAGAGCTAGTGAACTATATCTCAAAATTCCTGAATAAAAAAGTTGTATTATTTAAAGTCCCCGGAATAATTATAAAAATTGGTGCATTTTTTTTCCCAAGGATATTTGACCGGCTATATGGGGCATTGGAATTTGATAATACTAAAACCAAAAAGGAGTTAAATTTCGCACCTCCTTTTTCAACTGAAGAAGGAATAAAAAAAATGATTATATCATATAGAAATAAAGAAAAGAGTTGACACAATTGTTATATTCGGCATTAAAACTTCATTTCAAGACTTTTTTAACTAAGATAAATCACTCTGCCAATTGAAAATTATATTATTAATCCTAACCCTCGGAATTTGCTCATTCTTATTAACGTACCTGATAAGACGTTTCGCTATAAAAAATAAGATTGTCAGCATTCCTAACGAAAGAAGTTTGCATTCCATTCCAATTCCGCTTGGTGGTGGATTGGCAATTGTGATTTCATGGTATATTGGAATTTCAATACTGTTTTTTTTAGAGATAATTGACAGAAACCTTTATTTTGCTTTGTTATGCGGAGTATTATTGACTATCGTAAGCCTTATCGATGATTTGATAGGTTTAAAACCTTCTGTTCGTCTTTTTTTTCATTTTATAACTGCGATTATTGCTTTTGTTTTTTTAGAAGGTCTTCGTCCTCTGATTATTCCTGGAATTGATATAAACTACCTCTTTCTGACATATCCCATAGCAATAGTAGGAATGGTCTGGTTTATTAATCTGTATAATTTTATGGATGGAGTCGATGGTTTTGCCTCTTTAGAGACAATAATTATTTGTTTAGTATTATTTATTATGTCTGGTAGTATTATTAATGTTGTATTAATAGCTTGTATATCGGGTTTTTTGTACTGGAATTGGCCAAAAGCAAAGATTTTCATGGGTGATGTGGGAAGTACACAACTTGGTTTTATCCTGATTGTATTAGGTATTTATTTTCATAACACTTATCAATTTTCTATACTTAACTGGATTATGCTTTCATCTCCATTCTGGTTTGATGCAACCTTTACACTGTACCGGAGATGGAGAAATGGAGAGAAGTTAAGCGAAGCTCATCTAAAACATGCATATCAAAGGATAGTTCAAGCTGGTTTTTCACATCAGAAAGTAAATCTTTTTTTAATAGTTATTAATGCATTAATTGTACTTATGATATTAATATACAGAGAGATAAAAATTTTACAGATACCAATTTTTGTATTAACATTATCTTTTTTTTACCTTATAACAAAACTGATAGACAAAAAGGTTCCATTTAAATAATCTTTTCATAATAACATTAAATTGGAAAACGGTAAAAACACATTTTCTTCTTTCATTAAGTCTGAATTATTTCGAAATACTTCCATACTGATTTCCGGGACTGCTTTAGCCCAGTTAATACCTATTCTTCTTCAACCTGTTTTAAGAAGGTATTATACTCCTGAGACATTCGGTGCTTATGCAGTATACTTAAGTTTGCTTGGGATTCTAATAGTTATTTCATCATTAAAATATGAGCTGGCCATCATATTGCCCAAAAAGAATAAGGAGGCTGCCAATGTCCTATTTCTTGCATTATTATTAAATCTTCTTTTCAATGTTTTTATTTTTCTAATCATTATTATTTGGAAGGAAAGTATTGCAGGATTTCTTAATCTCTCCAATGAATTTGCAAACTATTTATATCTCGTTCCACTTGGCACATTTTTATTTAGTTTTTACCAGAGTATTAATTACTGGCTCATACGTGAAAAAAGATTTTTTGCCATTTCAAAAAATAAGTTTATTAGGAGAGGGGTTGAAGGAAGTTCACAAATAGGATTCAAATTGGCAAATCTGTCTCACGGACTTATCTTAGGAGATATTGCAGGTCATTTTGCAAATATTGGTTATGGTATTTATCAGGGTGTTAAAACCGGTTTGAAACCAGGTTTTTTTAGTTTCACAAAGGTGAAATATGTATTTGTAAAATACCTGGAATATCCAAAATATAATGCAATACCAAGCTTTATGAGTGC
>SDBT01002274.1_pt1 | contig 34199 bp, 52 predicted proteins | sample 2277101 | NCBI WGS metagenome assembly SDBT01 (sample SAMN10404973, study PRJNA504765) | marine sediment metagenome | isolation source: marine sediment core GS10_PC15, 103 cmbsf | place: Arctic Ocean: Southern Knipovich Ridge | collected 2010
CAGAGCCCCGCCGTGGCGGCGGGGTGTCGTTTTAAGAGCATGCGGTCGCCGCGGCGACCATAAGGAGAACACACTATGAACCTGGGTAAGAACGTCCAACTACAGATCGCCCTGGACTACGTCAGCGGCACCGCCGATCGCAACGGCGACGAGTTCGATATGCAGAACTACGACGGCGTGCTGATGGTCGTGCACTTCGCCGCCATCGCCGGCGGGGCTACCGTCAGCATCAAGGCCCAACAGGACACCGTCACGGGCATGGGAACCGCGCAGGATCTGCTGGGAACCGGCCAAACCGTAGCCGACGATGACGACGACCAAATATTCGTCATCGACCTCTACCGTCCGCTCGAGCGATTCGTGCGGCTGGTGGTCGACAACGACGGCGCCAACGCCACCGCACAGTCGGCGACCTACTACGGCTACCACGTCAACAAGAGCCCGACGGACAACAACGTCACCGACGCGGTCACCTACGAGCTGCACATCAGCCCGGAGGAAGGCACGCCGTAACGGCGGACGTGAAGGCTTGGACTGCAGAATCGACGATCACCTCGAACATGGGAGATTCGCCATGAGATTGAAACTGATTGTAATCATGTGCGCCTTGGCGCTGGTCGCGGCCGGCGCCTACGGGGCGTTCACCACCGGGATATACAAGACCGACGGCGGCGACAAGATGGTCGTCGCCAGCGGCGGCACGCTGGACGTCGAGTCCGGCGGCATTTTCAGCCTGAGCGGCACAACCGTCACCGCAGACGCCGCCGAGCTTAACTGGCTGTCCGGCGTCACCGCCGGGGTGGCCACGGCCTCCAAGGCCGCCATCCTGGGCGCCACGAAGAACCTGGACGTGCTGGTGCTCGGCTACGAGACCCTCACGCCCACCGATGTCGAGCCCGCCGCCAGTGAAGGTAACATGTACTGGGACGACAGCGAGAATGCGCTGAAGGTCCACAACGGCACGATCTGGCTGGCGCTCAGCGCCGGCACCGGCGACAACACGCTGGACGACGCCTACGACCAGGGCGGCGCGGGAGCGGGCCGGGCCATTACCGCCGACTCCGGGGCGGTCACCGCATCCAGCACAGCGGCCGACAACAACAACATATTCGAGCTGGTGAAGAACCCCTCGGGGGCCCAGAGCGGCGCCGGGATGCTGGTCACCATGGGCGCTCAGTGCACCGGGGCCGGGCTGAGCTTCGCCAACACCGGAAGCGGAAACGATCTGCTCGGCAGCGGCTCGACGTGGTCGATTAGCAAGGCCGGCGTGGGCAGCTTCGCCAGTGTGGCCGCCACAAGCGTCACGGTGACAACGCTTTACCAGCAGGCCATCACAGCGGCCGCCGGGGGCAACGTCAACCTCACCATCGACGCCGCCGGCAACGGCACTATCACCGTCGCCGGCACGTCGACCGGCAAGACGACTTTTGCGCGGCTGGTGGAGCTGGACGGAAACGTCGACATCGGCGACGCCGCATCCGACACGCTCACGATCGACGCCAGCATCGACGGCGACGTGACTCTCGACGACGGCGCAGGCGCCAGCCCGAGTATTATATTCACGGACGGCTCGGACGAGACCGCCACGCTGACCAAGGCCGACGGAGACGTGACCAGCCTGACCACCGAGGCGGCCGACGGGCTGAAGATCCTGGTCGGCAACCTGTGGGTCGGCAACGGCAGCCCCGGCACGGCCGCCATGAACGGCGAGGATTTTTACGTTGAAGGCGCCAGCGAGTTCGACGGCGCCGTGCAGTTCGACGGCGCCGTAACGGCCACCGCGGGCATAACCTCCAACGTAGTGACCGTGGCCACCGCCGTGAATGAGGGCAGCAAGATCAGCCGGAACCAGGGCACGACCACGGCGGTGCTCCTGGAGATAGAGACCACTAACGCCTCGGACGACACCGCCGCCCTGCTGGTGGACCACAACGCCACCGCCGCGGTTGACGCGGTGCAGATAGAGAACGCCGGGGCGGCCGCGGGACTGCACATCACGGGCGGGGCGGCCGCTTCGGTGGCCGTCCATATCGACGTCGCCGCATCCGCCACCGCCCGGGCCGTCTACGCCGATCTCGGCGCATGGCTGGGAACGGGCGGCCAGGGCGCCGTCGAACTGGTCACAGACTCGGCCGCGACCGTAGCGGCCGGGCAGCTCCTGCGGATCAACCAGCAGGGCACGGGCCAGCACGCAGGCGCCATCGGGGGAACGTGCATCTACGTCGCCGACGCCGCCGTCGCGCCGGGCGCCGGGACCAGCTACGCGATGCTGCTGGACGCGACCAACATCGAAGCCCTCCACGTCGATACCGGCGAGAGCCTGTTCGACGAGCTCACGCACCACACCGCCGGCATGGACGTGGACGCCGACGTCGATATCGACTTCTCCGTCAACACCGAGGAGTTCGACCTGACCACGGCCGTCACCGATTACGGCGCCGACTCCGCCGTGGCCACCATCTACGCCTCGGGCGCCGGCGCCACCAACAACACCTACCTGCTGCGGCTGCGGCACGCCACCGACGGCGACGCTGAGGACCATTTCCTGGTCTGCGAGGACAACGACGGCGACGATATGTTCAAGGTCGACGCCACCGGCGCCGTCACCATCACCGGAACCCTCGGCGTAACCGACACCGCCACCTTCACCGGCACGATCGACGCCAACGGCGCCATCACCGGCGACGGCGGCGCGGCTATCGCGGGAATGCTCAAGGTCGTTACCGATGACACCAACGGCAAGACCATCACGATCGCCGAAAGCGGAACCGTGCAGACCAACGCCGGCGCCGTCGGCGGGGGGATATGGGACCTGCCGGAAGCGTCCACCGCCATCGGCCAGTACTACACCATAATCGTCGCCGCCGTGCAGAACCTGGACGTCAATCCGGACAACGGCGACCAGATCCTCGGACTCACCGACGCCGCCGGCGACGCCGTCCGCAGCGCCACCGCCGGAGACAGCCTTACACTGATCGCCATCGACGCCACCAACTGGGTAGTCGTCAGCGTGTACGGCACGTGGACCGACGTGGATTAGGAGCCGCTATGTTCTTTACGCGACACACCGTAACTCTGACCACCGACAGCGGAGCGGCCACCGGGTATACGCCGGTGGTCAACGGCCGCATCGTGAGTATCCGGTACGTCAAGGGCGACTTCGCCGACGGCGTTGACTTTGCGATCACCACTGAGCTCGCCGGGCAGACGGTCTGGGCGCAGCTTAACGTCAACGCCTCGGTCACGGTCGCTCCGCGGCAGCCCACGCACGACGAGGCCGGAGTGGCCAGTCTGTACGCCGGTTCCGGCCAGGCCGTTAGAGACTACATCGTCGCCGCCGAGGAGCGCATTCAGATAGTCATCGCCCAGGGCGGAAACGGCAAGACGGGAACGTTCCACATCATCGTGGGGTAGGTTAAAGACACCCCGCCGACACGGCGGGGTTTTGTTGAAAGGGAAAGAGCATGCTGATCCGAATGAAGACGTTGGCCTGCGGGCCGGATGGAAGCTATCAGGCCGGCAAGGTCTACGATGTGCCGGACAAGCAGGCCGCCGAGTGGATCAAGGGCAGCTTCGCCGAACGCGTGGCCGTTGCGCCTCCGCCGGTCCAGACCGCCGCGGCGCCGCCCGCGCCGGAGACCGCGGCCGCGACGCCCAAGCCTGAGCCCAAGCGCAAGCGCAAGACCGAGCCCAAGAAGGTCGCGGGCAAGGAATAACTCTACATGCCCGGACTCCAGCGAACAGTCGACCCGACCGTCGAGCCGGTGGCCCTGTGGGAGCTGCGCGACCATCTGCGCATCGGAAACAACTCCGCCCTGGCCTCGGCTATCACCAAGGCCAATCCCGGCTCGGTCACCAGCCTGGCCCACGGCCTGGCCGCCGGAGACGTTGTCCGGTGGTACGCCGCATCCGGCATGGTGGAACTCGACGGCGTCGAGACCACGGTCACGCTGATCGACACCGACACGTTCACAATCGGCGTCAACACGACCGGCTACACAACCGCCGACGGCTCGGAGGTGTTCCTGCCGGTGCACGTGGAGGACCGCCCGCTGGCCGACAAACTGTCCGAGGCTATCGAGTACTGCCAGGACCTCCAGGCCCTGGCCTACCTCACGCAGACGTGGGTGCTCACGCTGGACGACTTTCCGCGATCGATCAGGCCGATAGTACTGCCGCGGCCGCCGTTGCAGAGCGTGACGTCAATCGAGTACGTCGACGCCGACGGGGACGACCAGACGCTCGACGCGTCGGTCTACGTCGTCGACACCTCCAACCGCCTCGGCGGACGGATAGCCCTGGCCGTGAGTGAGAGCTGGCCGTCGGTCTGGCCGGAGATAGGCGGTGTCGATATCACGTTCAAGGCGGGCTACGGAGACGCCGCCGCCGACGTGCCGCGAAAGATCAGGGCCGCGATAAAACTGTTCGCCGGGCATCTGTACGAGAATCGAGAAGCCGTTGTTGACGCTGCGGCCATCCGTGAACTGCCCTTGGGAATTGATGCCCTGCTGAGGCGGGACTCGGCCAAACATTTCGGATAGGGCCCCATGAGAGCCGGCAAGAAACGACATCGCGTCACGATCCAGCAGTCCACCCCCGCGACCAGCAGCTCCGGCGAGGTCACGTTGACCTGGGCCACCTTCGCTACCGTTTTCCTGGAGAGCCGACAGACGGCCGGAGGCGAAACGGAAATCGCCGAGGCGGGAGCGGCCGAGGCCGAGTACGTGTTCTCCACCAGGTGGACGCCGGGCGTAACGCCCGAGATGAGAATCGTAATGACGCTCCGCGGCTCGACCAGGACGTTCGAGATCAACCGCGTGGACGACGTCCAGCTTCGCGGAATCGAGATGCACCTGTACTGCACGGAAGCGGCGAATTGAGCGCCGGCAGCGTCGAGGTGAAGGGGCTTCGGGAGATCGAGCGCAAGCTGCTCAGCATGGAGCGCAAGGTCGCCAGGAAGGTAGTCCGACGCGGGCTGCGCAAGGGCGCCAAGGTCGTGCTCACCGCCGTTAAGCGGAACGTCCCGGTCCGCAGCGGACGGCTCAAGCGCAGCCTCAAGGTCCGCAGTATGAAGCGCCAGCGGAAGGGGTCGCACGCCATCGGGGTGGGAGCGGCCGGCGGCGATGGGTTTTACGGCGCGTTCGTGGCTTTGGGCCACAAGATCGGCAAGCGGCGAGGCGGCCGCAAGACCAGAGGCCAGGGCGGCCGCCGCGGCAAGGTCCGGGCCAGACCGTTTCTCAGGTTAAGCGTACTCCAGGTCGGCGACGCCGCGAAGCGAACCGCCATCGAGGAAATCCGCAGCGGCATAGAAGCCGAAGCAAGGAAGCCATGAGCGCGAACAATATAGAAGAGGCCTTAAGAGCGTTTCTCGCCGCCGGCACGGCCGTCGACGCTCTGGTGGACGGCCGGATATACCCGGTAATCGGACCGGACAAGCCGGTCACGCCCTACATCGTCTACCGCCGCATGGGCACCGATCGCATGGGCAGCAGCACCGACCGCGGCCCGGCAAAGGCCACATTCCGCATTACCTGCTGGAGCGCAACCTACGACCAGGCCCTCGCCCTGGCCAAGGCCGTGCGGGAGCGACTGGCGAATGAAAGCAGCTCGTGGGATGGTCTGACCATCCAGCATTCGCTGTTCCGCGGCGAGCAGGACGCGTTCGACGACTCGGTGGAACTGATCGAGCATCGGTTCCTCGGCCGCGAGCTTGACTTCGAGATAATGGCCGCCACGTAACAGGCGGTTTAGCAGTCGATCGTAGATCGACTTTGACTACCAGGAGCACCACCATGACCACACCGGCCGGAATATCAGGATTCGGAACTACTCTAGTAGGCGCCACTTCAGGCGCCATCATCTACGTCCGGTCGCTGGGGCTCGAGAACCAGTCGGTCGACGTTATCGACGTCAGCAGTTCATCCAGCACCGACCGGAAACGCGAGAAGGTGCCCGGCATGATCGACGGCGGCGAGATCAGCTTCGAGGGCGTCTACGAGAAGGACAACTTCGACGCCGTCCAGGACGCCCTGGGCGACCCCGAGGAGATATGGACACTTACGCTGCCGGATACCTCGGCGCAGGTCATCGACGGCTTCGTTACCGCCAACAGCGCGGCGATTCCCTACGATGACGTGATCACCCAGAGTTTCACAATCACTGTCAGCGGACTGGGCGTCTTTACGCCGGCTGTCTGAAGATCGATCGTAGCGTCAGCCAACCTGAACCGGAGAAAGCCATGAAGACCATACAGATCAAGTACCTGCGCAACGTAACGTGCCCCGCCGACCAGGCGGGTCGGAAGGGCGAGACGCGGGAAGTAGCCGCCCCGAACGCGCGGCTGCTGATCCGAAGGGGCTTCGCCGTCGAGGCGAAGAAGGAAACGGCCGCCGGCGGAAAGAAAGAACAAAACCCGGCCGTGTCCGCCACGGCGAAGAACTGAACAGAGCCCGGCGGTGTCCGCCGGGAGCCTTTTAACACGGCGTCCGCTCGACACGAGCGGGCTCTGTGGGAGACGGGAAATATGAAGCAACTCAGCAAGTCGGAAATCGTGAGCGCTGACGACCTGGCTCGCCAGGTGGTCGAGGTCCCCGAGTGGGGCGGCGCCGTCACCGTTGTGGCGTGGTCTGGAACTCAGCGGGACGCGTTCGAGGCCGAGTATTCCAACAGGCCCACGGCCGCCAGGCTGATCAACGTCCGGGCTCGCATAGTCCAGCGATCCATCATCGACCCGACCACCGGCGAGCTGATGTTCACACCCAAGGAAGTGGTCGAACTCGGCGCCAAGTGCGCCATCGCCCTGAATCGGGTGTTCGAGGCCGCCTGCAAACTCAACGGCATCCTCGATGCCGACATCGAGGAGCTGGCGGGAAACTCCGAAAGCAGCCCTGGCGACGATTCATCCTCCGACTGAGTCTGGCCCAGAGCTGCACTCCCAGACAACTGCTCGAGAGGTACACCTCGGCCGAACTGTCGGAATGGCAGGCGTTCGAGAAGCTCGAGCCGTTCGGGCACGCCTGGCTCGACGAGCGCATGGCCGTCTACTGCGCGGCGCTCATGAACTGCTGGGTCAAGGGCAGGGTCAAGGCGGACCAGCTACTGCCGCCTGAAAGGCGCCTGGAGCGGGAACAGGATCAGAACGAGGTGGCGGCCGGGTTCCGCAATCTCCTGGGTATGGGCGGGTAGCAATTACATGGCCGTTATCGGAAAAATCGACATCGCCCTGCGGGCCCGCACCGGCGCCTTCGACCGGAAGATGCGCAAGAGCTCCAAGTCCGTGCGCGGACTGGGCAGGTCGCTGAAGGCTCTTGGCCGAGGGCTGCTGCGCGTTGGAGTAGCCCTCGCCGCCGCCGCCGTCGGAGCCGCGGTCGGCATGGCGTTGCTGGTCAAGCGCGAGCTGAAGGCGATCGACGCTATCGCCAAGCTGTCGGCCCGCATGAACGTCGCCACCGAGGACCTGGTGGCCCTCGGCCACGCCGCCGAGATAACCGGCGCCGGCACCGAGGTCATGATGAAGTCGGTCGAGATATTCGTCCGACGCCTCGGCGAGGTCCGCCAGGGCACCGGCGAGGCCGTGCGCGCCCTCGAGAAGCTCAACCTCTCGGCCGATGATCTGGCCAGCCGCAGCCCCGCCGAGGCCATCGGAATGGTCGCCGATCGCATGAAACTCCTGGCCAACGCCGCCGACAAGGGCGTGGTGGCTTACCAACTCTTCGGCCGGGCCGGAATCAAGCTGCTCAATCTCCTGGACCTCGGCTCGGCCGGACTGACCCGGATGACCGAAGAGGCGGAGAAGCTCGGCATCACGTTCAGCCGAGTCGACGCCGCCGGCGTCGAGGCCGCCAACGACGCCATCACTCGCGTCAAGGCCGTGCTGACCGGCGTGGTGCGGACACTGGCCATCAAACTCGCGCCGGTCATCGAACTCGGCGCCAAGTTGTTCATCGAGTGGGCCACCAGCGGCGAGGGCGCCGGCAAGAAGGTGCAAGACGCATTCGAGAAGGCGGCCAAGGGCGTGGCGAAACTGGCGGTCGCCCTGGACAAGTTGGGCAAGGGCATGGACCTGATCGGTCTCGGCGCTCGCCTGGTGGCCGACGGGTTCCTCGAACTCAGTCGAATGACCGCCGAGTCCGCGGTGTTCCTGACCACCGGCGCTATCGATAGCCCACTGGGCGGCTTCCGGAAGTTCGTGGACCAGTACCACCAGGACACGCTGAAGCTCTTCGACGAGCTCGATGAGAAGTTGGGGGCGCCCACCACCGGCGACGCCGGGAAGTCGGTGGAGGGCTTCTTTAAGGGCGTCGAGGAGCGCATGGCCAAGTTGCGGATCGAGATGCAAAAGACCGCCGCCCTCCGACAGCAGCAGACAGAGATCGCCATGGCGGCCGAGGCATACGGCAAGGCCGCCGAGCAGGTGGATAAGTTCAACGCCAAACTCCAAAAGCAGCTCGAGCTGTTCAGCGCCAGCCAGAGCCGCCTCCAGTTCCGCAAGATGCAGGACCTCGTCCGCGACGTGCCGACGGCTTTCCTCGACGCGTTCAACGACAAGCTCGCCGAGACCGCGCGCCTGCTGAGCGAACTCGATAAGAAGAAAGCCTTCGCCACTCAGGCCGAGCAGCTCAAGAAGTTCGCCGACCGCGTCAAGGACTCGCTCAAAACCCCGATCGACAGGTTCCGCGAGTTCCGCGATGAAGTCGAAAAGGCCATCCGCGGCAAGCTGCTCACGCCGGGCGAGGGCCTGGCCGCACTCGAGAATCGCATGAAGTCGCTCATGGGCGACAAGGCCGATCGCGGTCAGTTCGCAACGATCAGCCGCGATATCGACGTCAAGGGCCTCGGACTGCTCGGTAAGAAGCCCCAGGTGGAGCAGCAGAAAATTACCAACACGCTGTTGCAGCAGCTCCTCGATGTATTCCTGCGGTTCCAGGTGGAGATCCCGCGATGAGTTCAATTGTCAAAGACTGGGTTTCCGGCCGACCCGGCGGCGAGCGGGATGAGAAGGGCTGGCTATCGACCGAGCGAGTCCACGCCGTCTACGAAATCACCGGCGCCGGCTACAAGAAGCTCGATAAGGCCATCAGCCACCCCGGCGTCGAGGCCCTCGGCGATGAGCATCTCTCGATCAAGGATATGTTCGTCGTCGGTCACAGCGCGCGGGCGGTGGACGATCGGCTCGTCGAGGTCCGCGTCAAGTACCAGCGCCGCGACGAGGCGGACAACCCGGACTACGCAGAAATATCCATCGGCACGTCGCTTGTCCAGAGCGAGACCAACATCGATAAGGATGGGACGATACTGAAGACCAGCTACCCCGGCCTGGAGGACCAGGGCGGACTGGTGCCCAAGGATGATGAGGTGTCCGACACAGTCATCCGCCGTAGGGAACTTGGCTCACCCGGCGCCAAGAGCCGCGAGTTCGTCGGCAAGTTGAACGAGGCTGGCTGGCGGGTGGACCCGACCGCCGCCGCCAGGACGTGGAAGTGCAGCAGCATCACCGGCGTCAGTAACGACGGCGGCGAGTTCTACGCCGTGGTCTATCAGTTCATGTACAACGCCGACACGTGGGATCCGGTCTATCAGTACACCATCGACGGCAAGCCGGCTGATCTGACGGGCCTCACGGCGGGGGAGATAGCCGCCGCCAGAAAGATCGCTCAGATCAAGGCTACCAAAGACTTCAACGCGCTAGGGCTCGCATAACATGGGCAGACTGGAACAATTCACGGGCGGCCCGGCCGACACGCGGGAGCATCTGAACCGCTTGGTCGACGTGGTGAACGGCCTGACCGAGGCCAAAGGCGACGGTATCGTCCAGGTCCGCCACGGGCCCGGCGGACAGATGACCGTCGGCCTATCGATGGACATGGTGCGGGCGCGACTGCCCGGCGCGCAGGTATGGTTCGCAAAGGTCATAGACGGTCGGACCGAGGAATTCGACGGCTACTTCCGCCACGAGGATGACAACACCGCCAATCCGCCTTACGGATACTACGTCGAGGAAGTGCACCCCGACGGCAGCGCTATCGAGGTCGGGACCAGCCGCACGAGGGACACCGCCGGCGATTACGTGCCCGCCGTGCTTCGCCCACTGGGCGGAGCAAGACCCGGTGCGAGTAGGTTTTACCCGTTGGCCGCCGGTCATATGCTGACCGTGCCCTGGCCGACCGGCGTGGAGGTGTTCGAGGACTCCGCGGTATATACGTACTACATCGAGCTGCAGGTCGGGCTGGCTAATGTCAAGTTTACAGGGACGGCTGGCCCCAGTGGGTGGGGCGTCTATGACCAGTTGGCCGGAACGTTGGCTGTTAGAGATGGAGCGGCGTGGTATGATATTCCGTCGTCGCCAATAGTGGTGGTGGCTATTCCTGTTACCGGTCTCGGCGGCGAGCGCGAGTGTCCGTACTTGTCATCGGGGGATTATTTCCGTGCGATGGGCCTACGGGTGGGCCCGAATGTGCGGTACTTCCTGATCGAACGAAATGGGGGAGTCCTAAGAATTGCCGCCATCGGCGGCGGCGATTACGTCAAGCAGGATACTAACAGGAAAACGCCGTTCTCCGTGGCCTAAAATCATGGGATACACCGCCGGAACAATTAACTACACGCGCGCGGACTCGGCGCGGGTCATTACGCTCAAACCAGTCACCGCCGCTCTGGCCGTCCAGCTCTACGTCGGCGGTGTACTGGTCGAGGGCCGACTGACCTCGGCCGGGCTGATCTTCATCGTCTCGCGCAAGGTCCTCACGCCGGCAGAGTGGCCGTACTTCCTGGCCGTCGACGCCGCCGACGTGGCCGAGGATTTCTGGTCCGACGCCTTCGCCGGCCTGGCCGACGCCGATCCGTACCTCCACGTCGTCACGCCAACCCGACCAGGCTACTTTCGCGATGAACTGTGGCGGGTATACCTCGACGACGTCGTCGCCTACGAGCGACTCATATGGCCCCGCCCGGACTCGGACTCATCCCGTCAGGGCGGACGTGGAACCAATCGCGGACACCGCCGCGGGTTCGAGGACTACGGATCCGGCCGCGGCAACTGGCGCGGACTCCAACGCGGCTACGAGCCTATCCAGCTCACCGCCAGGCTCGGGCCCCTCGAGCCGGCAACGTACAACGTCAAGGTCTACACCGTCGACACAACCGGCAACGAGTCGATCGTCCAGGAGGATGATGTGCCCCACAACACCTATCCGGCCGTCGCGGCTGATCTAACGATCGACGCCTTCGACGAGCCCACGCAAACGGTCACGCTCAGCCTCACCGCCAGCGCTGATGTGTGATTAGCCCCGCACGGGAGTGCGGGGGCAGGAGACTACCATGGCAGTCGACAGATATGCACTCACTGACACCGAAGTGGCCGACATCCAGGAAACCCAGGCGCCCGGCCAGGCCACCGACGGCGCCGGCCTGAACGGATATTCGTATTCCCTGGCCAACGCCGAATACGAGAAGAAGGTAACGCGCCAGGAGTTCATGCTCCTGGCAATGCTCAAAACCTCCACCGGCCTGTGGCCGTGGAAGTCCGACACCGGCGAGCTCAAGCTGGTGATCTCGGCCGGGGAGTGGATGAACGGCGAGACGGTCGTCGAATACGCCGCGGCCGAAGTCGACCTCGTCGAGAACAACGGCGTCAACTACGTCTACGCAACGCTCGCCGGAAGCGTTATCGTCAACAACACCGGCTTCCCGGCCCTGTCAGCAACGCCGCATATACCGATCTGCACCGTTACCGTGGCCGCCGGCGTCTACGCCTACGACGACATCGACCAGACCGCCCGGATGCGGGCCTACCTCGGCGCCCCCGGCGGCGCCGGGCCCGTGGTCAACGTTATAGAGGCCGTCACCGCGGGCGTGGGGGCGCCCAATGACCTGACCGCCGACGAGTCCGGCAAGACAATCACCAACGAGGGCGCCAGCGAGCTGGTCTACAACACGCTGCCGACCGCCGCTGCCGGGCTGAGCTTTACCTTCTTTGTCGAGGACGCCACTTGGGGTATGAGGATTACAGCTAACACGGACGACACCATCCGCGTGGCCGATAAAGTGAGCATTGATGCCGGATTTATAGAGTCTGCGATCCGTGGGAGCACCCTATATTTGACGTGCGCTAACGCCACCGAATGGGTTGCGACGTCAGTTACAGGATTATGGTCACTACAAACCAGTTAGGACAACAAGATGGCTACTGAACAAGTTACCGGACTTCTCTTTAATATTACCGACAAGGCATCGGTTCTCTATGATGGCGGCGGGGCGAATAATGCGCTTCAACTAGAGGCCAACAGTGCTGCGGTTGTCGCTGGTGGGGCGGCTGTCATCGACGCAGACGGCTCGACCACCATTGACATTCAGGTGGTGAACGCTGCGGCTGGTGAAAGCTGCACTTTGCTTGTTACTGAATACAGTAACGGCACGCCCACCGTTACCAATCAGATCCGGCAGATCGAGGTATCTATCCCGACGACTGATCTTGCGGCTGAGATCAATTTGCTGATGGTTGGGCTCTCAACGGCGACTGGTTACGCAAAGGCTCCTGTCAGGGTAAGGGCTACTCCCGGGGCGTTCGTGATGATATCACTGGCGGCTGAGTCTGCTGCCGGGGCGAAGTATGTCCGCTATCAATTTCGGCAGACGGAAGACGAAGGCGTGGACGCGATCGACAAACCCAGTACTGCCAACATCCCCGGCACTGGGGTGACGGTAGGAGCAGTATCATCTTTGGCTCTCGCGGCTAACGCTGGCCGAATCATTGCAAGGCTTACAAATGATTCAGAGCAGATAATCTATCTCCGGTATGGTGCCGCTGCGGAGATGAACAAAGGCGACCGCTTAAACGCCAACGGCGGATCGGTGACGATCACTAAGTACACTGGCGCTGTCAATGCTATCTGTGCCGATGGTGGCGCGAATCTTTGTGTCACGGAGATATAATATGACTGTCAACAACCCACTATATGAAGTTCCACCTGTTGCTGACTCGGCGGATAATGTTCGCACTCGAGATGTGATTGGCAACAAAGAAGATGTGGCTAATCGGACTGTCGATGAAGCCTCCCTTGTGGGCCTTGCTCGTGAAATCTGCAGTCAGGCTGAGATAATAGAGTCGCACCATCACAACTATGCCAGAGCCATCGGGGCAAAGGTCACTCCCACAGGGACCCGCTTTGCTGAGAGCATTGGGGTTCTCGGGCTTGTGCCTGCTGATGCGTTCTTCACACTCGAACCCGGGAATGTTAATGTCTGGGGGAGCTGGTTGCAGATTTGGGGAACAGATGATGCCGCTGCAATTCTCCCATCGGGTAGGCAGGGTTTTTGGGACATTCACAAGATGCGTCTCTACGATTCTGTGACCAACAACAAAAACTACATCGTCCAACTTGCTGCGAGCACCACAGCGGCAGCAGATGCTTTGACGGCAGGAACATATGCAGAGTTCGGGCTGTACTTTGAAAAGGTGACAGGGCAACCAGCCCCGTTTAACATTCTGACGAACCGTGAGAGTGCTGCGACGAGCATGTGGGCGAGGCTGATGACCACAGACGGGACTGATGCGTCCGATTTGCTGGTCCAGTTTGAGGTGCATGGATACCCAGCGGTGGCCATCTGAATGGTGGCGAGCCAATGGCATTCCCTTGTCGAAGCGCCCGAACGATAATTGTCCGATTTTAATGTTGACCCCGAGCCGATTGTCGGGTAGAATTCCAACAGATGGGAAAGCCGCCGGACCGACGGGAGAACGTGCCATGAGATTTCGGATGATGCTTGTCGCAATCGCCTTAGCTCCCCTCGCCGCCTGCCCCGCTGTAGCCGATGAAGGAGCCGCGCCGACCCGAGTCGACATGGCCGCCGCCGTGCGGCGTCTGGCGTTCGAACTCGATCAGGCCGTCCTCGATCTGAAAATGCTGAGAGATCGGTCTTGCGGGATCGACTATAAAGACGACAGAAGCGTTCTCGTCGCCGACTCGTTCATGCCGCCACTCAAGGTCGGTATGAAGGCGGACGGCGGCTGGGTGTCTAACGTTCGCGCACAGGCCGATGGCTCCATATTGGCCGACATCCAGGTCGTCTACCCTGTGACCATTGCAGCGGGACGTCGATTTCTGGACTCATGGGCTACGCGCCGCATGCGCGTGCGCATCTTCGGCCTCGATCATAATCAGGCCGATGAGCGAGGTGTAATCAAGGGCGCGCCGCCGCTCGCCATTGTCGGTCGCAAAAGCGAGCGGATAGGCTCTTATATCGGGCCGAACTATTTCGTTCTGCAGCCCATCCACGGAATCGTCAAAATTGACCCCGTGCTTGGGCGATTCATAGATGGACTGTCCGCCAAAGCCAAGGCCAAAGCCAAGGCCAGGGCCAAGGCCAGGGCCAAGGCTAAGAAGAAGGGAAAGCGACGATGAGATTCACTATTGTCGGCATGATCGCCGTGCTGTTTGCCTCGGAGTGTTGCGGGGCCGTCACCATGTCCATGGACGCCGCCGAGAAGGACCGCTTCGGCGTGGATATTGTCGGGGCCGCGGGCGTCCGATTCTCGCTGGATAACACCGCCGGCGACGCCGATGTGACTGATGTGCTCTTCAAGGCGGAGATACACGGCGGGACCGTCAACGATTACACCTGGTGGGCGTGGAGCGACGCCACCAGCCCATGGTTCGGTGCCCGCAACTACGAGCCTATCAGCTTCGGTAGCTTGGAATATAGCATGGGAATGTGTTATTACTCGGACAACCCGTACAATCAGGCTCTCGGCCGTGGCGGGTATTACGCTTCCGCCTTTCAGGTTGACCCCACGCCCGACGCGCCCGAGGACCCCGACGACCCCGCCACGTGGGATGACTACATCTTGATAGGCACTGTCCCGGCCGGTTGGCTGTGGGACATCGCGCTCAAGTTCGTCGGGGACGACGTGGACTTATTCTCCACGGCCGCTGGCGAGGTCGTTATCGACGGCGTGTCGACCCAACTCTATGACTCCGACCCTCTGCCTCAAACCGTGCCGGAACCCGCCTCTGTCCTGCTGATGCTGATCGGAGCCTTGACGCTCCGCCGTCGTCATCTCTAGCGTCCGGCCTTCGCCGGAATATCAAGGTCGCCGCGGCGGCCGCTGACCGGAGTAATCAAGAATGACGCGATCTTTCTACGCCGACAATGAAGCTATAGATCTGGATTGGACGGGCAAAATCGAGGGCGGCGGCTCAACTATCGCCACCATCGAGGCTGCCAACTTTCCAGAACGCGGGACGTATGGCCTCCGCACGACGATAGTTGGAGCCAATCTCGCCTACAGATTTCGTAACGACGTCATCTCCGTTCCCGCCGGCGGGAGCGTCTACGTCGGGTGGTGGATGTTCATCGCGGCCTACCCATCCGCCGGCACGTTCGTGCTGAAACTCGATTACACCGCGCCGTTCCTCCACGATCTGCTGCGCATCTCGTCCGCCGACACCAGGATCGCCGTCGTCAACGACGCCGGTGGCTTCATCGCACTACTCGGACCGGCCCTGCCCACCGGACGATGGAACTACCTGACAATGCGGATCCGCCGAGCCACCTCCGACGTCGCCGCCGACGGGTTCGGGGAGTTCTGGTGCAATGGAAATTACGCGGGCCAATCCGTCGCGGTGGATAATTACGATGCACTCGGCGGCCAGGTCGACGTCCAGGCCGGGATCGTCGCCAACCCCCGCGACGGGTTCGTAATGGACCTCGACGAGATCAAGGCCGGATCCGAACTCGCCGACGTCGAGCCGTTTATCCCGACCCCGACGACTGACTTGCCCGAGGCTTCCCGCACAGTAGTTATCGTGCCAGACTCCGCGGATGGCAGAACGCACGCCGACCACTTCATCTCCGAACTCAGTATCCCGCGCTCGAACATCTGCTACCTGCCCAACGCCTCGTCGGACGAAGCCCTGGCCGACTACGCCACGTTCGAGAGCCAGGTCGAAGATGACCTCACAGCCTTCCTGGCGACGCGCCCGACACTGGATTTGCAGAAGATGCTCTTCATGCTTGGATTTGACGTGCCGGGATATTTCACTTCAGGGGGCGTGTCACACTCAGCGACCAGTCGCCTCATGAACTTTGGCGCCGCGTTCTCTTCGCTGACCGCCAACCCGCTGTACAATCCCGCGACTGTCGAACGAATTACGAAGTCCGCTCTGACATCCGCCGGTGTGTTCCTGGCGGCTCGGATAGACGCCGCCAATGTTACTACAGCCAAGAATCTGATTGATCAGGCTGCTACGGTCAGCGCGCTAGCCAGCCTGTCAGTACTGGCCACGCTCTACAGCGACGAATCGGCCTATCTGTCGAGCCTGGCGAGTCAACGGCTGCTTATCGTAACGTCAACATCGGTCGGCGCGCAACAGAACGTAGCGTTCTCGTGGCGATCAACCGTCGTAGTGCCTCTGTCCGGCGCTAAGGCTGGAATCGTGTCCATCGCCGCATCGAGCGCCGACACCTTGCGAGCAGACACCAGCGTTATCGGCGCCGGACTCAACACGTTCGGCTTTGCCGGTGGGATGGGCAACAGCGAGACGGCCGACACATACGATATTGAGAGCTTCTTCGAGATGCTCCGCATTGGCGGCACGTTGGCGGAAGCGCAGGCCGTGTCGATCTCGCAAATTGATTTCACGGCCGTTGCGGTCGGAAGCGGACTGATGACCGTCGCATTCGCAACCACCGGCTACAACCTCTACCGGGGCCCGGACAGTCCGCTCATGATCGATTACGACAACCCGGTGGCGGTGCTCCGGCCCGATGAGACGTCCTCCGTCCAACGCGTCATCCCCGGCCACGACCCCTCGAGGACCTACTACTACTCCATCAGACCGTTCCGACTCAATATCGAGACGCCGCAGACCGACCACACCGACCTCCAGACGGACTCCGGCGGACTCTGGGTAGGCCAACGCCCCAACGCCGTCGAGGACCTCCGCGGCAAGCCCATCAAGGCCGGCGACGTCCAGGTGTCCTGGGAGTACGACGGGGTCGGCGGCGCCGCCGTAAGCGACTTCGCCATCTGGTTCGACCAGGCCCGCAAGGTCGACACCTCCGGGGCCCCCGACGCCACCGTGGCGTATACCGACGACGGGTTCTATCTGACCAACGTCGGCGGCCTGGTCGACGGGCGACCGTACTGGTTCGCGGTGGCCGCCAGGACCGCCGGCGGAGTCGCCGGAAACGTCGTAGAGACCGGGCCGCACCTGTCCAAAGCCACCGGGCCGCTGCCGTTCGAGCGGGTGCTGATAACCAGTGACTGGTCCAGGGGCAGACGATGACCGAACCGAGAATGCCCATCTCCCTCGTCGAGCGGTTCGAGACCGGCGCGGCCCGCATGGCCGAGACCGGCGTCCGAGTCGAGATCATGGCCGCCGGACTCGATGAGATGAAGCTACAACTACGCGAGATCCACGCCTCCATCCAGGGCCCCGACGGTCTGATCGTGCGCGTGGGGGCCATAGAGACCGCCCGGGCACGCGTCAGTCGCGGCCGAAGCTGGTGGCTCAAGCAGACCTGGCGCCTGGCCGTCAGCGTCCTGGTCGGATGGGTGATCATCCTCCTGAAAAACAAATAGGATTCCGATGAAAAGCTCAATTATCACCCTTGCACTGTTAGTCTGTCTTTCCGGGTGCTCGTCTCGGCTCGTGACCAATACCCCGCGCTCGGCCATCGAACAGATGCTGCTATCGACGGCCGTCGACAAGGGCCTTGACAAGTTCCACCTGGCCGAACTCGCCGACGCCCGCGTATTCCTCGATCGCTCGAATCTCACGGGCGTCGACGCCGCATACGTAGCCGCCGCCGCCAGGGCCCGACTCTGCGAACTCGGCGCCGTACTGACCGACGACCGGGCGGGCGTCGACTTCATCGTCGAACTCGCCTCCGGGGCGCTCGGAACCGAGTACAAGACCACGCTGGTCGGCTTGCCGGCCCTGCCAGCGCCGAACTCGCCCGTCCCGCTGCCGGAAGTGGCGATCTGGAAGTCCAGCCGCCGAACCGGGATCGCACGGATCCTTATCCTCGTCCACTCCGCCGGCCGCTTCACCGCCGTGCGTCGGTGCTACGGCCGAGCGGACCGCTGCGAACGATCGATCCTGTGGCTGCCACTGGGCGGCCGGGACGACATCCGCGACGACTGGCGACGGGCCGACGTCGAATGTGCCCGTACAGAGCGGCGCCGTACCGGCGCCGTGCCTTTACCTCTACATGAAAGGGCCCCACATGTTCGAGTACCTCAAAGGTAAAAAGACGTACTTCGTAGTTGCCGCGGTGTTCGTACTCGGCGGCCTACAGGCCTGCGGCGTGCCCGTGGCGCCCTGGGTATACACGCTACTCGCCGCCGCCGGACTCGGCTCCGCACGACTCGGCATGAAAAAGGCCGAAACAGCCGCCCTCATGCGAAGATAGATCGGAGCGGCGCCGTGCCGGCGCCGTGCCTTTTTACAACACCCCGCCGACACGGCGGGGTTCCGTACCGTATTTCCCGTCGACGCCCCGACCACTTCGCGCTCACACACGGTCGGGGCGTTTTTTTATTCGCACGCTCAGCAGTTGATCCTGCGAGGCAAACCCGGCTCCTCGACCGGAACCTTGGTGAGCCGAACGCACCAGCATCCATCGTTGACGAAGAACGTGTACTCGCCGCCTGCCGCCGTGACCGGGTCCGGCAGCGTGAACGTCATTCTCTCGCCGTCGGCATTGGCGGCGACAACCTGCGCACGGAAATCAATACCTACCGGCTCCGCCAGCCGAGTATACTCGCCGACGTTGCCGCAGTCTGGGCAACGCATATCCATGTCGGGGCTGCCGTCGCGACGATGGAAGTTCATCGCGGCGCCGCAGTCGGGGCATTTTGTCCTCCGAGCGGGCGCCCGCTCGGACAGCGGCGGCGCATCCGCCTCGGCATCGTGGCAACCACACGAAATCCACTGCCCCCGGCACTTGGGGCAACGCTCTACGTCGCAGCCCGGATCGTGGAGTTGCCCCGCCTCAACGCCGCAATCGTGGCAGGGACGGTTATCCGCTCCCCAGTCGTCGTCTTCTGATCCATACGGTATTCGTGGCATGTCAGTCATTGTCGTTGTCCTTTTGAGAGTATGAGTCAAAGTATCAAAAACGTGCTTTCGGGCCGCCGCAGCGAGCCCTGTAAAGTCACCCGCCCGTCAGGAGGCGGGCTCTGTCATAGGAAGTCGCTCAGATCCAGCCCCATCGCCTCGCAAGCGCGCCGGGCCCGGTCGATCGTCAGACCGGCGGCCGACGTGCGATGCTCCAGATCGTTCCAGTTGCTCTGGTTCTTCATCCCCGCGGCCTCGGCCGCCTGGGTCTGCGTCAGGCACCTCGCCTTGCGGGCGGCGAAGAGCCGCTTGCCGAAGTTCACCGTCGCTGTTTTATTTTTCCTGGTCATGTCTTGTCCTCAGTGGGAGACTTCAGGCTACAGTCTGCAGGCTGCAGGGGGGCGTCGCAGTAAGCCGCCAGCTCCCAATCGTCGATGGCTACGTATCCGCTCCAGCCGCCGGCTGGCGCCGGGATGCCCTCTTGGTAGGCGACAGCCGCTATTGCCAGTTCTGCGGTCGTCGAAGTCCAAGGGCGACAATCGAGACACGATCGCCACATTCGGCCGAGTACGAGAATACCATTGACTTCGGCCTGCCAGTCGCCGAAGTCGTCATCCCAATATACCTTGATGTTCACGATGTTCTCCATGCCCCGCGGGGCGGTTAGTTGTCGTTGTTCAGACCACCGCGACGAAGCGGCGGTCCAGGGCGTCCAGGATGAACATGTCCCGCCGGGCGTCGCCCTTGCGGCGCTGGAACTCGCGGAAGATCATAACGGGCATTCCGTCGAACGTCTCGTCGTGACGGTTACGCCAGGCCATGAGCCCGCCGCGCAGGTCGTCGAGGGCGTCTCGCGTGATAATGATCTCGTCCGCCCCGATGTCGTTGCCCCACTCGTCGTCCAGCCACTGGGCCCATCGCTCGCGGATGTCGGTGTCGATCTCTGTTTGGTTCATCGCCTGTTCTCCCGTGTCCGTGTTGTTCATTTCGTTCTTTACCTACCCTATTATACAACATATCGGTTATGCGTCCATAGGAAAATATATATTTCTTCGGTTATTTCCATCCCGCCCGACCGACGGTCCGCCGTGGCGGACACGGGCGGGCTCTTATACTATCCGCTCGATGTCCGAGTCGAACTGCTCGGCGAGGTGGGCGTAGATCATCGTCGTTTGCACGCTCTTGTGCCCCAGCCACTTCGATATTTTGTAGATGCTGATCCCCTGCTGGGCGCATCGGCTGCCGAACGTGTGTCTTAACAGATGCCATGCCCGGCCGGTCGATCCGGGCGGGAGTTCGTTGAACCGCTGCACCCGGGCCCGGACCGGGTCCAGGGCGTGCAGCCACCAGTTGCGGCCGCGTGGGCGGGCGGCCGTCCAGCCGCCGCGGCTGTAGGCCGCGCCGGGGAACACGTGCGGCAGGCGCCCGTAGAGTCGTTCCTGCGCCGTCAGGGCCTCCAGGGCGGGACAGTTCAGCGGCACGGTGCGGGTCCGGCCGCTCTTGGACTCGGCCGCCGGCACCGTGAGGTGGCGCCGGGCCAGGTCGACGTTCTCCCAGCGCAGGCGCCGCAGCTCACCCATCCTCAGCCCGGTGTGCATTGCGACTGTGGCTTCGCATCCGACGCCCGCCTCGGCGGCGATGGCGAGTGTCTGCTCCGCCTCGTCGGGCCTCAGCCAGACCGGCGTCCGCTCGATCAGGCGGGGGAGGATAACGCCACTGCAGGGGTTGCCCGGCAGCACTCCGCGTGCGGCGAGCCAGCCGGCCCAATGGCTGACCGTCGCGGCGTGGTTGCGGATGGTCTTCGGACTGGCGCCGCCGGCGGCCAGGTCCGTCAGGTAGTCCTGCACAGCCGCCGCCGTGATGCCGGCGGGCGTCAATATCTCCTGTGTCCGCAAAAATCGGCGGAGCATGGCCTGATGGCGACGGACGGAGGCCGGCTTGGCGCGCAGGGCGTTGGCCGCACGAAACGCCGCCAGCAACGGGCCGATCGCCCCTGTGCCGTCGCCGAATGTATCATGGACTAAGTGTCCATGTTGGCTGGGTAAATGAGTTTGGTGGGTGGTGGTCACAACGTCACTCCGCACGTCTCCCCGATCGTCGATTGATTGATAGTAGCGCGCAAGTCGCGCATTATCAAACTTTTCCGACTTTTGTAATTGTGCGTATAACCGATGGGGGCCCGGGGTTCGATCCCCCACAGCTCCATTCGATTTTGGGGACTTCGCGGGATAAAAAGGGCCACGCGCCAATAATTGGGCGTGAGCGCCGAGAATCGACAAATCGGAACGACATCGCACCGGCACGGTGCGGCTCCGCTGGGAAACATCTTCTCTCCGATACTTCTGCCACGGAGTATACGGCAAAGACCCTACCCGCGTCAAGGACAAAACCAAAATCAGCGGCCCTCGGGCCGCGATCAGATGACCGCGCCCCTCCGACGCGGTCTACCAGGGCCCGCTCCAGTCGCCCCCCCCCCGGCTGGGCGGGCCCGCTTTTTTACAACTAACCCCAGGCGGAAGCCGGGGCGGACACCGCTCGGCTCTGCGGAGGCGCCCGAATGACCGATGGGCCCGCAGGCAACATCCAGTGCATCAACTGTGCGCGGCTGATCAATCAGCACCACACCCCGCCGGTCGCGAGGATCCTGTGGGTGGCGCGCCACTGCGCCTGCCTGGAGAACATCGGCGGACCCTACGAGACCCTCACCGATATCCACTGGTGCCGATATTTCCAGCCCGCGCCGGGCGTGGGGGTGCGAGCGTGATAACCCCGACGCTATCCGAGGTGTGGATCGCAATGCGGAACGCGGGAGCACTGCTGGCCTTCGGGGCGCTCTTCGCCCTGTTCGTATGGGGCATGGCGACGACGAAGTATCCCGAGGAGAAACGATGAGCGGAAAAAAAGAACAGAGCCGCGGCGTGTCGCCGCGGAGCATGAGCGATGAACTGCGAAATCTTGCGGTGGAGGTTGACAGACTCAGCAGCCAGGTGCGGAAGATGTTCGAGCATAACGAGAAGCTCTGGGACATGGTCCGCGAGTTGCAGTGCGGCCCGCCCAACCTGCCCGCCGGGACCATCCCTTGCCCGCCTGAGCGACCTCCGGCCGGATATCAGGCCACGGCGCCGCAGGATGGACGCGAGGGCGTTACACCGCCGGACGGCGGGTCGAACGTCGCGCCGCCGGATCCTCTGCAAGCCAGGGGTGATGTGTGGCTGTCTGCCCAATTGTGTCGGATTGAATGCATGATCGCCGAGGCGCGCGGATATGTGGATACGGAGGCCGCCGGAGGTCAGACCACGGGGTCGCCTGGCGGGGCAGCTATCGCCGACGGCTCGCCGCCGTCTGATCCGGCGCCGGTCCGCGAGGACCCCGGCCCGCCGCCCCCGCCCCCCAATACGTTTGGTATGCATGGCTGGTGGGGTCGAATTGAATCGAAGGAGTCGAAGGCCTTGCTGGCCTACTGGCGGCGTGTCAGCGAGTTGTGGCTCGTGCTGACGCCCGAGCAGTGCGCCGAGGCGCGGAGGATACTCGGGCCGAAGGGCGAAATCGAGAAGCTGGCGGCGGCCGCCGAGGGTAGGTCAGTATGAACGACTATTACAGATCCCGCTTGAACGCCTGGTGTTTTTGTTGCGCCCGGTACTGCCGCCGCAACGGGCACTGCATGGGCTCGAATGTGACCGGCGGGCTCAAGTGCTTCGTCGAGCCGAAGATCACGACCGGCGGCGTCGACGCGTTGACCGGCGATATTGCCGCTCCGGATCCCGATCAAGCCGAGGAACTGCGGAGGAAGGCAGCCGCCTTCCTCCCGCACCGCGACCAACAAAGCCCGCCCGTGTCGGGCGGGGCCGTTTGACAACCGAATACGGCGGCGTAAGGGGCGCGGCAATAAGGCGAGAGCCGCAGGCGCGTGCGCCTGAAAAAGCCGTAGCCCGCCGCCACCAAACTCGCTCACCGGAACGGTGGAGATATCCGCCGCGGGCCGCTGCGTCACACCGGAGAAGCGCAGCACGAAGCAGGCACCGTGTGCTTGTGCGAACGCCAGTGCAAGAAGCCTGTCATCAGGCGTGACAGCCGGGAGAGACCGGCAAAATTGACAACCGAATATCTCAGAGCCATCCCGTGATGCGGCGGCCTCGAGCGCCGCGTCAGGTTAGAGCCGCTACGTATGAGGCGAGGGGTGCGGTTGACTGAGCCCGACGACAGGCCCAAAGGCCCGAGAACGGGATAGAGAAGGGGAGCCGGATTGGGTGAGCCCGGCCGGGATGGCGCATAAACAAACGCCGCGGCCCCTGGTAACGACTTGGCCACGGGCAGGAACGGAAGCCTGGCGGGGACGACCGACCCACGGGTCGGACCATAACCGCTCCGCGGCGCTGATATTGCCAACTAACCCCGCATGGGAATGTGGGGGCGCCGTAAAGGAACCCCCCCGCCGATGGCGGCTACAAAGCAAAGGACGTGAACGATGGGAAAACTGGAGCTGGGCGCGAAGGTCACGATTAACCAGGGCAAGCTGACGAGCGTGGTGCGCAATATCAATACCGCCCTGGACAGCTCGACGAAGTTCTGCGTGCGGTACACCCTGGGCACCGGCGAGATCAAAGAGGAGTGGTTCTACGACGAGCAGGACCTCACGTTTATCCAGGCGCCTGCGGACGACGCCGAGGCGGCGGGATAAGGCGCGGCCCCCGGGGGCTCGCCCCCGGGCCTGCGGTCCTACCGGGACCGTGCGCCCGGCGGCGGGCGACCGCCGAACAAACAGAAAAAGGATCCACGATGCCATACGGATACGAACTCATTCTTGACCTGCACGGATGCGACCCCGAGACGTTCACGCGGGCGAGCATCGAGCAGTACTTCGTCCGCCTGTGCGAGGCGATCGACATGACCAGGTGTGAGTTGCACTTCTGGGATGATGAGGGCGTGGCGCCCGAGGAGGCTCAGACGTCGCCGCATACGAAGGGCGTCTCGGCCGTCCAGTTCATCCTGACGAGTTCCATTGTAATCCACACTCTGGAGCTACTGGGCGCCGTCTACGTCAACGTGTTCTCGTGCAAGGCGTTCGACGCCGAGGCGGCCGAGGATCTCACGCGCGAATGGTTCGCCGCGACAACCGCCAAGCGGCATTTCATAGAGAGGATATGACGAGTATGCATCTGATCAATCGTGAGTTTCGCATCGAGCGGGACGGGCAACTGTTGGCCGAAGTGACCGCCGGGGCCCGCGGTGCCATGGGGTCCCTCGACGTCCCGGTCCGGCTTGCCGTTACGAAGTCGGTGGGTCAGCATCGAGATTGCGAGCTGGGCGTGCTCTGCGTGGACGATGGATTCGTGGCGCGGTCCAACTCTATCTTTACGTTACGCCGACGCGAACGGGAGAACAGGGCTAACTTCACAGGTGTTATGCTCGTGCCCACCGGCATCGGCGCCGAGATAGGCGGACATGCGGGCGACGCATCGCCCGCGGCCAGGCTGCTGGCGTCGGTCTGCGATACGCTCATTACGCATCCGAACGTCGTCAACGCATCCGATATAAACGAGCTGCCCGCCAACGGTCTGTACGTCGAGGGCAGCGTAATTTCTGATCTGCTGATGGGGACCTGTGCGCTGTCGCCCGTCCGGGCCAATCGTATTCTGGTGGTCATAGACAAGCATCCGGATCCGCGAATCGCCGCATCTGCAATTAACGCCGTTTCGGCCGCTCGGGCTACGCTGGGTATCGACTGCGCCGGCGTGGTCGAGATCGATCCGCCGCTTGGGATGCGAGCGGCCTATTCCGACGGATCCGGGACCGCCGGTGGAGTGGTCACGGGCCTGGAGCGGGTATCCGCTGTGCTGGCGAGCCGCCGAGGATCCTTCGACGCGGTGGCCCTGGCCTCCGTTATCGAGGTACCCCACGAGTATCATACCGAGTACTTCGTCAAGGGCGGCGATATGGTTAATCCGTGGGGCGGCGTCGAGGCCCTGCTCACTCACGCCGTCAGCCGACTACACGATGTGCCCGCGGCGCATGCCCCTATGTTCGAGTCGGCCGAGATCGCTAATCTGGATGTCGGTGTCGTCGATCCGCGCATGGCGGCCGAGGCCGTGTCAGCGACGTTCCTGCACTGCGTACTCAAGGGCCTGTACAAGAGCCCGCAAATAGTCCGCGGGTCGGTCGCGCTGCGCCTGGAGCCGGGCGCCATCACCGTGGAGGATATTTCCTGCCTGGTGATCCCCGATGGTTGCATCGGCCTGCCGACGATCGCGGCGGTGGAGCAGGGCATCCCGGTCATCGCGGTGCGCGAGAACCGGAACATCATGCGAAACGATCTGGCGGAGCTGCCGTTCGCTCCGGGCAACTTGATAATCGTGGAAAACTACTGGGAGGCTGCCGGCGTGATGGCGGCCATGAAGGCGGGCGTGCATCCGGCGAGCGTGCGCCGCCCCCTGAGTCCAACGAGGCAACTATGAAACACGGCGGCGGGCCGGGAAGAACACAGCGCCTCCGGATGGTCCGGGAGCATCTTCCATGAGCAACGACAACCACCCGGCCCGCCGCCGGTAACTGATAACTAACCCCACACGGGAGTGTGGGGGTCGCCGTGAAGGAAACGACATGACCGACAAGGGCAGATGCCTCGTCGAAGATTGCGAGCGGCTCGCCAGGACGCGCGGACTATGCCAGCCGCACTACGACCGGATGAAGAAGTGCACGGATCCGGCTGTCGTCAAAGCGCTCGAGGCGGTCGTCCTGGCCCCCACCCCGCGCGGGCAGTACGAGCGCCCCGGCAGGCGGCGGCGAGATGCGGAGGCGACGGACCAGGCGATGAGGAAGCCCAAGCCTGCCGCCGTGCCGCTGGACGACGCCGTGCGCGACGCTGCGGCCTCGGCCGATGAGGATCCGCTCGGAACGGAAGATCGGCTCGCCGAGATGCCGGCCGAGATAACCGAGCGAATGAGGCTGATCTGCTTGGCGGTCCTGCTGACCGGCGGGAGGATCGTACCCACCGACGCCGGGCGGCTGCTAATCGGACCGACCGGCCGGATGTGCCTGCTGACTGATAGCGGGGCGCTGCGCCGGATCCGGCTGGAGGATGACGGCCCGGTGGAACTGATGGAAGCGAACTGAAAAACTAACCCCCAGCCAACAGGAGACCACAACATGACCGATGAGACCGACGCCCAACTAACCCCGGCCGGGAGGCAGGGGGTCGCCGTTGCCGGGCCCCGGATATCCGACGACATGGCCGAGGCGTTGTTCTACGCCCGGGGCGTGGTGCAAAAGGCCCGCGAGGATCTGGACATTGCCAAGGAAGTCGCCAAGAACCGTAAGGCCCAGTACGCCAAGGCCGTCCAGAAGGTCCTCCGACTCGTCCGAGAGGCCGAGGAAGGGCCCGGGCCATTGTTCGACGGCCAAGACGCCAAACTAACCCCGGATGGGAATCCCCGGAGTGCTGACTGGATAGCAACGCTGCTGACGGAACTCGACCTGCCGGCCTACATCACCGCCAGCCTCGAGCTGTATCCGGTCGGAGGCGGCGGCGTTACCACGCTGGGGCGGCTCATGGACCTGCAGAAGGACCTCGGCGAGACCTGGAGCCAGGCTGTCACCGGCATCGGGGACGTGGCACGGCAGAAGATCGACGACGCCGTCGAGAAGTATTTCATGGACCACCCCAGGCCCGCTGCGGATGAGGCTGAGGTGGACGGCGAACAGCACACCGAGGAGACACCATGAGCGATGAAATCAGGAAAGTGAACGATGACTTGCGTTATAGCGTAGTGCTGACCGAGGAGCACTTCCGCGACTGCCCCGCCGAGGTCGGCGAATGGAGCGAGGGCGATCGCGAGAGCGCCTCTTGGCGCGCCGATCTCTCAGCCGACGAGTTCGCCGAAATCTGCAACGATTTGTACCTGCGCTACAACTGCCGCTGCCAGGGCACGGTTGGCGGCGCCGGGTTCGAGGACCATCATGCGACGCCGGCCGTCGTGTTCGCGGATGATGACGAGGGGTTACAGGCGTGGGTGACGCCGTGGACGCCGAGCGCCAAGGCCGCGGCCCTCGAGGCCGTGCACGCGGAGCCTGTCGGGGTGCTGGGCTTTGCGCGACCCGTCGACATGCTCTGGCTGCCGCTGTGGGGCGACGACTGGGAACTCGTCGTGCAAATGCTGGAGCGGGAATTCGATGATAAGCGATTGACGGTCATCGATGCCGTCAGCAGCATCGACATAGCCGCCGAACGCCGCGCCGCCGCTACCCAAGAGCCTGTCTCCGCGGCCCCCGCCACGGCGGGCGTACCGTCTGCGGTGAAAGAATCCTAATGCCAACCAAAATCGAATGGGTCAAGAACGCTGACGAGCTGCTCGTCGGGCGGATGAAGCATGGCGGTCAGTCACCTACCGCCTTGACCCCAACCTCTAACGACAAAGGAAGGACTACGATGGAGACACCTGACAAAAGTTCCGCCGACACGCCCGACAGCACCGACGACCAACTAACCCCTGGCGGTAGTTCCGCCACGGCGGACCTGCGGCAGGGGGTCGCCGTTGACGCTGAAACCACCGACGAGCCGCTGATATCCAAGAAAGAGGCGAAGGCGTTGTTCGCCGCCCGGCAGCGGGCGGACAAGGCCGAGCGGTTATGGGATGACGCCAAGGAAACGGCCAAGCTGCTGCGCCAGGAGTTCATCAACGCCTGTAAGGACGTCATGTCGATCGCCCGGGACGCCGAGGCCGGCCAAGGCCGATTGTTCCCCACCGAGCCGGAGCCGGACTCCGGCGACGAGCCCGCCGCCGTTGACGCCGCCGCCGACGCATGGCGGACCGTTGAGCTGACCGAGTTGGGGCTGCCGAATCCGATCCTCGCGGATCTCGAACTGTACGAACACGAGGGCCATGGGATAACCACGCTCGGCCGGCTGATGGATATGCAGAAGGACCTGGGCAACACCTGGGATCAGAGCGTCACCGGCATCGGCCCGGCCAAGCGGCAGACAATCGACGACGCGATCGAGACGTACTTCGTCGACCCACGCCAGATCGAGGACGCGGCGGAGGAAGGGGATGTTCCCGTTGGGAGCGTCCGGCCGGACGGCGGCGACGAACAGCACCCGGCCGATACGGCCGGGCTCCGTTGTGGTGATGATGAGGACGCTAACTAACCCCGCACGGGAGTGTGGGGTCGCCTTGAAAGGACGACGATGCTTGACAAACCCAAGGACACGCTGGACGTAGGCCGAGGTGTGCGGCGCCCGGGGGAAACTGAAAACTAACCCCGGACGGTAGTCCGGGGGTCGCTGTTGAAAGAAAAGCATGGAAGCTGAGAAAACGACATCACGGAAGAACGACACCCGGCCGCCCGCCGTCCTCGACTGGCGGGGCTGTTACGACGCGTCCTGGCGGGACATGATCGTCGACGACGCGTTCACGCACCCCGCCAAGTTCGCCCGCGGACTCATCAACCGGATTTACAGCCACGGGCTCGAGCGAGGCTACTGGCGCCGCGGCGACCTGATCGGCGATCCGTTCGGCGGCGTGGCCCTGGGCGGAATCGTCGCGGCCTACCACGGCCTGCGCTGGATCGGCGTAGAGATCGAGCCGCGATTCGCGGTCCTCGGACAGCGGAATATCATGCTGCACGTCGAAAGGCTGCTCGCCGCCGGCGACCCCCTGCCCTGGCTGACCGAGGGCGATAGCCGAAAGTTCGCGGCGATCGTGGCCAATGCCTCCGGCGTAGTCACCAGCCCGCCGTACGGCGAGACGTTAAGCCACGGCGGCGGGCTCGACACGAAACACGATATGATCGAGGGCGGCCAGAGCCTGCTCGGAATCAAGCACGGTTACGGCGCCACGGCGGGCCAGATAGACACGCTGCCGATGGGCGACGTCGACGGGGTAGTGACGAGCCCGCCGTACGCCAACGTCTCGCCCGAGAAGAGCAGCACCGGCGTGGACTACCGGAAACAGTACGAGACGTGTCGGGCCGGCGGCGGCGGCATGAGTTACGACGGGTTCAGGGCGGTGCAACAACGGCACTCGGAGGGGTATGGCAAGGCCGACGGTCAGATCGGACGGCTGCGCCCGGGGGGTCCGTCTTGTTCGGGTACGGCGCCGGGGCGACACGCCCCGGCTCTGACTGGCGATGGGTGTGGCGAGACGTATTGGACCGCCATGGCGGCGGTCTACCGCCAGACCTACCTCGCCATGCGGCCCGGCGGCGTGATGGCGGTTGTGGTCAAGGACTACGTCAAGAACAAAACGCGCGTGCCGCTTTGCGACCAGACGCTGCAACTGTTGGAGCACGTCGGGTTCGAGGCTATCGAGCGGGCCCGGGCGCATCTGGTCAAGGAGAGCCGATCGGCCGGGCTCTTCGGCGAGATGGTCCATCGAACCGAACGCAAGAGCTTCTTCCGCCGCCTGGCCGAGGCCAAAGGCAGCCCCCCGATCGACTGGGAAGAAGTGCTGTTCGTGTGGAAGCACTCATCTGCGGGAGGGCTGCTATGATCTACGCATCACTATGCGCCGCCGACGGGCCGAGGTATCGCGCCCTGGGCAACTCGATGGCCGTGCCCGTGATGCGGTGGATCGGCGAACGAATAGAAGCTGTAGAGGCCTGTTTAGACTCCGACGGGACGTCGGAGTAAGGGAACCATGAACGGAATCATCAGAGTATTTCCGCGGCGCACCTCGGGCACGCCGGACGATGCCGGGGCGTTTGTGGGGCCGCCGCCGTTCCCCGAGATGCGACCGGCCGCCCGCGACGTGCGGGGGATCCATATCTCGCAGACGTTCACTTGGGATGCTCGGCTGGCGAACGCGTTGCGGCTCCAGTGGCGTCATGTCTATCCCGGCAAGTCGGTCTGCATCGACGGCCCGGCCGTGAACCATCGAGGCGGAGAGTTCACGCCGGGCATGTACCTCAAACCCGGCTATACCATCACCAGCCGCGGGTGCCCGCGACAGTGCAAGTGCTGCCTGGTGCCCGGGCGCGAGGGTGGGATCCGATTGCTCCGGATCAAGCCGGGCCACAACGTCCTCGATAATAACCTGCTGGCCTGCGGTCGACCGCACATCGAGGCCGTGCTCGATATGCTCGATCGCCAAGACCACGCCGTCAAGTTTACCGGGGGACTCGAGGCCATCCTGGTCCAAAAATGGTTCGTCGAGCGACTGATGCGACTGCGTCTGGAGACGGCGTTCCTGGCCTATGACCGACCGGCTCAAAAGCCCCACGTGGAGCGGGCGGTCAGGATGATTCTCGACGCGGCCGACTGGACGAAATGGCAGACGCGGAAGAAGCTCCAATGTTACTGCCTGTTTGGCTACGAGGGCGACACGGCCGACGCTGCGGTCGAGCGATTCGAGTGGATCAAGGGGCTGGGCGTGACGCCCTACGCCATGCTCTACCAGCCGCCCTTGGACGAGAAACCGCGCAAGGGCGAGCAGATGAAACGCCGGTTGCGAAAGTGGATGCGGCCGAGCAGCGTGTGGGCCAAAGAGGCCAACGATAAGGACGGGAACGATGAGGCAGCCCAAGGCGGCCTGTTTGGGGATGATCCGGACATGACCGAGGTGGAAGCATGACCGAAATGGCCGTTAAACAACGCGCCTTGACGCCCACCGGCCGTCCTTGCCCGGACTGCGGGGCCGCCCTTGCCCGGAGGCATCGGTATTGCCTCGAATGCGCCGGGAAACGTCGCCAGGCGACGAAACGGCGGAGCCGCGGGACGGGCGAACGGCTGCCGGCCTCTCACAACACCCCACCGGCACGGCGGGGCTCTGTTGGCGCGTTATTCGCCCCCGACGCCGCCTCCGTAACTGTCCCGCGCACAGCGGCGACAGTGAAGTCAAAACCGAGTTGTGTCAACTCGGCGCCGTCACCTGTCCCGCGCATAACCCCAACGGAGCCCGCTCGTGTCGAGCGGGCGCCTTCGCCTGAGAGCCTTTCCCCGCCCGACGGCCTGAGCGTGGCCCAGAGACGGCGATGGCGGGCGAAGCAGCTCATCGAAACGCGCTCGGCCGAGCGGATAGCGATGTCCTACGGCATGCACAAGCGATCGGGCTGTTGGGAACACATCGACTGGGCCTACGTCCTCGCTCATTTCGCGGCGGCCGACGCCGAACGCCTCATGGCCGCCGAAGAGATTGAGCTGACGATGTTCCAGCGTGCGTGCCGGAAGATCGGGGAGGCGGAGCACGTCAGATGAGCAGAATGAGGGAATTGTTGGATGTGCAAAAGGTACTCGTTTCGGCCCTTGATGCGGCGCTGCTCTCGTTAGAGGAATACGACCGCTTCGTGGCGGAAGAACACAAGAGGAATGGGCACGGTGCCCATAAGCGGGTTTCGGCCGCTGTGCTTGCGAACGCCAAGAAGGCTTTAGCCAGAGCCAGGGGGCAAGCGTGAGGCAACTCTCATTAGGAACGCTTGCCCCCGTCGAATTGGAATCGCTTTTCGAGGACATCCTCGGCCAGACCGGCGGCGTTATGGATGAGCAGGACCGTCGCGGCCGTTGGGCCCAGTGGTTGCGATTGGCGAGAGGGCATGGAGATGAGGGCCTGGCTGTGGCGGCGATGTGGGCCGACGCCAGCGCGTGCTTGGAAGAGGGCGGGTGTTCGCATCTTCGGGGGCGATGCTGGTGTGGTCTGATGGGATTGCCCGCCACCGTCAACCCAGTAACCTCGTTTCGCGCCGGCATGGGCGGCATGGCGTGTATGGGGTGTGCCCGAGAAGTTCCGCCGGAGGCCCCGGCATGAGCGGCCTGTGGATTACCATCATCGGCTGGACGGCCACGGCCATCGCCCTGAGCGGCGTGTGGCTCAATAATCGACGGCTGCGGGCGTGTTTCCTGTTGTGGCTGATCAGCAACGCCCTGTCTTGCGCCCTGCATGTCCACTCGGGCACGTGGCCGCTGGCGTGCCGCGATGCCGCGTTCTTCGTCTTTGCGTGGCTCGGCTGGCGAGCGTGGGGGAGGGACAAGGCATGAGCCAGCGCCGCCGCCGACGTCGCCCTCCGAAGGGTGTCTACTGGCTGACCGAGTGGCCGAACATGGAGCCGGACATCGCCTACCAGCGTCAGGGCGTCGATACGCCCATAAAATACGTCAGGCATTACATCAACGCTTACTTGACGGGAGAGATATATCGGCATGAGATCGAAATGAAGCGTCGCGCTATGTTGAAGGCCGGTGGCCTGGCCCTGTACGGCTTTTACAGGCTGCTGTGCGTGTTTGTCGGGGACACCGGCCATTTCATGCGCGGTCACGTGGTCGACCATCAGGGCCTACCGGCGAGCCCGGAACTAATCGCCGAGACTGTCGGCATGGGAATCATCACACCCGAGGAAGTTGCGCGCGATGTTCGCGTATTGGCCAGGCCCGAGATCGGACTACTGGCCAAGGTCGACTTCCAGGCGGCGTGGGACGATGCGAAAGCGGCCCGGGATGTTCTGTTGCATATAAGGGCCGCCGCACGCGATGAGAAACGCAAGCCGAGCCGTCCGAAACGGGACGAGAGCAATATCGACCAGACCGCTGGAAAAGCTGCGACGAACGAGGTGGACACGACCTGCAGGTCGAGGGCCGGACCGGCCCCGCCTGTGCGAGACGTTGCCAGTCACGGCAACACTAACACTAACGGCAACCCGAACGACTTAACACAAACGCCAACGGCCAACGGAGACTGTGCGCGTGCTGGCTCCGTTGGCGCTGTGAACAAGAGAACAAGAAGAAAAACTGGCAAGGGAACACCCATGACGTCCAAGCGCAAGAGGAATAGTAAGAGCGGGGGTGGCGGCCCGCACGACGGCCAGCCAGCCAGCGACGGGCCGAGCGAGGGCGTCTCTGCGGACGAGCCCACTGCCCCCTCGGCTGGTGTGCCAGCCGGTCCGTTACACGACGAGCCAGCCAGCGACGGGTCGAGCGAGGGCGTCGACGCGACGTCCCGCTCCCCGTCGGCTTTAGCCTGCACGCCGTATGGGGAACAACCGCATCCGTTGAGCGAGCTGAGCTTCAATTCCTGCGTTGCGGGTGAGGCCGTAATCAATACGGCCGACCAGAAGACCGCGCGGAAAATCTACGGGCACGAGCGGAGCCGCGGTCTGATGTATGGCGCGTGCATCGCCGGCATGCTGAGAGTGCCGAACTCGTTCACCCGAGACCAAGCCAAGAGCGAGGCGCGCGTGTTCCAGTCGCTGTTCCGCAAGGGACTGGAGCGTTTTCGGAATGGTTACAAGCAGGCGGGGGCCAAGGTTGAGGAGTTCATCCCGTTCAGCAAGCCGGAGGCGTGGGTGGAGTGGGTGTTGCGGTGGGCCGACGCCAGCATCGGGAGCGCCAAGCACCTGGCGTACGACCCGCGGTATCCCAGGTTCGAGGAACGGGCGCGATTGTGGGTGTCGCGAATGAAGAAGGGGACCACGGATGCGGCGTTGAAGCATCTCCCACCGGCGGAGAACACGGGATGGGAGGAGAAGAGCGAATGAAGGCGAATCAGGCCATGGACGGCCGCGTGTGTGTGGATTGCGGCGATCGCGTCGAGCCCGGGACGCTGGGCGATCGGTGCGAGGGCTGCCGATGCTACCGGATGATCCCCGATATCGTGGCGTATCAGAAGGCCGAGCGGCACGTGCGGGTTCGCGTGGGCCAGGATGAGTGGATCGAGCGGGCGACCAGGCGGCCGTTGACGGGTATCGAGTGGCTGGATTGGCATCCTGTGCGCGTGTGGGATGTGATGATGATGAAGGGCGTGAGGCTGCGGGGCCAGCCCTGAAAACGCGGGCACGCTGCGGCGTGGACAAGTGGCGGTGGTTGCGGGAGTTAAGGACATGATGGGTATATATAGAGGGACTAGGCGTAGTGTAAGGCTGACCGCCAGGCAACGATATGTAGTGGATTTGCTCGATAGCGGGCGGTCGGCCAAGGCTGTGGGGGCGGCCCTGGGCGTGTCGGCCGGGACCGTGAGACGGACCGCGGCGAGGGGGCGGGCCAAGGTGCCGGCGATATTGGCGGCGGCCGAAGCGGTCGAGGGTAGAGAGCAGGGCGAGCCGTGCGATCCGCTGGTGCTGGACAGGATGGGCGAGTTCGGCGTGCGAGGGGTGGGCTGATGCCGCGGCGGCCGATGAAGCCGTGTGCGTCGCCAGGATGCGGCGAGCTGGTGCCGGGCG
>SDBT01002275.1_pt1 | contig 34198 bp, 42 predicted proteins | sample 2277101 | NCBI WGS metagenome assembly SDBT01 (sample SAMN10404973, study PRJNA504765) | marine sediment metagenome | isolation source: marine sediment core GS10_PC15, 103 cmbsf | place: Arctic Ocean: Southern Knipovich Ridge | collected 2010
TGAAACATGACCATCAACTGCCTCAAGTGACTGAACACTTAATGCCTTATTTATTCTTGGAAAATTTTTCATTTGAGTAGGTTTATTTTGATTTTTAATATTTGATTTAGCTAATTCAGCAACTCGATCAATGGCATCTTCAATAGTTCCAATACTATCAACCATGGTATTCATAACATCTTTGGCAAAAAATACTTTCCCTGTTAAATGTTCATCTTTAATTCCAGGAAGATTTTCACGCATGGTTTGACTGAACTGTTCAGCAAGCGGGTCAAGAACTTCTTTTCTATATTCATCGTACTTGCCGGCACGAAGATCTTCCCACATTTTAACTTTATCTTTAGATAGATTTGAAACTATGGTATGAATTTTTACGCCTTCTTTTTCCCACATTGGCTGAACATCTGCAAATGATAATAATACACCAACAGAACCTATTTCATCAAGAGGATTAGAAGCAATTATTTCATCAGCTGATGATCCTATCCATAAAGCAGCACTTGCCATAAGGCCATCCATAAATGTAACTACCGGTTTTCTGGTAGCTTTTACAATATCTGCCAGGGCTTCGGTTCCATCAACTGTGCCACCGGGAGAATCGATATGTAGAACAATACCTGCAATATTCTGAAGATTTGCGGCTTTTTTAATGTCTTCTCCAATATCTGCCATTCCTTGTGGCCCACACCACTGACTATTTTTTGTGAGCGATCCCATAACACGAATAACAGCAACCGATCCTTTAGGAGCATCATCCCAGCCGTAAAAAGTATATCCGTTGGCTTTTAGTCCCTTAAAAACTTTTGATTGTTTTTCTACGTCCTGATCATCGCTTTCAACTTCAAGATTACCTGAAAGAATATCTGCTATCATTGGTAAGGCATTAATGGCAAATTGAGGATCAATTGCCCATTTGCCTCTTAGAAGTGCAGAAATTAAATTATAATTCATATTGAAGTGTTAAAAACACCACAACATTATTATATATATAGGGTTTTTTAAAGGACGCTCAGGATGATAGTATAGGAGTGTTATTGTAAATAATATGGTGGTATTATGAATTCGCCAAAAAATTCAACTTCATATCCTGAGTAACCAGGAACCTGACCAGGTGTTAAGATCCCAAATTTTTGCGCCATGGCATATACTTTATTACCATATAGCGTTTTTATACCATTATTATTGGTGAGTTTTATTAAAAAATCACGTTTCATCATTGATAAAAATATGCTGGTTATGCTTACAGATTCCTTTGGATAACGCAATTTAATTGATAATTCCCAAATTTCGCCGGCATCGGTAATGCGCGGAACCGGTACGTTTGGAATTAATGTTTTTTGTGTGGCATAAAATTTATCCCAGCTGGCACCGTCTTTTAAAACTATATTATCTTCAAGTATAACATTATCGACAACGTCGGGTAAGGTTTCTATATTATACCTTTCAACAAATTCTAAAGTGTTGTAACCTCCTATATTTTCGTTATTTACCGGCTCGTTAATATCTGCCATTTTATTGATTTTTTGTTAATGGACTATGTGGGCGCAACATTAATTTTTATCTAATTGATTATCAAACATTTAATAAATCGTTCTTTTTCTTGTAAACTTTACTGTTTTTCGTTAAATATTGTTTTTCATAAGACCGGTTCCAACTCTTTATAAGCATTTCGTATGTTATTTTAGTGAAACTGATATCATATACAATGCAAAAATCTTCAATTGCGGTTTTCTGACTTCCTCTCTCATTATTTCTAGCCCTGCAATAAGCAAGCACATATTTATGAAAAATCTCTTTAAAAAACTTTTGAAGTTCACGCGATAAAAGATGCTGCCTGCGAACGTCCAAATAATTGCGGGAAACCGTGTAAATTCTTTTATCTCTTCCAAGACTGAACTTCTTAGGCAACAAAAGTGTTAAATACTTGTCGCTTGACAAAGGATATAATTTATAATTTTTATCGTATCGCTTTGGCTGAAGCTGAAGAATTGTTTTGATGCGTTCAGAAAAATTGTCGTTTGGTGAAATTTCAATTACATCGGTATGGTACCTGGAATAATAAAATTCGTAAATAACCGGATGCACTTTTATTTTTAATGGCGTTTTCAAGCAGTTTTGTTGTAAAGATAAAACTAGCAAAAGACAAAAACAATAAATTTTAACAGAATGTTAAGAATTTAACGCCACACAATGAAAAAGTCAGGGATTCATTCAGGATATATATAAAAAACCCTGGAAGAAAATTCCAGGGCTTTGAGTAGATCCTTCGACTACGCTCAGGATGACAATGTAGGTTTGGGTTTGCTATTCTTCAGTTTGTTTAAATAAATCTAACTGGTCGTTCACAACATCCTTATCTAAGTTGTTTAGCCGTTTTGTGGCATCAGAAACGGAAACTTTAAGTTCCTGAATTCGCTTATACCTGTCATCCAGTTTTAAATCTTCTTCTAAGCTTTCTATTTCTATTTGAAAATCTGTTTTTTCTTTTAAAATGAATGTTCGCCTGGTAAACATATCAAATAGTGCGTTGTAGCATTCCATACGGTATGCGATAATTTGCTGTTTAATCTCTGTTTTTACATTTTTAGGGTTAATTGTAAAAAGCCATCCGAATACAAAACGCAATGGAATTACTCGCATTTCATAGGTTTTTCCATCGGCACCAGTTGCCCCCCTCAGGGGGGTTAACTGACTTAGAATTTCATCGTCATTTATCTTATCAATTTGGGTGTCATATTTCACGCCCAAAGCTTCGCAAATTGGTTTAATTGCGACATACTTTTCGTTTCCTTCAGTAATGATAAGAATGTCTTGATTGTTTACTTTAATGGTTTTTGTGCTCATAATTTAGTTGTTTTTAAGGTGAATAATTTCTAATTGTTTAATGAGGCCGGTTAGTATCTCGTAGAAGTAAGCCAGATTTAATCGGCCATCTGTGTGCCATTCTTCAAAATCAGGGCTGCAAATGGCAATTACAAACCAGCTCCATAATGTTTCGCTGATATCTTCCGGACCATAAGCGGTGAAAAACTCCTCCAGGAGCTCGTTTAAATTGGGTTGTTTTTTAGTGCTGCATGCCTGGCATGTGCAACTACATTCGCTTTTTTCTGTTCGCATAATAAAAAAGTTTTGGTGAGTAAAAGAGGGGCGGTCACTGCGAACAAACTCAAACCGAAGTTCAAGAAAAGCTGCCAGACTTGCACCGGTATGCCGCCCCAATAAATTAATTTCAACCTGTTTTGTGATGAAAACTTCATTGATATTTGAGTTTATTCGCATCACAAATATAAGGTAAAAAATTGATATGGTTAATAATGGCCTCAATCTTGAAGTTTTTTAAGTTCAGTTTGTAAATAGGTTTTTTGCTGATCGCTCAGCTCGCTTATTTTAATTTTATCGAATATTTGTTTAAATATTGGCCAGAGAAGTTTCATTGATAGTGAGCATAACCAATTTATAATATCGTCCCTATCAATAATTACATCTGTTTTGTTGGGAATTATACCTGGTATTTTTACTTCCATTTTTAATAATTATAAGTTCAAAGTTGTGTGAGTGTGAGTAGATCCATTCGACAAGCTCAGGATGACAGTGTGGGTGTGTTTTTAATAATTTTTATAAATATCAATTAGTACCAGAAAAATTACAATTATTAAGAGAACTGCATTAATTAAGAGCATTTCCTTAATTAATTTGCGTTCCTGCTTTTCATGGATCTCTTTTATTATATTTTTATCCTGTTTGCTCAATTTATAGTTACTTTATATTTATTGGTTAACTTAAACCTGCGTTTACAGGTTTTAATTATCTTATTGGCAGTTTTTAAGATAATTGGCTGGTTTTTCTTTTCGGGCCATGGTATGATCCGGAACATGTATCCGTAGTAATCCAGTTCAATTTTTATTTTTATTGCTTCAAGTATTTGAGCAGCTACCGCCTGAGAAATACCGGCATAACCAATTCCCGGAGGAGTACCATTTATGCGGTACCACTTTCCGGGTATTAAGTTGGTTAGGTATTTTTCGATGTAGTTCATTTCGTCTGTTTCAGGTTACAAGTTTCAGGTTGTGTGAGTGTGAGTAGATCCATTCGACAGGCTCAGGATGACAGTGTGGGTAATAGTTTTAAAACTATTTTATTTCGTAATACTTTCTCAGTTCTAAATCTGCTTCCTCTAATTTCTAATATTTCACCAACTTTAAACACCATTGGTTTGGCTTTATTAATTTGCTGTTCAAATTTTTCTTCCGTGATTTTTTCTAAAATTCCGTTTCCGTTGTCCATTGTATATATTTATTAGTGAATAATTAATTTGTGTGTGGATCCTTCGACAAGCTCAGGATGACAGTGTGAGTGTGGTTGTTTCATATTAAAAAATTCTTACTTTCTTAATTATTGTATAATCAGCGTTAAACTCAATATCGTTTAGCCAGCCTCCATCAATAAGGTTTTTTACAGCTGCTATGAAGCGGGCAGAATCATTGAGTTTGCTTATGTCGTAACGCCATCCCGGGAGTCTGCCTAACAGATCTTTAAGAATTTCTTCTTCGTAGTTAATTTTGGTTTCAGTTTCAGTCATAAAAATAATTTTTTGTTTTCTCTGGGGCACATAGGGTATTTCTACAGCAACTACAAACTACATTTTTATGTAAAAAATTAATAATCAAACAACTAAAAAATAATATTTGTAGTTTTCTTATGGTTTTCATAATAATTTGTAGTTTTTGAAATATTTGTAGTTGAATGTTGTTGCATGTTGTTGGTATAACTACAAATGAAAACATACTTAATATTCTAATAATTAGTATATTATAGATTTGTAGTTGTTGTAGATGCTGTAGTTGCACTTTCTGCTCTGTGGAATCCATTTTTTATTTTTTAATATGGTAATTCATCCTCCGGATTTTCATCAGGATCTCCCATCTCAAGGGATATGCCTAGCTTATTGTATTCAAAACAATATGCTGTTGTTATTTTATCTTTTGGTTTTCCTTCTTTATCAGTAATTGGCACACCGGCCTTATCAAGTAGTTTGAATCGTACAGACATTTTTTTTCCTAAATATCTGCTATCGTTTCTGAGGTAATAATCAATACTGTCTGAAGGCAATATATTTTCTCCCATTTGCTTGCCATGTTTTTTATATAATGGAATAACCCGGCTTTGTTGAATGTATAATATAGCAAGACCTTCCTTAAACATTCTTTCCATTATATCAGTTTTAATTATTCCTTTGTGCTTTATTTTATAATCGACACCTTCTTTTATTAATCCATCGGCATCTAGGTATTGAACAATTCGCCAAAATGTTGAAATTTCGTTGCTGCTTTTGGTTTCTTTGTTCTGTAATAAAATTTGCTGGGTTGCTATTTTAATGAGATCTATATAATTATAATCGGTATCGATCTTTTCTTTTAAAACTGAAAATGAAGCAATGGCAACAAGCCAGTTTCGGAAAATACGATCTTCAATAATTTCTCCTTTTAGTGCGTCGCCCAAATCGATTGCACATTTATTATAATGATCGAGGTAATTTGCCTTAAAATGTTCGCGGTGTGAGAGAATTTCGTGCGTAAGGTATGTTAATCCCGATTTTTCAATGTTTTTTAGCTCGTTAAACATTTCCTTTTCCTTATCGGTATATTCCGTTTTTTTGAATGTGAGATAAATTAAACGGTGAAACAATGCAATATCGGCGGTTGGCATGTGCTGGCCACAAATAATAACACCGGTATCAACGGAAGTGGTTTCCTTCTTTTTATCCTTATCCATATTCATCCGTGTGCGCCCGATCGCTTTCCATAAACCTTTCAGGAATTCAATTTTTGATGGCTCGAAGTCATTTTTATATTCATCCAGGAGGGCCACAGCGTTCCTGGTTTGCGAAATGTAATCGGCTATGGCGGGTTCGGTTGAGTTAGGAAGGTTTATGCCTTTTTGCTCAGCTCCAAAAAAATGGAGTATGCTTTCGCCGAGTTCTGTTTTTCCGGATCCCTTAAATCCAAACAGGTTTAACATCGGGAAAAATCCAAACTCTGAAACAATAATATCGCGGTTAAGGCATGCCAGCAAATAACAGAATGCAAATTTTGCGTTTTCGCCAAATACATTGGCAAGGCGCTGCGTATATTCTTTTAAAGTGACTTTTGTATTAACTTTATTATTATGAATAAACTTTTTTTCGCTCATAAACAGGTTGTCTTCTCCTTTATAAAAACCTGAAAATGCCGGTATATAATAATTTTGTTCTTTGTGTTTTACAATTCCCATATCGGAAATGGCATTAAACTTATCGTTATAAATACCGTTGCTCCAGCAAAAAAAACCTGCCTTATTCCAGCCAAGTTGTTCAACCAATTTTGCTGTAAGCGTTTCTTCGTACAGGAATGATTTTAGTTTTATGAGCTCGTTTAATCCTGCTTTCCAAATGAAGTTTCCAATGCTTTCGGTTTTTAACTGGAACCTTGCCAGGGAAATAAGATCTGCCTGGTCGAACTCAACCAGCTTGGTATATTTATTTACGTTGGTAATTCTGAAAAGCCGTTTGGCAGCCATTACAGATTCTATATGGAAAAGGGGTTCTAAAACAAAATTTGAACCTTCATGAATTCCTTTACCGGTGTTAAAAAAGTATTTATTATCACTATCGTAAAATCCATATTTATCAAAATCGGAAAGTTTAACATCGTTGGGTATTTTGTGCGTTTTTTCTTCTTTATTCTGATCTTTTTTTAAGGATTTAATTTTATCGTTCAGGGCTTTTTTGGGAGTGATGATTTTACCTACTTCTTCAACATACAAATCGTGGCTGCTTTCCGGAAGATTAATAATCATATATGCCAGTTCGTCAATTAATAAAGCTTTTTTGTCGGGTGCCTTGGCTTTGTTTTTTAATGAATTTGCATAATAGAAAATGAAATCGATTATGTTTTCACCGGCATACTGGTCATAATCGTCCCGGGATTTATTCTTAAAAAACGTGTCAGGATCCTCATTTATAATTACTTTGCCTTTATTATTTTTTTTATAAGGAAGCGTAATTACATTGCAATACATGCCTTCTTTGTTAATTAATGTACAGACCCTTGTTCTTTTATCTCCTGCAGTATCGCCATCGAATAAAAGTGTAATTGAGTTACAAAGCTTTTTAATTATGCGGATTTGTCCTATGGTTAGCGAAGTACCACACGAACCAACTGTATGATGGACACCAATTTGGTGCATACGGATAACATCGGTACTGCCTTCAACTAATATGGCCTTTGCTTCGTTACGAATAAAGCGGTGTGCCAAATGTAAACCATAAAGTGCCTCGCTTTTATTATATATTATAGTTTTAGGTGAATTTGAATATTTAGATATTTTTTTGTCGTTGCTGGTATTGCGCCCCGAAAAACCTGTTATGCGCCCATATTTATTATGTATAGGGAATATTAAGCGGTTAAGGAAAAAATCGAAACGCTTGGTGTTTTTTTCTCTTATAAGCCCGGCATCTAATAAAAGTTGCTCTTTAACTCCTTTTTTCTTCATCCATGCTATTAATCCGTGCCAGCCACCTGAAGCGAAACCAATATCGAAGTTTTCTATGCTTTCATTATTAAACCGGCTTTTGGCATATTCAAGGGGCAATGGGCTTTCATTGGTGAACAACTGCTCCTTAAAATATTCTGCTGCCAATTGGTTAACCTGGTAAAGCGATTCTTTTTTGTTATCGTTCTGTTTGTCTTCCGGAGTTTTTTCTTTAAAGTCGAGCTGGACGTGATGGTCCTTTGCAATTAATTTAACGGCATCGATAAACGGAAGGCTTTCGTGCTCCATTACAAAGCTTATAAGGTTGCCTCCTTTGCCACAGCCAAAACATTTATAGATCTGTTTTGATGTTGAAACCGAAAAGGATGGTGTTTTCTCGTTATGAAAAGGGCAACATGCTTTGTAATCGGCTCCACGCTTTTGGAGTTTTATGTATTTGCCGAGTACGCTTATTATGTCGAGTGCTAATAATGGATCAATGTTCATTTACTTAGTATTAAGTATTTAGTATCAAGTATCAAGTTGGGTGTGTCCTTCGACAGGCTCAGGATGACAGTGTGTGGGTGTGGGATTAAAATTATTTAGCTTCAATTTTTACATAATTTGTATCTACAGGGCAATATTTATTGTTGTCCCATATTAAATAAATTTCTTGCTTGTATTTGTATTTGCCTTTTATAGCGTCAATTTGACCGTTTTTGTAGCTGATTATGCTGGTAATTAATATTGAAGCAGAAGCCACAATAAGAAAAATTAGTATTAGTAATGCGTATGTTTTGTTTTCTGTTTTCATGGTTGAAAGTTTAAGGTTTAAAGTTGAGTGTTGGTTTGTGAAAAATCAATCTCTTTTTGCAAGAGATCTAAATTGTAATTGAAAACAAGCATTTCTGTTTTTATTGAATTTTTACCGTGTAATGAGCTGGCAGCTGATTTAATTTTTACCTTCCTGAATTTCCATCCATATTTTTTTACAGCCAATTCAATTAGTTTCCCGGGATAGCACGTTAAAAGGAATTTACCTTTAATTGTTTTACTTCTTACTAATAATCTTGCAAACTTAAATTTGGTGTAGCCGGAATAATGTCCCTGGTAAGCGTCAATATATGGAGGATCTATAAAATGAAATGTTTTGGGTTGATCCATGGCGGCAATAACCAGTAAAGCATCTCTGTTATCAATTTGGGTGTGTTCAATACGGGAAATAACCTTTGAATCCATTAAATTTAATTTTGAATTTTTTAGATATGCATAACTTCTCTGGTCTGACCTTGAAAATTTAATGTTTCCTTCATAATCGCCATTGAAAGATGTATTTCCTAAAAACCAAAATGCCCAAGCTTTTTCAATATCAGTACTGCCGTTTGGCGATTGATAAATTTTTCTTGCTTGATAATATTGACTCCGGGATAGCAAAGATTCTTTTGTTCGTTGAATTAATTCTTCAGGATTGTTTTGATATACTTTATAAAAATTAACTACCCGGTCGTTGATGTCATTTATCATTTCACATTTAACCGGCTTTTTTGCAAAGAAAACAGCGCCACCGCCAAAAAAAGGTTCATTATAAACCGTATGCTTAGGTATCAAAGGAAGGATATGTTTTAATAATCTTTGCTTTCCTCCGTAATATGTGATTGGTGTTTTTAGCATAATATAAAAAAGGCACGCGTTACAAACGCGCGCCAGCTGTTTAATTAATTTTTAAGTGAATAATTTCCAGTTGTTTAATTAGACCGGTTAGGATCTCGTAGAAGTTTGCCAGGTTTAAACGGCCATTTGGTTGCCATTCTTCAAAGTCGGGGCTGCACATGGCAATTACAAACCAGCTCCATAGGGTTTCGCTGATATCTTCCGGACCGTAGGCTGTAAAAAGCTCTTCCAGAATTTCATTTACATTGGATGATTTTGTAGCAGCGCATGACTTGCATGTGCAACTACATTCATTTTCGGTGTAAGACATAACACTAAAATTTATGTTGCAGGCTAAGAAAAACGGCTCAGCCTTTCCCGCTGTCTTACACCTCAGAGGCAGTGCATCCATTATAGATACACACGGGGGTACTGAACCGCCTATATTTAAATTACAGGCATAAAAAAAACCCGCAATATTTGGGCGAGTTTGTACTCGCCTCTGAGTATGTAAGACAAGGGCTAAAGTACAAAAAATAATTAATATGGTGGTTAGGTGGTTCATGTGGTTGGGGTTTAATATTGGTTTGTGTGTATTTCAATCCCCCTGGCCCCCTTTTCTAAGGGGGAGTGTGTGGGTGTGGTGTTTGGGAATTGTTTGTATTCTTTGCCGTCGAGAATGGAACCGGCTTTCTTTTTGCCGATTTTATAAACATCATGTGATGTATAAGCTGAACCAAAAGTATGTTTGATAAATACTTTTTCAGATTCATTGATACAATCATATCCATTATCAATATCAATCCACTCCCCCCATTGTTTAAAAAAGAAAGGAACATTAGCAGCTTCACATTGATCTTTGAGTGAACGGACCCAATCCGGATGCATTGGTCGGGCTTTGTGTCCGGATTCGCCACCGGCTATGACCCAATCGAGTTTATTTTCTGTATTACAATGGTATTCATTGTTCATGATGATTTCATAAAAATCAATCAGGCCCAACAATGGTTCGAAAGAAACGAAATGTATGGCTGCCGGTATTTGTAAAAGAGTTGTTAAGCGATTGTTTTCCTGGTTCTCCATTGTGACTCCGAGCCAAACATTTGGTAAATTTTCCCAATATGGATTTGGTGCATAATCAACAAAGAATTCTTTCATTCGATCTGCCCTTTTTGTGAGTATTTGAAAAGTATGTTGTGGGCATTTATTAATAATATGAAATACTTCAATTATATCTTCAAAAGAAACGGTTTCATGAAACAGATCTCCCATGGAGCAAACAAAAATCATTCGTGGTTTTTTCCAGGATAATGGCTTTTTAAGTGCCGTTCTTACAAAATTTGTTTTTCCGTTCCATTTTCCGGATTCATTAATAACAAATCCATAATTATAAGTATGTCGGTTGGCTTCAATGGCCGTTAAACGTTTAGCCATTTTTTCAGCATAGCATTCTTTGCAACCTTCAGATACTTTTGTACAACCGATAATCGGGTTCCAGGTTTCGTTTGTCCATTCAATTTTTGTCATGATTAATTAGTTTTATTTATTTCATCAAGCTTCAACACATTAGAATTTTTAAGGGCCTCCTTTGCTATATCTAGGTTTTCAGCTTTTGCAATTATTTCAAGTGCTTGAACTTCAACCTTATTTGATTCAACTATTACAGTAGCAATTTTTGCAATTGTACGAGCTGCTTCAATATCAATTTTCTCTTGTGGATCTGCATTAGGATCACTATTGTTTTTGAGCATTTCAATTGTTTCAAATAAGTGATTGCGTAAATCTTTAGTTGTTGTTGACATATTTTTTAATTGTTTTATTTAGTTTACCGAGAGCCCTCATTGTCTGTTGAAGCTCTTCAGGATATTGTTGAATTGTGTTGCGTTGCATAAGTTCAGCATTGCTAATCATTTCAAGGTTTTCAATTTCACAGTTTAGCGTGTTCTTATCTTTAAAAACAATATTGAAACCTTTTGGTTTTGGCCCGTTCGCTTTCTCCCAATTGTAATTGCTCAGGTATTGCCATTTAGATAAGGATATGCGAATGTATTTTTGTGGAATACCGCGTTTATCGTTTCTGGTTGTTATAGCACCATCATATAATGTGTTTGCGGGAAGGTTGCCTTTTTTAAATCTGTGAGGCCCGGAATAATCGTTTTGTATTTTTTTAGCTTGTTTAAGGGTTCTTTTTAATCCTAATATTTTAGCTTTATGTTTTATGGACCAATTAGATCTGCCAATTAATTCACCTATTTTACTATTTGGCATTGTAGGATATAATTCGATTATTTTTTTTACTTCTTCTTTTGTAAAATGTTTATAAGTTGCCGGCTTTAAGTTTTTACTATAAACATAATTTTTCACCTTACTTGCCTTTTCATTTATTGATTCTGCAATTTCCTTAAATGATAAGTGCAGGTTTTTTATCAGAAATTCTATTTGATTTGGATTTAACCTGAAATTAGATCTATATAATTTTAAGTAAGAAACTTTTGCTTTAACGCTTCCTTTAGTTTTGTTTAAATTATCAGCACAAAATGCAGTTCCATTTTCAGGGTAATGCTTCCTTAAAATTTCAATTTCTACAGTCGTCCAGCTTTTATTTGGCATAGTAATTTTTATAACAGAACAGGATTAATAAGATCTTCACACATTTTTCCCATGCTAAGGAATTCACTTTGCCTGGCATCGTATTCTTTGCTTCTCGATCCGGGCAGGAGGCTTTCAATTTTCTCCATGTCCCGGAGAAAGAATAAAGCCATCTGAATATCCGTTGTATTTGGATATACTTCCATAAAACGAGTTAAATGCGCAATGTTATTATGCATCAAAAGTTCGTTTTTTTGGCTCACGCCCCGGTGCATTAAGTTCTTGCGGTGCCGGATAAGCGATAGGACGTATTTTTTTACTTCCTGTTCTCTTTTTTCCATGGCTAACATCAATATTTATCATGTGCATGCATGCGATTGTACCACATAATGGGCATATACTAGCTTTGTGCATTTTCGGTCTCCTTTCTTTTTATCATTACATCAAGGTTCTCGAGGTGTGTGTTTACTTCTCCAATTTCATTGGAGATGTTTATGCCTTTTTCTTCCTTAATTCTTTTTTTTTGCTTGTTTAGCAAATATTCTAGATAGGCTAAAAAGGCACGTTTTTCGAATTTTAATTGTTTTTCGCTCATTTGATTAATGCGTTAATGCGATAATGTTTTAATGTGTTAATGGTGTTAGATCCTTCGACACCCTTCGACAGGCTCAGGATGACATCTTCAGGATGACAGTTTGAGTCTGGATTTGCTAATACAAGGTACTTTCCATCAAGGCCATAATATTTAAGGCCGGTTTCTAATATTGCATGCTTGTCATCTAAATCAATTGTACTTATTTTCTGATCACTGCCTAAAAAGCTGCATTTGACTGTATCGCCTGGTTTTAATTGATCAACTGTACGTATGCTATAAATTGGCTTCATGTTTTTCTCTTATTTTTATGATGATGATTCCGATTATAATTATTGCTATTACGATGGCAATGCCTATGTATTTTTCCATTATGCAGATATTTTTGAGTTTTCAGGAAACAGGGTTTGAATATCAGAGTCCATTATGGTTGCAATTACCTTTTGTTCTGAAAGATTAAATGAGTTTGTTTCTAATTTCCTATAGAAGGACCTATATGAAATCCCTAATTCTTCTAACAATTTATCACGAAACTCTGGTAAGGCATTTTTTAGTTTTTGAAAGTGATTTTGAAAAGTCATTTTTTCTTGTTTTTGATTATTAATCATTGATTTGCGCATTAAAAGTGTTAACTTGACACTGCTAATGTAATATGATTATCTAATTAAACGAATATAAATATCCATTAAATAGATAAATATATCTTATTTAGAATGTATTAAAATATAATACAGTGAATTATAGTAAGTTACAATTATTGATATCTAAAGAAAATCTCAGCCTTGCAAAAGCAGGTAGGATTGGTTCTTTTAAATCCGGGACAGGATTTAGAGAAATGATGAAAAACAAGACAATGACAGTAATAACATTGGAGAATCTTGCAGATTATTTCAAAAAGCCTATAGCATATTTTTTTGATCAGGAATCAGTTAACGATTTAGTAAATGAGCCACAAGCCAAGTATGGTAATAAAGTTGAATTGCTTGGAAGAATAGAAAATGAGAATGATTTCTTAAGAGAGCAAATAAAAGAGAAGGATGAAGTGATAAAAATATTGAGTGGGAAGCTGAAATAATGAAAAATCATAGGGAACTGATCCGCGGAAAACGACTCGCATATATATGACACCCAGCCGCAACAGTGGTGTTGAGAATCGGCTAATAGTCGACTGCATGTCGCCTGGACATGCGTTATTTAATCAAAATACATATTTTAAAGATTTGGTAATGAGTCATTTGACTTTTTGTAAAGTTGTGCAGAAAGAACAGTTCCCGCTGAAAATAATTAGGGAAAGCCCAGTTTATAACGGTTTCCCTTTCTTTTGTACTTTATACGTCGCCAAATGGTCGCCGTGCAATATTTTTAACTTAGAACTCTGAAAACCCGATGAATCTTGACTTTAGATATGCACAAATTGGAAAGGATAAAAAAAGAGCCTATGTATATTTTTATGCAAAACATCCGGAATACGGAAAGCTTGAAAGAAAAAGGATTTATATTAATTCATATAAGGATAAAAGAACTCAAACCAGGCATTTGAATAGGCTTACAACGCTCATAAATAATCGACTTGAAAGTGGTTGGAATCCCTGGATAGATGATTCAGAGAATAAGAAGAAATACACTTCAATAAAAGACTCTCTTGATTTTGTTTTTACTTATAAATCAAAATTTATTAAGCCCAGAACAATGCCCCAGTATAAACAAAGAGTTACATTCCTAAATAATTGGCTTGAAAAAACAGGAAAATTGGAAGCTTATATATTTGAATTTAACGATGACCTGGCTATCCAATTTATGAATTGGTTGTTAATGGAAAATAATATTAAAGCCAGGACTTTCAATAATTATTTACTTGATTATAGAACGTTTTTCAATACCCTTGTTAAACAAAGGTATTTGAATAAAAATCCTTTTCACTCAATTGACAGGCTGCCTGAAACAGATGCAGAAAAAAGGCCATTTACGGTTGATGAACAGAAGAAGTACGTAAATTATGTTAAAAAGCATGATTACAATTTCTATATTATGAGTATGATGGTTTACTATACTGCAATCAGGCCAATTGAAATTTGTCGTTTGAAGATTTCAGACATTCATATTATTGATGGATTTATAAAAGTACCAGCTCGTAGTGCAAAGAGTAAAAAGGCCAGGGTAATTCCTCTTGCTAATGAATTCGCCATTCAGTTAAAAACATTTATTTCAAAATATCCAGATAACTATTATGTATGTTCCAAGGGATTTAAGCCAGGAACAATACATGAAGATTCGACTCAGTTAGCCAAACGTTTTAGAATTATTGCAGATAAACTTGATTTTCCGAAAGAGGTTAAATTTTACGGATTAAAAGATACGGCAGCTGAAAGATTAATTAATTCGGGATTTAATATTAAGGATATAAGAGATTTGTTTGGGCATGGGAATATTGCTACTACAGATGCTTATATGAAGAAATTTGTTATGATGATAAATCCGAGACTGGTAACTGATTTTCCTAAAATTGATATTTAAATTTTGACAATTTGACTAACTCCAACTTCAGGGGCATTGTATTTCAGATTCACTTTTATTTGCTTAATGAAGTAATTTGTATTCCGGATTCGGTGCTTTTTTTCCCAGGGAAAATTAAATATCATATAGCTAGGAAAATTGATAAAACCCTCAAATGTGCGGGCTATATTCAATTGCCAGTTAAGCCAGTTTTTCCACCAGTGAGAAACAATACCATCGCCTTCAGCAATTAAGTCATTATAAGATAGGTTTAAAGTACCAACGGTGTTATTTTCATAATTAAGATTTAAAAAAGAACCAAAAGGATAGTCGTTATCTTGACTGTCTTTTTGCAAGCCATGATAAAGCAAATGTTTTTGGGAAAATGATACTTTATCGCTTCTCCAAATACTATTTCCTTTTTGTCCTAATAATGCAACTCTCCATAGCCTTGCTGGATTTCGTTTATCAATACCTACTGCATGCCACATTATTGATGCAATAGTATTTTCAATTTGTAATTTTGGTTCCTCAAATCCACTATGATAGTTTTGATATGCAGCCATTGAAAGAAATTCCCATGAATAAATTGGATTACTAAATGAAATCTCGTTCCATTCAACTTTTAATTCATAAAAGGATCCAAGTCCTTGGTTTACCAGGTAGATGTCACCTGCCGACACAGGACTTAAGTTGTCAAGATCTGAAAATTGGCCAACTGATCCTTTAATTCTGTCCCTAAATTCAGACATATCTTTATAATAAGTTTGAACATAATAATCATCGCTATCAACGGATGAAACAATTGAAGCATCATTATATACTGTTTCATCAATTGTGGTTAGATTTTCACCACACAAATTAGTTATATCAATACATTTAGGATCTTTTATTATTTCTTCACCTAATAATAATTTTACTTTCTTAGAAAATTCATTAACAAACGTAATTATATTGTATTTGTTTTTGATATTATTAAGATATTCCTGTATTGAAAGTGCTGGCAGGTGATTTTTAAGATAGGCTTTACCATGATTGAATACACTTGACGCGCCAACTTTTTGTAAAGTAGTTATATCATGAAGATTAAACTCACAAAGTTTTTTAAGCTCATCGTTTAATTTAAATATATTTTTTTCTATTGGATATCCATTTTCATTAAAAATCTGCTCATGTATATATCCAACATAAGGAAACGGAGTAATAACTTCACCTAAAGCAGATGCTCCTGAAGGATAGTTTTGGTAGTAAATATTTTCTTTATATTCAGTTTCAAGGTCTGTAGTTGTGTCATCATGAAAGTTGGCATTTTCAACTGGGAAAATTGCATAATCGCTGGTAGGGTATTGTAAGTCAGTGTTATTGGTAATAATATCTATGGTTCTTTCACCTCCAAGCTCAAGATCCTGTAAAGTTTTATCTTTTACAATTTCAAAAAAACCACCAAGGCCAATTCTGAAATATAGTTGTACATTTTTGCTGGTTACCTTTTTAGGATAGCCAACAATTTCCCAGGTATTACTTCCCTGGTATCCAAGTGTGCCGGTAAATGTTTGTGAGGGTATTCCGGATTTATCCGGTTTGTCGATATAACCAAGGGCTTTAGCAATTTCATTACTCCATGGAATAGTAAGCGTAAATGAATAAGATCCCTTTGTATTAAACATGGGGTTATTTAACACAAAAGGAATTGAGATACCCGGATCTAAGGGAATAAATTGGTTATTTATTGTGAGTTGAAGCATTTTTTAAAACTTTACTCATAGTTTATAAGTTTGGAAAGTTACGCGGTTTGGGTGTGAAGATTTGGTCTGAAACGCTGTAATCAGCAGGATCATATTTTGACACATTACTAAATATTATATCATCCAAAAATCCTTTTAGAAAAAAGAAGCCGTCACGCTTAAATAATGTCATTATTGCATTATTCCCAGAGATAGTTCCAACGATTCCTATCTTACCAATTATTTTTCCATCTAACACAGCCATTACTATTGATCCTTTCCAATAATAAGAAATATGATGCCAATCATTCGCTGTTAACCCATCGGATGCCGTAATTCCTAATATATTTACATGAGTAACTCCGCCCGAGCGCAAAGTAAACGATAACGTATCTGTCACCCTCATATAAATTGCAAGATAATTATTACCATCTTCAAACTTACCAAGCAAGTATCTTATAGCTAATAAGTCATCTAAGTTACAATAAAAGGAAATACTGCCTTCAGAACCAAAATTAAAATCGCTATGGTCTTTTATTGCTAATCCCTGACCCGTTAATCCTGAACAGTACAAAGATTGTTCTGTAAAGTCATAAACTGGTTTATTAGCTTGATCTGCATAAGCAACGTGCTTATTCCTCACATCCTGCCATTCCAAAACATTAATCCCATCCAATAGTATCTTTTGATCTGGTAAAGTATTGGCTTGGAGTTGAAGGGTTGGTGTATTCTCAACAGGCAATGTTCCAGAAAAAGGCTTACCAATTCTGGACTTATTAATATTTAATATTTTACCATTCTTCGAATACATTACTCAGGAATATATAAATCAACAATTACTAATAAAGCTTCATTCCAACTAGGAAACAAGCTCATTAAATATGCCTTTAATCTTGTATGGACAAACAACATTTCATCAACTCCATTTGCTTCTCTGTTATAATTTAAAACAGCTTTATTCTCAAACGTCAATGGAATGAAATTTCGCCAGTTTAAAACGAATTCAGCTTTGTCCTTATAAATTAAGAATTCAACATCAATTTTATTTCCTTGAACATTTAAGTCTTTTTTTACTATTCTGTTGTATGTATTTACAACATCATATCCACTTTTTGATTTAAAAGTATTACCGTTTGTTAGTGCCATTTTTATATAGTTTTAATTATTACCAAATTTTCACACATCGTATTGTAATATCAATAACGCCAGTACCCCAAACAGAACTGGAAATAAAAATATCTTGATCTGCTGTTTTACTAAAATAATCAGCAACTAAAGTCATTTCTTCATCAGCACTCACCCCAACGGTATAAGCGTTTACAATTTGCGTTCCTATTGCTGCCGTTCCAATACTTATATTTCCTGCTGCGTTTGCTGCTGTTTCGTTAACAAAAATAGAATCAATTTTATATCCTGCCGGAATATAAACACCCATTTGACCATTAGCTGAAATATTACTTTGATTTAAATTAAGTATTAAGTCAAACTCTTCTTGTTCCTGATCTATACGAGTATCTGTAGGCACATCATAAACAGAAATAGAACCTTGTACTTGATTTGTTATATCAATATTGGCTTCATCACCATATAAGTGAATTATTTCGCTCCAATCATCACCTACGGAATCAATAAAGGCAAAACCTGTAAAATTCAGTCCTGCTCTTGTTGCTTTAAGAACATCATCTGCATATATGTCGTGACCGGCACCTCCTCCTATATCATCTAACATCGCAATCGTTCCATTCTTATCAGGAAGGGTATATGTCCTGTCTGCGGCGAGGCTTTCTATATTGAATATTGCTTTAAAATTTCTGGATGCATTGAAGATCCAACCTTTTAGTTTTATTAACAGGCTTTCGTTTGCACCCGGGCTAGTTATTTCTTTTGTTAATTCATCACCAACAGCTATTTTATCATCTAAATATGAATTAGTAGTATCAGCAGCTGAAACTCTTACTTTGTTATCAAGGCCGCCGGTACCTTGAGCACCACCACCACCACTGCCCTTGATAAGCCTTGATCTATTATTTATTGTTGATAGCAAAGCCCAGGTAGATCCGCCACCGCTGGTTCTTGCAATAACCAGAGTATATAATTTAAATAAAACACCTTCGGTTATTATATCATTAGGATCTACATCATAATTAGCAGCATCGGTCAAAGCTTCAGCAGCACTTGAGTAAAATCCCAGGGGCCTGGTAATTAATAATTTATCACTAACAGCTAAAGCACCACCTGAAATACTATTTTGCATACCGTACACCGGCAATCTATAATATGCTCCATTAACTGCTAGTGAAACTCCTAATGCCGTTTCAATTATGCTTGCCAAATCACTTACCGATTCATAAGTAGCAACATTTGCATTGTCATTATAGATCCAATATTCAGTACCATCCTGAAGTGTAAACGGTTGTTTGTGAACTTGCTTTGCTGTTCCTGCCGTTGTAGCTATAGTTATGCTAGGAGATGAATTAACTATTACAGTTGCGTCAATCCCTCCATCATAAGAAGTACCAAGTTTATCGCGAACAGCATCAGCCAACCATCTGTTAAACCCGTCGCCCACAGCGTTATCCGGTGCATCATTATACCTTCTGAATTTATAAACTCCTTCTGTTAATGTTCTGGCTACATTAAATAAAGACGTTTTACCTATTGGTGCATGTACATCAGGTGTAGATAATGTAGATACCTTTAGCTCAGGTGTACTGCCATTTAACCATACATAAACAAAGTTTTCAAATAAGGTTTCAGAATCAGCACCGGCAACTAAAGCCGCAAAAGCACCATCATTCGGCCCGCCTCCTGAAGTGGTATTTAATAAATACCTTGTTCCATCAAGAATGAAACTCAAATCCTTTGTAGGTGAATTTTGATTTGTAACTTCTACATAAATAGTACCGGTTGAATGATAAAATTCGACATGTGGAGTTTCTATTACTATTCCGTTTAATGTTCCTTCAACATTTACGGCAGTATCTGATATGGGGCTCGCGTTTACAGCAATTAAATAGCCATCAACACCATTGGCAATTAATTCTATGTATTGATTTACAGATTCCAATTCCAAGGAGGTTGATCCTCCAATTAACTGCACACCGCCATTGACTGTTATAACTCCTTTATTTGTGTTTTCGGCAAGGGTAAAATAGTACCTTCTTTTGTCGGCTAATATTACAGCCGGTAGAACTATAGAAACTGATCCCGCACTAGCATCTATAAAATAATTTATATTCTGTACCGCAGGATCTAATGTTGCAGATATTGTTTGAAATAACCTGTTAACTGCATTAGCTATGTTGGCAAAATCAATATCTGACAAAAAAGGCATGATAAAGCCGGTAGTTGCATTTATTGCATATAATAATGGATTAGCGTACCCGGTAGCTGGTTTAACATCAGTTAGATCTCCGGCAACTGATTGGCTCACATAATACATACTTCCAGGTGTAAGCCCTGCAAAAACGCTTATAACTCCGGTGTTTTGAACAGTAAAATCGTCACCATCAACAATAGTTACAAAAAAATATCCTAATGTAGCCGATGCGCTTGAAATAGCTTTTGCCCATATTGTACCATTATGGTAAACAGGATCTCCCGGAGAAAAACCGTGCCCGGTTCGTGTTACAACCTCTAATCCTGATTGTGCAGCATCGCGTGAAGCTTGTATGGCATCTAATATAGATGTAAATAAATCATTACCATTAGTTCCAGTTATTAAAGCAACTTTATTATGATAATATAACGGATCTATCTTATCATCTTTTATATCCTGTAAGTCCTGGTCCATTTTACTGTATTTTTAAATTAAATAATCGTCATTGTAATCGTCGTTATAATCAGGATCAATCGGTATTTCATCGTCTGAAAATGCTTCGTCAACAAAATCGCGCTCGTAAGTAAATATTGCATCGTAAATTTTCGTATTGTCATTATGCAGCGGGAACTTTTCAGTTAATGATTGTATAGGAACTTCCCGGCCGTTAATAATTTCAAATCTGTCCGGAGATAAATTCAACTGTCGTAAATAGTTTTTCCAGTCAGGAGCGTAAACATCACCACTTATATTATTAAGAATTCCGAAATTGACAATAAACTTTCTCTTTTCTGCAACCTGTATTTGATTGAATTCACGGTCTTTAGATGTATAGTTATGTGGCAATAATTTGCTTACTTTTTTGTATGAATAGTCAACTTCGTTTGATCCAATTCCCAGGGCCCTGGCAGTATCATAACCACACAGTGAGTTTGCAAACAGAAAATACCTGGTTTGTTTTTGATATTCAAGATCGACGTAATAAGTTTTGGTTTCGGAAAGTACTCCAGCAGAAGTTGTGAGCCATACATCGTACTTTTCAACTGTTAATGCAGGGTTAACATCTGCAAGTTCCATTATTTCAAAACCAACATTACACTCAAGTATCTGGAATCTTTCGTAATTTGGTAACGTATCCTTAAAAACAGTATCATCCGTACCATTTGTAAAATAAACTTTTACATTAAGCCGTACAGATCTTGGCGAAATGTTTAGGTAATGCAAAAAGAATAATTTTTCGACTTGTTTGGTTGAGATCAGTTTATTATTAGGTTGAAGAGTTAAAAATGCATGTGAAGTTTGTAAGCGTTGCCAAAAACTAGTATTCAATTCGTGATATTCAGTTAATTGCATATACGAGGACTTGCCTTTCATTACATAGTAATCTGATGAAGTTTTTAATTCCTTAGCAACTGAAGGAAGACCATAGCTTTCCCAATATTGAAAATAATATTGTTTTATTGGTTCGGGTCTTAAAATTATTAACTCCTCAGAGTCTTCAGGATATGTAAAAGCATAATCGACTAAGCCTTTGAGTCCATCTCTTAAATCAAAAATGGCATGAAAGTCATCATCCGGAATGGCTTCTAATTCGCTACCTTCAATTAAACCATCTTCAGTAAAAAGTGCAATATTTATCCTAAAATTTTCACGGTATTCAAAATCGACGGCATTAGTAACTTGTACAATGGTGACAGCTGCCTGCCATGCCGGCGATCCGTAGTCAAAAATTGATAAATTATATGTTGTACCTGCTATTTTGGCTTCAACGGTTATAGTGAGTTGGTCTCCTGATATTGTAACGTCAAAATCCTGTGTGAAAATATAATTATTAAAGAATGTTTCGTAAAGCTGTTGTACAAATTGTTGAAGAGTCAGTACACCAATTGGTAAAAATTGTAAGCCGCTGTCATCAGGTACAGCCCTTGCGACAAAAATAAGATGAATGCTATTCCATGTAAATGTAATGCCTTCATTTTCGAGAGCTCCACCCCCAAAAGATAATGTATGTTTCTCTTTTTCTCCTGCAGTAACAAGAAAATTATCGGTAAGAATATCTACTAAGGAAGGATCTTCGGATAATGTAACTACTGGCGGTGCTGATGGATTGGTTAAGGCCATTTAATCTTTTTTCTTATTTTTAGATAAAAACTTCCTTCCATAAAGCTCGTTGCTTACGGATTTCTTGTTTAGTAATAATACCATCTTTAGCAGCTTCTATGGCATTTACGGTTGCAATGGTAATTTCCTTGGTAGTTTCAACAACCTTTGCCGCCTTATGCGGATATTTCTTGAGCAAATAGGTTAATACTTTAGTTAAAATAAAAGCCAATATTTCAGGCAAATACTTAACAAGAATTTTCACGGGAATTAATTTAATCCATCTCATAATTTTTATTTATTTAGTTTGTATTTAGTTATGCTTTCAACCAGTTTGCCGGCATCAATTTTGCCTTTGAATAAGTTTAGTGGATTCATATTATATCTTTTTTTATAACTTCAATAATTGTTCTGAGTAAGGTTTTAGCAAATAAATATTGAGTATTCTGATTCATCATTTTTTTACATTCTTTTTCATTACTATAAAATCCTTGCTCAAACAAAACTGCCGGCATTGAAGTATTTTTTAAAACATAAAAATTAGATTCAAAATCAGGATCACCGTCTCCACTATCTTGCTTACGAATTTTCCAATCCGGTAAATACCTGGAAGCAATATCCAAATAAGTGGTTGCTATTGGATCAGCCTTGGTTTGTCCTTTTGATGTCCAGGCAGCAATTCCTCTTGGAGAGGTCCATTCCAGTTTAGTATAAAGATTTTTCCTTTCTATTTTCCCGTGAATTCTATCGTTATACTTAACCTTACATTCATTATCAATATAAAAATATTGAAAAGCATCTGCATGTAAAGACAGAAAAAACGTCTTAAACTTCTTATAAGCCAGTGCAAAATCGTTAGCTCTCTGAACCCTTGTTTTTAAAGAAATATCAAGGCTTTCAGGTGAAACAATAAAGAAATTAATTCTGTTTTCAATTAACATATTAACCAATTGCTTCCCAACTTTTCGATTGTACTCCCATTCAAATAATTGAGAACCATCATTCAATACAGGGCTTCTTTTCCCTGCCGTGTTTTGCCCGTGTCCAAAATCCAATAATACAGCAAATTTAGAATCTGCATTATCCAGAACTTTAGTAATTTCAAATAAATGTTTCATAATTCTTCATTAATTTTTAAGGATTTCTTTAATTCTTTGCGTCGCCTGGTTACCAGGAACTGATCATAAATTTTCATGGAATAGAAAATGATCATGAAAATTGTGAGAACGAAACCGGCTATTATGCTTAAGGTTGGCCAGTATTGATAATTGAGAATATTCAATATCATTGTAATGGTATATCCGGATGCTGGAAAAACTTCTTTCATAAACTTTTTTGTTTTTAAAGATTGCTTCATTTTGTGCTTATTTAAAGGACAAATGTGTGTGAAAGGCACAAGTTGAAAACTTGCGCCAGCGTGTGTTATGTGAAATCTTCAATTGCTTTTGATTCGTCTATTTTGTCGCCAATATCACGTGATGTACTATCGGGAACAATGGCGATAGGATCCTTCTTTAAAAATTCAAGCATTTGAGCCATTAATACATTATTGGTTGCTAATTGATTGTTTAATTCTGTATTACCAGTACCGGGACCTGCAATTGTTCCCGGTGATGTCTGGCCACCATCGACAAAATCATTGGTACTTGAGATATTTTTTATCCGGGATATACGATTAGGCTCAATGTAGTTTGAAACAAAGCCGGCCACTGTTGGATCTGCTAAACTTTCCATTGATATAACATACTCGTTGGCGTGTACTGTTCCTTTTGGTTCGTATTTACCTCCGGAACCGGTGTGGCCACCAACATACAATTGTGTTGTTTTATTTAAAGAACCTTCAATTCCAGCAAAAGCTGCTTCCATTAAACCAACTAAAACAGCAGCACGAATTAATCCTGTGATACCAAATGTTGCTACACTATCTGGTTGAGCAAGTGATTGAACTGTTGCTGAAACAGCAGATGAAATAATTGCTTGCCTGACAATATTTTTCATTGTTTTTAAAGACAACAATAAAATTTGTTTAGCAGCATCTTTGGCAGTCATTTCGCTATCAGTTGCTGATTTTCCTAATATTTGACCTACTGCAGCACCAAAGTCAGCTGCTTGATTTACCTTTTCTCTATATTCGTTTTCTAAGTCTTCCAGCTCTTTTTCTTTTCTTTCCTTTCTTTCTTCATCAGCTTGTATTTCTGCTTCTTTTATTTTTTCTATAATTTCTAATTGCTTATCCAGTATTTCATTTTCAATCTCAACAATGGATTCGCCATAGTTTAATAATATAAGTTGCTTAGCTTGTAGGTGTGCTAACTCTAATTCTTCATCACGTTTATTAAATTCATCCTGGGTGATCTCTTCATTCAATAATTTTTCTTTTAAGTGTCTCAATTCTTCCAGATACGATTCTTTTAAAGCATCTGTCATTAACTTCAATTCTTCTTTTCGCTTCCGCTCAGCTTCCTTTCGTTTTTTATCAGCTTCCTTTGACGCTTTCTCTTTTTCTTTATCTGTTGTTCCAGGAGTAAACTCAGTTGCATCACCGCTATCAAGTTTAATATTTAATTCATCGATTAAAGCCTGTATTAATTCAATTTCATTTCTTGCAGTAGCAATTACAGTAAGAAATGCGCTTTTTGTTTTTTTATCAATATCTTCTGTTAGCTGACCTTGCTGCTCAACTATTGTTGAGTTCAGATCTTCTATTTTACTTTTGTAGATATCAATTAAATCACTATCTGTTAATTCTTTTTGACTTTCAGACAGGTTTTCATTCGTCTTTATTAGGTCTTGTATAGCAAGATTTAACTGCTTTGCTTCTTCAGAATTTTCATCTAAAAAACTTAGATATTCTTTATATTGAGAAATAATTACTTTATTGTCTGAAATGATTTGTTTATTGTTCCTGGTAAGAGATTTTTCAAATTCTTCTACGTTATTTTTTGCCCTTTCGAAAGTTCCTTCCAGTGCAATATCTTCTGTTGTCATATTAAGATTTCGAAGAGATCTTATTATACCAGTTATAAATCCATTTATTTTTACTAGTGTTTTAGTAATAAAACCACCTCCCGAAGTAACTGAGTTCGTAAACTCAACCCATTCTGTACGCATTTCGCGCTGGCTTTTGGTTAAATCAGTACTGTTGTCTTCTATTTCACTTAACTCTGTATTGATATTAGCTAATGATTTCAGGTATCTTAATCCGGCATCTTCTCCCGGGCCACCAAAAATATCTGCTATTGCTGTTCCAACTTCATTGGCAGTTTCGGGCATTTCACCTAATTTTTTACTGACCTTCTGAATGGCCTCAAACATGGAAATAGTGCCATCATTAAGCTGTTTTTTTAATTCAACTGCTGAAATATTGATTAGTTCAAGTGCATCTTTTGTGGCAGGAGTCATTTCCCTTAGTCTTATGCCGGCTTCTTTAATGGCATCAATACCTTTGTCGGAGAAAATACCCTCTTGTACTTGCTGTGTGATAAGTGCAATTGATTCATCGGCTTGTAAGCCTACTGCTTTTAGTTGTGCAGGATATTCCTTGAGCTGCTGTAGAAAATCTCCGGATGCATCAGCTCCTTTTTCAAATCCTTCTTCAATTAAATCGAGAGCTCTTTCATGCGTAATGCCCATTTCTTTGGCAAAAGTGTTTGTGGCCAGCAAAATATCATTGTAGTCTTTTTCGAATACTTTGGATAATACCAACACCTGGGAAGTCATTTCTTTCAACTCCTTACCTTGTAGTTTAGTGAGCTGGGCTGTTTTTGTCTGTACCTTATTAAATTCTTTTGTTTTATTAATTAAGGCTGTCATGCCGGCTACTAAAGTTCCCAGGCCTATAGCCGGTAAAAGTCCTTTTAATTTTGTGAATATACCTGTGCTTTTTTTAAGCTCCTTATTTACCTGCTTTCGTTCATTCTTGTATTTTTTTTCCTGGGTGGTTAGTTTCTGGAGTTGCTTTTCTTTTGCAGCAAGGTTTTTAATATCAACAGTTTCTTCCTTGTAAAGTGCATTGATTTCTTTTCGCAGATCTTTGGCTTGTTTTTTAATCCTCACCATTTCTTCAGTGGCCAGCTGGCCATCTATGTCGATTACTGCTTTTGCCGTTTCGGTTCTGTTTGCCATTCTTTTTTAGGTGTTGGGTGTTAGGTTTTGGGCATTGGTGACAGTGTGTGTGTTTAAGAATGACAGAAAGTTAGGGTGATGTTAGGGGAATTTAAAGGACAAAAAAAAGCACAAGTTGAAAACTTGCGCAAGGGTATGATTATACTATCAAATTAAAAAAACAGATAGAAATGCTTAAAAACGGCAATTAGTTGTTTTCATATATAGTTTTATTTTATTTTTAGAAAAGCCCTGGAGAGATCCGGGGCTTTTTTATTTAGAATGAAAATAAATACAACATTTGTTGTAAATAAGTATCAGATAATTTGGAGTGTATGCAACATTTGTTGTATATTTACAGAGTAAAACAAACTAAAAATACAAACCATGAAAAACTATAAAATTAATACTAAATACAACGGAAATTTCACTACTTATTATGTAAATTTTGAAGATGAAACATATGCTAAATTAGTAGTTTCTGAAAAGCAAGGTATTAAAAGAACTTTTTATAATCAAGTGTCAATTAGTGGTAATTTTGATAAATCAGAAGTTAACATAAGCATGGGAACTTTAGGCGAAGTAGTTATTACGCCAATAAGCAAAGAAAAAGCTAATATAAATGAAACTTTAACTCATAAAATATTTGGAAAAGTTCAAATATTAAATTCAACAAACGGAAATCTTGAAGTATTGATTTTAAAACATAATGAAACTAAATTTGTTATGGAAAAGTTTTTTATGAATGGAATTATTTAATCTAAAACTTAGTAAAATGAAAACAAATTACACAGTATTTAACTTTTTAGGGTCTGCAAATAATACGGATAATATTGATTCTGCTAAAAATTACTTTGCAAATAATTTAAGTGCAACAAAATTAATTGATAATAAAACAGGTAAAATTTTAGAATTAAGGGATCATGAACGTGTAGGTTTTATTTCATCCGGTATTCGATTTATGGGAAATATTAATATATATGAGTGTAGCGATAGCGGTAAATTAATTACCAATTTAGGTGAGTTAAAAGAAAAGGCTATAAATCGCATCAAAAAAATAACAAAAAACAGGAATGATGAAACTAAATATATTTTCATTTTTGAGGCTGATAACTTAATTAATTATGGTGAATTAAGCAGAATATTAGCCGGATCGAGATCTGTTGTTACAAAAAAAAGGATGCCAAAAAAACATGAAAAAAAAGTTAATGGATTAAGACAGGCTATTCATAAATGGTATAATTCTTTGTCATAAAAAAAGCCCTGGAGAGATCCGGGGCTTTTTTATTAAACTTCCTTAACACCGGTTATTTCGTAATTATTGGTAAGGGTTTCTTTGAGGCGTTGTTTGAGGTGGTTCATGGCAGCATTTTTTGTGCGATTATTAATGGTCATTGTTCGTGGATATTCATTGCCGCCTGCTATAATGCTGTAGTTAATTTCGAAGGATTTGGTTGTTTTGTTCATCTTGTTTAGATGTTAAGTAGTAGATTTTAGAGTTTCAATTATTGTTGTAATGCCCCTTAGCGCAGCTTTTTTGGTTAGTATAACCACCAGGCGTTTATATTGTCTCCAAAATACAGGGTTAAACCATCGGCGTTGCCTTCTTCTTCCTTTATGGCCAACATCGGCCAAAGTAATGCCTTTACCAACTCCCATGTCCGGGAACTTGCCATAATAGGCAAAAGCCAGTTCAATACGGCTCAGGTCACCATTTGAATTGGATATTACGTCACCAATGAATGAATTTATAAAAAAATTTGTGTCAACAATTCCCAGTTTCCGGATCTTATCCTCAAATTTCTCGATAAGGATCTTGAGCCATACTTCAGCGGTGAGTTTTATGTTTAGGTTTTCAACCATTATAAACGTTTTAAAGTCTCCTTACTGACTTCCAATTAATTCCGGATTTATAAGCCATCAATAATCCAGCCGCTTCAATATAATTATCAACTACAATAAAGCTGTCAGGCATTTTATCATTTAATACTGATTTATTTTCTCTTACTGCAATTATAGGTATACCGGCCTTCATACATGCAAAATGAGGCTCTCCAACACAGTTTATTGGGGTAATAAGAAAATCAACACTATTGCGAGCAAGAACATCTTTAGCATAAGTTTGTGTAATCCTTGGAGCTTTATGCAACCCTTTCAGTATGCAATGCAAATAACTAACAGAAACCATTTCAGCAGCCATTCTTTTATCAACTACAAAATTATATTTTTCCAAATTTGCTTTTGTAAACTCTATATCATAAAAAGGACTATGAGCTACAGGTTTATTAATTATTTTTGAAACATATTTTGATAAATAAGCCTCTACTCCGCCCCACGGATTTACTCCTCCTTTTTTGAAATAATTAATAGTAGTTTCGCTGTCTGTTAAATCTACATTAATAAATGATTGAACTGCTAAAGCATCAAATTTATAGTTTGATATTTGAGAAATTAATTCATCCATGCCTTTAATATCTCCGCTTGCTAAACCTTCATCAAAGTAGCCTAGCATTTTCAATTCTGTATTCAATTCTACAATTTCAATATCTGCTCCAATAGTTGATATGGCTGCATTTACTGAATTAATTGTATTTGAATCAACTGGTTTATTAACTGCAAGTAGGATTTTATTATAATGAACTTCTTTCAAGAAAATCTCACTTCTTAAAAATCTATTTAACATACTACCTTCTACATATAAGGTATTTTCCGGCATCTCATTAATATCAGAAGCATTGACTACATTAGGATGTGTAATAAGTTTATCACAACACTTTCCTATTAGTTTTGCTACTGGATTAGCATCGCCGGCATGGCCTCCAATTTCGCAACCTATTCCAGTTGGAACTATTAAAACTACATTCATAATCTATCTATAATTGTATTCATAACTACTTTTCCTCCAAAATATTTTTCACAATAATCCATTGCCAGAATTACATTAAAATCTTTACAGCTAAATATATTAAGATATACCCGTTTTAAATCGTCAAGTGCATGAATTGTAATATTTGATGTACTTATAAATTGAACAGCAGAAATACCTTTTAAATGAGGCGGTGCATTATTATATTCATCTTCGTTATCATATTCCCAAAAAGTTAATTTACAAGCTTCCATATCAATTTTTTCAACCAATTCTTTTAAGAATTTAGTTAAATATTTCTTGGTAACTCTTTCAAATCCGCATTCGTGTAAATCCAGTATTAATTCTTTTCCGTAATTTTTCATAAAAATTATTTCAATAAACGTTATTCATTCCAATCACCTGAATCGTAAACAACATCGGCAGTGTCGAGCAAAGTAAAGCTAACATATACACTAATATAGTTGTCGCCCATGGGTGGTATGGTCCGCATTGAGAAACTTTCCGGTTCCAGTTGTGCTAAACCATATACCCAATTTGATTTTGGGAGTGCAGCATCTGTTTTATAGTCTCTAAGGTATTTGCTGATTACCTTTTTAGCAACTGTTTTGCATGCTTCTTTTGCTTCTTCTTTATCATCCGGAGATCCACCCTCGAAACTTTTAGAGATGTAGAAAGCATGAAAAAAACGACTTATTAAATTGTCGCTCCGGTTATCGATGAACCGGTTATCGTCGTTTTCTTCCATTAAAAGCTGATATCCATCAGTTATGCCCTGGTTTTCTGCAAATTCTTCAATATCTGCTATGCCATATACCCGGTGCCAATGTGGATTTCCTGTAGTGTGTTCCAACTCCTTTAATTTGGTTGCGATATCGAGGGTGTAGGTTTTGTGGTTGTATCTCATTTTCGTGGGCTTTTAGGTTTATTTTGAGGATCTGCTTTAGTGTTCAATTCGCTAAGGATATCGTAAAGCATTGTTTTACGTGTTTTTTCGTTATTTATGGAAGATCCTGAAATACTGGTTGTAAGTTCAAGCATTACCTCAAAAGTATCTTTACCACTTGCCGATCCGGTACCGGAAAAAACGAAGGGAAATTTTTGCTTTAAATAATTACGGCATCCGGAATAATACCACAATATGACCTGCCTGGTTGCTTTGTCGAGCTTAGTAATGGTTTTAGCCCGCTGTTTACATTTGTAAATATTGAATTCTTCGCGCTTATCGCCATAATTCTTATTAATAATTCTGTTGTAAATGTTTTGTTTTGGCCTGTATAGCACACTTATTAAATTATCCATGAACACTTCATTTTTTTTATCCACATACCTGGTATAATATGTTTCGGTGTAAATGTATTCTTCAAATATTAAGTTTGCCAGGGCTTTTGCAGGAGCCCAAAGAGCCAGATTGCCAACTCTGAACCAATTAATAGTAGGATTATACAGATCTACCTCAGGAACAAATACCGTTTGTCCGTTGTTTTGAGTTTCATAAAAGAAATGTTCGCGTAAGCTAAGGGTAATGGCTGCCAGATCTGATTCACCAACCAGGTATGTTTTTTTCCTGCCATGGCTAATGTAAAAGCATTCTTCGTTGTCAATTACGACATGCTTCTTCTTGTTTATTTTAAGGCCGGTTATTATGAATAATGCCTGGAGACAAAAATCGGTGATGGTAGGTTTTTCAATTGAGCAGGCAGCAAGCTTTATGAGTTGCGCCTTGGTAAACTCATTCCAGGATGGTATTTTAATAATGTCGCCGTTTATGGTTAGTTGTTTCATTTATTTATTTTTTCTCTCTCTCCACTTTGCTTTTTGCAAAAGAAATTTGAGAAACTAAGATTTTTGTTAAAATTTACTGTCATTTTATTTTTTTTGAAAACTTGGTTTTCAAATGCCCTGTTTATAGGGGTTACAGAGGGTCGGATTTCGTTTTTTCAATACTTTTTTATTCAAGTTCAAAGTTTTTAGTTTTGAGAAAAACCACAAAAGTTTTTTTTCAACTTTAAAGCTTCTGACTTTTAAAATAAATGTTTTTGTTTTTTAGCAGAAAAAAACTTTTGTCATTTTAAAATTTATCTTTTTATTTTTTCTTCAATTTTTCAAAATCTTAAAACAAAAAAAATGTTTTTAACTTTTCTTCAACTTTTTAAAAGTTCAATTCCGAAAAAAAAGTTTTTCATTTTTGTTCAGAAACTAAAAACCTTTTTGCAAAGAAAAAAGTTTGTGTTTTTTTGAAAACTCTAATTTTGAAACCCCTATAAACAGGGCGTTTCAGCGTGTCTATTCTCAGAAAAACATGAGAAACTCCGATTTTTTACGTTTTTTCCTGTCACTTTTTATTTTTTGTAATAATTCAAAGAACTTTTATTTTAGTGGTATTGCACCCATTCCTAATACTTTATCGTCTTCGGAAATCTCATACATATCGTTTGAAGTTTTATCTTCATTATAAAGATCGCTGGCAGTATATAATGGATAATCATCCGGATTGGCATCGAGGATCTTCTGGATCTCCATAATGTAAAACTCACCTAGTTTTGAATATTGTTCGCGCTGAAGATCTTTAAAGCTCGCGGTAACTGATGTGTCTTTTTCTTTGGACTTGCCAGCGATGACATTTGCAACAACCAGATTTGCAACGGCAGGTTTAATGAACTTTAATAGCTTCTGATTAAGCACTGAAACGCAATCGGCATCAATTTGCTGTAAAATTTCATCGGAAAGCTCTTCTGAAATAGTTGTTTCAATCCGGAAGGTTTCAATATTATCCATTTGTGGCCTGATATGTTGAAATATCATCCGGGAGATCTTAACAGTTACCAGTTCATCAAATTCCAATGCTCTGCGAATAAAATTGGTTGTGGCCAGCGTATAGGCATCTGAAGCAACCCAAAGAGGATAATCGTCTTGGTTTTCTTCCAGGAACTCAAGCATTGTTTCAATGTTCTCATATCCCATCATTATAAGCTGCATTGTATAACGTGCAACCCTTTCTTTGCTGGCAGGTGAAAGATTTTGAGTATTTGCTGTTGTGAAACCGGTATCTCCAAGATTAATATCAAGTGAAGTGGATGCCATGTAAAGTGTAAACCTGCTTGAAGCACGTTCAACATAAGGCAATAAAGCATCATATTCGTCGTCACCGGTGGCTCCGGCTCCAACATAAGCATCAAGTGCAGCATACAATGTTTTGCCAAGGAATTTTTTAATATATTTCTCTTCAGCATCGCTGGCATAAGGTGTAATGCTATCATTCTTCAAGGTTTTGAATGCCTTGTTGTATTCTCTTATTTTATCTGCTGTACGTACTATTGCCATGGCTAACTAACTTTTTTTTCGGATCCGGAGTTTTTATCTAATGTAGTAAGTTCCATATTTGGAATGAGCCACTCAAGCTCTTCATCCCAACCATTTATTTCCTTGGTAATATAATATGGCTTAACTACACGGTCGCGAATAGGTTTTTGAATGGAATTTTTAATAATGAACAGTTCCCGGGCTTCAGTGCCGTTTATGCTTTTGTTTTTTCCAGGGCTTGCACCAATGATTGAAGGATGCACCCAAATGGCCTGATCAATCATATTGCTTGCTTCTTCAGAATCCTCAATATATTCACCTCCTTTGAATGGTGAATCGATAGGAGTGATCTTCATTTTGCGCTTTTCCGTTTTATCAGGGCCATAAGTTATAAAAGAAACAACTGATTTTCCCATATTTCCCTTACCGGCCAGATAATCGTTCAGCTTGGTATATTCTTTTTTGATCCGGACTTTTTGCGCTTCCCGGTCGGTTATTCCTTCCTCTTTGAATATATCCGGAAAATAATCACTGCTCAGTTCAATGTGATAGCTCAGGTTGGTTATGTTATCGAATATAGAATTTTTGCCTTCAGGTACTTTGGTCCATAGATCATACCAGCCACTTAAAAATATAGCATAATATGGTGAGTTTGGATAATAGAACCTTCCTGGTGATGGCATTGGCATTGGCACTATGTACTCGCGAATCTCATTGTCTTTTGTTTTATTATCGTCATTTAATGCTAATCCTAAATTTTGTTTCAGATTGTACAATGGGCAGTCAGCATCTAATACATTATATACAATGAGATCCTTTTCTTCAGGCTCGCCATCAGGCCATTTGTGTGAATAAAACATGTGTTCTATTTTGCCTTTTGCGTTTTTCACTTCCCATCTGGAGAAGATGGCTTCACGGTGTTTGATCCGCACTACTTTTTTCTCCTGGTTAAGAATGAGTAAGGGAACAGCCATAAAGAAGAAATTGATATCAATGAGCTGCTCATATATTAAGTAATTAGCATCGTTAACGGAAAGAAACTCCTTAATTTCTTTCTGTGTTTTCTCCCATATTTTGAACTTATCTTCAAGTTCCTTTATGTCTGATGTAACATACTCAAGCTTTTTATTATTAGTATTGCTTTCGCCTTCCTCCATGTCTATTTGTTGCAATTGGAGAACTCTTATTTGCTTCTTTAGCTCAATGCCTTTAAAACTATAATGCTTAACAAACTGCTTACCTTTTGAATCAAAACCATAATAGCAAGGGAGCAGACCTTCACCATAGGCAGTAAATGAATTGAAGTACAGGCCAGCTGACAGTACCTCACACTTTTCTACCTTAGCAAGGATCTGGTTAGGCAGGTCATTATCTTCTCCCCAATGAACAACACCAAGGTATTCCGTCTTCTTATGAGTAAATTTTTCAGGCTCATTATCAGGCTCAGCAAACATGTCGCGGCTCATTATCCCTGAGGTAGAAGCTATGGCCTTTGAACCTGGTAAGTAAGCTTCACCACCCACACCTATTAGAATTATATCATCCGGATTGCCTTCTTTAAATTGTTGAGTATTCTTTGTTTGTTGCTTCTTAGCCATATCAGAGTTGCTATTTCGTTTATACTTTCCCATTACCTGTAAACTTCATGCCTATTAAGCTCTACAATTGAGAACAATATTATTGTCCTTGTCTCTTCAGAGGGAAGGCACTGAACATTTATAGTTCTATTCTCATGTGAGTATGAAGTTTTCTGGCAGCAATCAATACTTATCAGCTCAGCCTGTTTGTTATAGAACTTAACTGAGAACTCGCGCTCTTCAATCAATGAAGGTATCTCGCTGGTGTGTATCATGTACTTAATTTTAATTAAAATAAGCTGAATTAGTACATTGTTTAAAGGACAAACGAATTACATATTACGGAAAATAAAAAAGTTGCATGTGCAACTT
>SDBT01002276.1_pt1 | contig 34198 bp, 22 predicted proteins | sample 2277101 | NCBI WGS metagenome assembly SDBT01 (sample SAMN10404973, study PRJNA504765) | marine sediment metagenome | isolation source: marine sediment core GS10_PC15, 103 cmbsf | place: Arctic Ocean: Southern Knipovich Ridge | collected 2010
ACATTGTTCGGTTGGACGAACGATCAATGGCCAGATCAGACCAAACGAGAGGAGGCCCCGATGAGACCGGTGCATTTTATCACTTGCGACGTGCATTGCAAGGAAACCGTAGGAGTGGTGATGACCATGTCTGGGCGGGTCACGGCGCGGTGGCGTTGTGCGACAACGATTCCCAAGCTCCTGGAGAAGGTGGAGGCGGTTCCGCGGCCGCGACGGCTGGTGATCGAGGAGGGGGCGATCGCCGATTGGCTATACCGCAATCTTCGGCCCCACGTGGACGAGATGGTGGTAGCCGAACCCCGCCGCAATCGCCTGATCGCCAAGGAATCGGACAAGGACGACCCCATCGACGCGGAGAAGATCGGCCATCTGCTTCGCGGCGGCTACGTCAAAGCGGTTCATCACCCGGACTCGCTGGATCGCTCGGTCTTCAAGCAGCATGTGATGTTGTACCACAACCGGGTGAGCAATCGGGTGAAGCAGGCCAATTTAATCATGGCCTTGTTTCGCCGACACGGAGTGTTCCTGCGTGAGTCGGCGTTCGCCGCTGTGGCCGGGCGAAGCGCTTTGTTGCAGTCTCTCCCCGGACACCGAACCTTGCGGGCGGAGATGGACTGTCTGTGGACGGGCTACGACGCGGCCACCGAGCAGGTCAAGACCATGCGTCGCTTGCTGATCGAGCTTGGCCGCAAAGTGGCCCAGATCAAACGGTTCATCGCCCTACCGGGAATCCACTGGATCCGGGCGGCGACCTTCTTCGTCTATGTCGACACGCCCTGGCGTTTCAGGAGCAAGTCGGCCTTGTGGAAGTATCTGGGCATCGGCCTGGAGCGACGCCACAGCGGCTCCGGCCCGGTCCGGCTGCGTGTGCCGACGCAAGTGAATCGTTCTCTGAAAAGTACAATGTTGGGTGCGGCCCTGTCGGCGGTCGCATCGAGGAATAATCCATTCGCCGACATTTACCGAAGGAGCCGCGATGGAGGACTGACGCCCCGGATCGCCCGCCGAAATGTGGCTCGAAGCCAGTCGGCGGTGATGTGGGGCATGTGGAAAACGAGCAATGTCTATCGACCCGAGTGGGTCGGGATAGCGGCCGCGAGCCTGTAGTTGGTGAGTGGGCCGGGATGAGATCATCGGAAGATGCGTAGGCGGCGGAGTTCCCTGGGTGGCCCTAGACGTCCCGTTTCGGCGGGATAGTCTCTTGACCTGAATGAGCCCGCCGCTTGCTTGCGTGCGCCCGAATATCTTCATGGACCTCTATTAGTGGAGAGTCCCCTATAGGTGGTTGGGCGACTCGTTGAAGATCGCCCTGGGCGAGGAAGATCAAGCGATGATCCACCTGGACCACGAGATCACCACGGCCTTTAGCAGACCTCGGAGCAGCGACGGTAGTCGGCCTTCGACCGATCGGCGGCAAGTCAGTTGTCGCCGGCCGACGGGGCCGACCGGCGACGGCTCCGACGAGCTGTGAGGGCCCATTCTCGCTCGCCGCCGGCCGGCCCCGCCGACCTCGCCGGTCAGCCGGTCCAGCACCACTGGGACTGGACCGATGTGGACGCACAAGGTGAAACAAAAAGCGCCCCTTGAGAAGCCAAACAAAAAAAGGCGCGCCCCCGGGAAGGGTGTGTTGACTTCTCTCTTCATATAGGTGGGCCACCCGGCCTTGCTTTAGAAGGAGGTGGCGGGGTAATGGGATAGCGTTTTCGAGCTAGTTTCTGGCGGACGGAGAAAGGGCCGGCTTGGGCCCAGGTGGTATCGGTTCGCGCCGAGATCGCCGGGCGGCCGGTCGGGCGTCCGCTGGTCGATGGGGCGAGAAACCGTTGGGTCTTGCCGGGCTTGATAGGTGCGCGCTGGAAGAGGTTAATTCACATGGTGGGAAAATACCGCCGCCGGTGGCGGGAGTGTTCAGCGTCGGGGGCGGCGGATGAGAGCGAGGATGGGGATGGCTAGGAAGGACAAGGTCGTGGGTTCCGGGACGGGGGCCAGGCTGACGTTGACGTAGCCGCTGCCGGTGGCGAAGTGGCCGAGGGTGTTGAGGGACGTGCGGACGTACGCGCGGGTGCTCAAGAAGTACGTTTCGCCCGCGGGGACGAGAAATTGGCCGCTTGCGGTCAGGTCGCCGGAGATCGGGGCCACGGGGAAGGTGATGACCTCGCCGCCACCAATGAAGAGGTTGCCGGGGTGGGCGTCGTAGCCCACCCGGACTTCGAAAGCGGCGGTCATGAGATCGACCGGGAGATGATATGAGAAGACTCCGTCAATCGTCATCCAGAGATCCTCCTCGGCGGTGAACCACATCCGATTATCGGTACCTGCGTGGTTCGGGCTCGCTCCACTCGGCACGCCTTCGGCACGCTGGTCGATGTCCATCAGAAAGCTGCCGACGCCGTCCGGCTCGGACCAGGAGTATTCATGCGTTGTGGATGAATAGGAATTGCCCAAGGGTATGAAGAACGTCTCAGAATAGGGATTTTGCACCACCCCGGAGCCGGCGCTGGCGCTTTGGCCAGTGTAGCTAATATACACGCCGGTGCCCAGAGACCATTGGTCGATGGTGAAACCGTCGCCCATTGCTGGTTCGGCAACGGCGCAAGCGGCGAGAAGGACGGCAAGGCCTGATAACATGAGACGCATCGGTAGTACTCCCACGGCAACTGAAACAAGTCAATCTCGACCGACCGATTGTACGGCGGCGAGGTTCAGAAAACAAGACAACAGTCAAACGAAACAATTACCAGATAAGGACTATCCAATGAAAGGAAAAGGGGGACATCACTGATTGTTTGAAAGGAAAAGGGAAAGGAAAAGGGGGACATCACTGATTGTTTGGAGAGACACCTGCCGGACTCGAAAGAAGCGTAACAATCAGTGATGTCCCCCTTTTCTGCCCCCTTTTCTGCCCGTCGGCTGGTCCGTGCAGCGGGCCCTGCGGGGGGCGGATCAGCCGGCTTGCATCGGCAATTCGAGATCGTGGATCTTGCGGTACAGGCTGGGGAGTGAAACGCCCAGCACTCCGGCCGCGCGGTTCTTGTCGTACCCACACCGGACCAGAATCTCACCGATGTGTCGCCGCTCGAAGACCTTGGAGGCCTCCTCGAGCCGATCGGGCGCTTCATGCGAGATGCTCGTCAAAGGTGGCGAGAAAGCCTCGCCGGCGGACATCCCGCTTGGCAGGTCTCCGGCCTCGAATGGAAGATCCTCGGGGGTAATTTCGCGATCCTCAGCGAAGATGAGCGCCCGCTCGATGACGTTTTCCAGCTCGCGGATGTTGCCTTTCCACGAGTGGGCCTGCAAGGCGTCCATTGTCTCATCGCTGATGCCGCTGCACGCTCGGTGCATTTCCGCGTTGTATTTTGCTATGAAATGATGGACAAGCACCGGAATGTCGTCGGGGCGATCCCGCAAGGGAGGCAGATGCAGCTTGACGACGTTCAGGCGGAAGTACAGATCCTCCCTGAACTTCCGCTCCTCGACCAGTTGGGCGGGATCGACGTTGGTTGCCGAGACGATTCGCGCGTTGAAGTGGATTGAGCGAGTGTCGCCGACGCGGGTGATGGTCTTCTGCTCGATGGCCCGCAAGAGCGACATCTGAGAACCTAGCGGCATGTTTCCTATTTCGTCGAGGAACAGGGTGCCGCCATCGGACGCCTCGAAGAAGCCGGTCTTGTCACGAATAGCGCCGGTAAACGCCCCGCGACGATGGCCGAACATCTCGCTCTCGAACAACGTGACAGGAATGCCGCCACAGTTTACAGGGACGAACGTGCCTTCGGAAGTTACGCCGCGTTGGTGAATGGCCCGCGCGATCAACTCCTTGCCGGTCCCGCTCTCGCCCACTATCAAGACGTTCGACCGAGTCTGGGCGACCTTGTCCACCAATCGCAAGACGTTCTGGATCGGTATGGAGCTCCCGATGATGGCGTCGCGGCGATGCTGCTGATCGATCTCCGCCCGCAGGCGGCGGTTCTCCAGCCTCAAATCGCGCATGTGTAGAATACGGCGGACCTTGAGGAGCAGATCCTCGAAGAGCAGAGGCTTGAGGATGTAGTCGGCGGCGCCGAGTTTCATGGCCGAAATCGCGGATTCGACAGTGGCGAACGCGGTCACCAGAATCACGCCAAGGTGCGGATAGTCCTTGTTGACAGCTCGCAAGAGAGCCAAGCCGTCGAGGCCGGGCATCCGGATGTCGCTGATGAGGAGGTCGAAATCCTGCTTGCCCAACATCCGCAGGGCTTCCGCGCCATCGCCGGTGGTCATTACCTCGATGCCTTCGTCGGTTAGTACTTTTGCCAGGGAGTCCCTGAGCGGAACCTCGTCGTCCGCCAACAAGACCCGTGGCTTGGTTGCGGCTGCTGTTTCAGGCATTCACTCTTTCGCTTTCAATGGACAGGCGGATCCGGCTTCGGCCGGCTTGTTCCCGCTACTGAGTATCGCACATCGGGCTTCCGGCCGGTGGATCGCTCCGAAGTCAATCATAGGGCTTGTCACCGGCATTTCGCCGCCGAGCTGAGTTGCCGACTGCTCCCCATTGCCGGGCCAATCGGCTCGTTGGACGCTGTTATTATTGCGATTCTCGCAGAGAATTGGAAGGGCTCGATGAAACCAGTGCTTCGCGGAATGCCGGGGAGCCGATCGGAAGCGCGACCGATAGGAGCCGTGATCGAGCAGAGCCACGCCGGTGACAGGCAGTCGGGATGATCAGTTAGTCCCCGTGTAGCGAGCCCCCAGGCCCGCATAACCTTCTTGTCCGCGCGGGCACGGAGGCCCGCCCTACTGGGTAGCACGGAGGCCCGCTCTACTGGGCGGGGAAGACACTTCCTCAACGGTCGCGGATTCGAACGCTCCGCCAGATCGGGGAAAGACCACAACAAAAACGCCCCGGCGGGAATACCCGCCGGGGCGTTGAAACTCTCGCAAGTTGATGAATGTGGCGACGGCTAGTCGTGAATTATCTGGGTCGATAAGTCAGAGGCCGTCAGGTCCAGTGTGGAGCCACTGTTGGCGTCGTTGTTGTGGCAGGTCAGACAGGCCCACGTTCCTGTGATCCAGGGATACGCCTTCGACCCATCGGAGGTGAACTGGTCGGTCTTGGACAGGTCAATCTTGAAGATGTGGGACTTGATGTCTCCCGTGTCGGGGCCGTTCCCGGCCGCGGCGTGCTTGATCGCCGACTTGACCAAGAGCGGCATGTGGCAGTCGATGCAATTCAGCCCGGTCATGCCGCCAGAAGTGATGGCGAAGTCCTTGCTGCCGACGCCGTCGACGTTGTGGCATGAGGTGCAGGCGGTGTCCATGCCGGCGTCATCTCCACTCGTGTCCTGATATTTCGTCGTGGTATGGGGGTTGTGACAGGCGGTGCAGGCCAGCGACTTGTGCGGGCCGGTCGCCCCCGTGGCGACATCGTCAGGGTCGATGCCCTGCATCTCGTCGTGCTGCTCGTGGTGTTTGATGAATCCGCCGCTGGCCAGGATCACGCCATCGCCGGCGACGTAGGTCGGATAGTCCATCTCGCCGTCGCGGGTGTGACACTCGCTACAAGCCACCGGCATACCATAGGCCATGTGCGACGCGGTGAAATCCGCGGTCGTTCTGGCGACGGCGACCTTGGTGATGTTCGAGATATCCCCCTCGGAGGCGACATGCTCCGACCCGGAGCCGTGACATGCCTCGCAGTGAACGCCACCGGCGAAGAAGGTGCCTTCCATACCGGCCAGATCATCCTGCCGATTCAAGTTGCGATCGTCATCGGTCTCGGAGGTGTAGGCCTTCCAGCCGGTGGTGTGACAGTTTCCACAGTTGTATTTCTTGTCTACTTCGTTGTTGTGGTAGGCAACCATGCTCTGGTCTTCCAGGTTGTACTGGACCGAGCTGCCGGTCACGATGTAGCCATTCGCGTCGATCCATCTGGACTTCCATCCGTAGCCGCCGATGACGTAGCTGATGTCCGCGTAGCTGGCGGGCGTGCCGAGGGTGTTGTCGGTGCCGGCCGCGGGATCGGGATCGCCGTCGACGATGTCGGCATCGTCGTCATCCACCTGGGCCAATGCGCCGGCGATGCCCGGCGTAAAGCTGGGATATGTCGGGACAGCGTCGTTCTCGATCTTGTTGAGCTTGTAGGAATGACCATTGTTGAGGAACTCGGCGTAGATCTCCGCGTGGCACGTCGAGCACGCCGCCGACCCGACGTAGGTCGCCGTGGTGTGATCGAAAGGTGTCGTCGTGTCCGGGATGTCCGGAATGTCCGTGATGCAGTCGGCCCCTAGGATGGCCATGCCGAAGCACAACAGCGTCACGGTAGACATGCAGAACTTGGCTCCCGGAATTCTTCTTTTTTTGGTCTTCATTAAAACTCCCTTTGAAACAATCGGGTTTCGGATGCAGGACCGTGGAAGGAATCCACCTATGCGGGGACAACGCCGACCGCACGGGTTAGGAGCTTATCAGCCGTCGAGCTTCCGTCAAGGATCAAAGGGCCAGGTTTTCCCGGTTGCGCGAAGACATGCCTCTAATTGCGTATTCGGCCGTTCCCGACTTTGAGAATGTCGCAGTGTGCGTCGCGCCGAACGCCCAAACTCCGCCGTCCGAGGTATCGAGAGGCACTGAGTGATGTGATCCTAGCGCGACCATTGGCCGCAACTGTAGCGTCGGCCCCCCGCGGCCGACGTGGATGACCATGAGCGTGCGCAATTCGGATACGCTGTCGAGCAAGTCGAGAAGTTTCTCTCATGCCACGTCGGCCGCGGGGGGCCGACGCTACCGGACTCCCCGGTCGCGCGAAAACTTGTTCGCACGCCAAGGTTTGAGTGGCTAGTAGTGTAGCGCAGCCCTTGGCTGCAATCGATACGTGAGGGGTTTGGGGATTGGGGTTTAGGGTTTGGGGATTGGGTTTGGGGTTGAGCACGATTCAGTTCGATGGGAGGGTCGCGCGGCGACCGCCAGGTCGCCAGCGCACGCGTCGGCCCCCCGCGGCCGACGTAAATGACCATGTGCGCGGGCCTTCGGGCAGACCGTGAAGCAAGCCGAGAGGTTTCTCCCGTGCCACGTCGGCCGCGGGGGGCCGACGCTACAGGATGGCCGGCTACGGGGGCCGACGCTCGCACAGCCCAAGAGAGCTGCCGCATGAAAATCTGCGCGAAAAAACAAGATGCTGACGTACAGTAGTACAGTACGCCGGATTGTAGCTGCGTGTGGGAAAGTTGCGGTACTGGTAAAGTCTGGGGGGCAGTGTCGCCCCGCCGGTGCGAAAACCTGTTCCAGGCTGCGCACGGGCCAGAGGCCGATGCTCCCCGATTCAGACTGTACCAGTACCAAACACTACAGCGCAAAGTCACTCTTCCGGAGCAAAAGAGCCCCCGAGCTTGCTCGGCGGGGTGCTCTCAGACCCACTCGAGCGTACCCCCGACCAAGGTCGGGGGCTCTTGGGCGCTGTTGGCGACTACCTTGCGCTGTAGGGCAAAGACGCGAGCGTTTCGCACGAAGTTCAAGCTTGTCAGCGGACAGGTCGATAATCACGGCAAGCTTGGTTGCGCGCCCGACGCACAGTCCACGATCACCAGATGGGGCCTGGGTAGGGCCAGGGGAATCCGCGATGCTGTCACAGGATGACATCGATTCCGTGCTCCGTGATGCACAGAGCGCTGTAGACGACTTGGTGCAGGATGTCGCCACCTTGACTGAAGAGTCCGCGTCGACCGGCCCGCCGGCGGTCAACGGGCCACAGGCCCCGGCAACGCCTACTCAATCTGCGTCGCCGTGGCCGGCAGGGGTCCGGACTGGCAGGGTAGGCAGGATTCTCGCGCTCCGCGTCCCAGTAGTGGTACGGCTGGCCGAGCAGCGGATGAAGGTGAACGAAGTCATCAAGATCGTTCCGGGCACGATTCTGGAGTTCGACCGTCGCTGTGATATGGAACTGGACCTGATGGTCAACAATCGGCAAATCGGCAGCGGGGTAGCCGTGAAAGTCGACGAACACTTCGGACTACGTATTACGTATGTCGGAGATGCCAAGCACCGCCTCGACTCGCTCACCGGCTGATCCGGGTCCATGACAGATTCGGCGGCACTTCCGGAACCGGGAAATTGAGCGTCGGCCCCCTGCGGCCGACGTGGACGTGAAGAAACCCACAATGTCTCACGTCGGCCGGGCGGGGCCGACGCTACATTCGGTGTCGCAGTCCGCCTGAAGTGTCATGGACCCGGCTGATCCAGCTAATGGGGGGCAATCTTGACATTTCCGGCTCAATCTGAGATCATATAAGTGAGTGCCTCGGTCCTCGCATGGCCGGAGGTGAGGCCGACGTTCGGTGTGGTGGAGTGGTCCGCGTTTTGAGAAGCATCGAGCAGGGAGGGGGGCAGCGGCGCGGCTACGCCCACGATTTCAACTTAGCCCTCGACAGAAACCATCCTGGAGTTCGTCTGATGATGTATTATCGCCGTTTGATTGTAGTTGTCGGGATGCTGGCGCTTGCCATCGGGAGCCTTCCGACCTTGGCACAGGATTCCGATCGCGGAGCCAGTGTTGCTCCCTCAGCCCATCCTGACAGCCATGACACCGAGGGGATGCCGTTCTTCATCGAGCCCGGCCCGGTCAGAGAGAGCACTCTTTATTCGGACGGTTCGGTCATCGAGCTCCAGACCGAGACGCTGTCGCGCCTGATGTGCGGCAGCGACCCGACAGGGGTGACAGTCGAAGATCTCCGGCGGATGGCCGAGGAGAATCGCGCGGCCTTCGCGACCGGGAAGGATGTCGTGGTGGTCAGCGGCGGTACCAGCGGCGGGGGCACTCCTCGCGACCCCGGCGGCCCACGCGTCGGTCTGAATATCATCTTCTACGTCTCTTCCCCGCCGGCCGGCGCGGCGGCGGCCCTGGAAGACGTCGCCACCTACCTCGAGAGCGTCTTCACAGACTCCATCACCGTGTCCATCAACGTCTATTTCCAAAACCTCGGTGGCGGCGTACTCGGCCAGACCAGTAGCACCTACGCCGGCGCCCCCTCCTGGGCCGCGACCCGTTCCGGCCTGATCAACGGCATGGACACCGATGACTACATCCAGAACTGGCTCCCCACCGGATCCTCAATTCCTGTGCGATACGTCGGAACCAGTGGCACGGCCACCAACGAAAGCCGGTGTTTTTTCACCTTAGCGAATTACAACGCTGCTATCGGCTACATGGGCGGCACCGCCGCCAGCATGACCTTCAACACCGCAACGACCTGGGACTACAATCCCAGCAACGGCGTGTATGGAATGTGCTTCAAGTCCGTGGCCGCGCACGAAATCGGCCACGCCATGGGCTTCGTCTCGGCTACCGACTTTCGCAACTATGATATCGAAGCCTTGGATCTGTACCGATTCCAACGCACTGACGGCGCGGGCGATTACAACCCGGACACCGTCAACGAGTTCCAGACTACCGCCCGACTAGTAGACTTCAACACCCCCAACGACGATCACAACAGCAATCTCTTCCATGCGGGCGGCACGCAGACCGAATACCGAATGTCCGACGGTAGTCCCAGTCAGGCCTCGCACTTCCGGCAGAACTCGGTCCCCGCCGTCATGCAGCCGATGTTCTCGACCGGTCAGACCTACTACCCGGAGTTCTATCGAGACCCCGACAAGGCCATGTTCGACGCCATCGGATGGGACTTCTCGCTCGAGGCCGGCACGACCACACTACCGTTCTTCGATGATTTCCCGACCGTAACCCCGGATCCGGAACTCTGGACCGGCAACGAAGGGGGCATCGCCAACACCTTCGGTTACAGTGAGCCCAGCCAGCCGTACTCACTGAACCTCGACGGCGCGGCCTCCAACGGTGGTGACCGTTTGCGTTCCGCCAGGATGAACACGAGCACCATGACCGATGTCCTGGTGGAATACTACTACCAAAGGAAAGGCGGCGGCGATTCACCCGAACCCGGCGACGACCTGGTAGTCGAGTACTTCAGCAGCGGCGGAGACTGGGTGGAGTTGGCCCGCCATCTGGGAAGTGGGCCGAACATGACCACGTATGAGCATCAGTCGCACGTCATCCTCGACTCGAATGCCAGACACAGCAACTTCCGCCTCCAGTTCCGGGCTATCTCCTATGCGACCGGCACCGACGACTGGTTCGTCGATGACGTGTACGTCTGGACCAACCAGGATCTCGACCCACCGCAGCCGAACCCGATGACCTGGGAGTCCCTTCCCGAGCCGATCAGCACCACCGCTGTCCAAATGACCTCGACCGAAGGGATCGACCAGACTCCGCCGGTGTGGTACTTCTTCTACTTCAGCCCGGCCGGCGATCCCCTCGGCGGCAACAGCAGCTCGTGGGTGACCGACCGCACCTATGTTGACGACGGCCTCGTCGCCAACACCAACTACAACTACTACCTTCGCGCCCGCGACAGCGCGAACCCGATCAACTACGGAAACTTCACGCAGTTGGTGGCTTCAGCGGCTACCTTCATCGAAATGCCCACCGGCATCGCCTTCGGCGATGTGACCGACACCTCCATCGAGGTCTCGGCCGAAGGGGCTTTCACTAATCTGGCCGAAGGACAATCAGGCATATTCTTCGAGATGACGCCGGCCGCCGGCAGTGGGGCCAACGAATGGACAGCCTCCCAGACCATTACCATCACCGGGCTTTCGCCGGCGACGGCCTATACATTCCGAGTCAAGAGCCGAAACCGCGATGCCGTCGAAGACCCCGCGCCCTGGGTTGGACCGGCCCAACAGAGCACCTCCGGCGGCGGCTGCCCCCTGATGGGGGACATCAACGGTGATGGCGTCTTGGATAGTCTGGACGTGGCCGGCTTCATCAGGGCCAAGCTAGGCCAGCCGGCGGCCCCCGGTGAAAACCAGGCTTGCGCCCAATACGGCGGCACCCTGGAGGAAGACACCGCCGCCTTCGTCGCCGACCTGCTGGCCGCTCCGTGACCGACCGCCGGAGCCGCGCCGGATCGGCGCCGCTTCTGATCGGCGCCGCTTCTGATCGGCGCCGCTTCTGATCGGAGCTGCTTCTGAACAGAGCTGCTTCTGAACAGAGCCGCGACCGTGAGGGAGCGGTTGAGAACGGGCGCCCATTCCAAAGCGGCGCGAGCAATGACGAAACACCTTTGTGGGACTCAGCCATGCACTGGGCCTTGTGGATGTTGAGAGCGAGGTGACGGCGGAGCATCGATGCGCGGCTTCTTCTTGGGGATGGACGTTGTGTCGGAGCTGATCGCTCTCCTCAACGCTCCCTCACGGTCGCGGCTCTGTTCCAAAGCGGCTCTGTTCAGAAGCGGCTCTGATCGGATGGCAAGGCTCCAGCGGCGCCACGATTTTGGGAGGAGAGCCTGAAAAGGGGGGTGGTTAGTCATTTGTTTGGGCTACGAATCAAGAAATTCCCAAACTCACAGCGGACCCTACCCTTCTGGGCGCCACGGGCAGCTTGCCTGCCCTTGCCCACTGGCGGACAAGCCGCCAGTGCCACCCTACGCATCTAGAGCTCCCAGCGGGCACGGAGGCCCGCTCTAATTGTGCGACACTGGCCACGGCCGCCGGATCGGCTACAATTCATCGACGAGGGCGGACCGCGGGAGTGTTCGCCAGCCTGATCGCTTCTCGCGACAAACCCCATAATCGAAACGGAGTCTTCTGGCCAATGCAGTTCTTCCTTGACACAGCGAACCTTGACGAGATTCGGGCCGGCGCGGCCCTGGGCATTGTCGACGGGGTGACCACCAACCCCAGCCTGGTGGCGAAGGAAGGCACGGACTTCAAGACCCTGGTCGGCAATATCTGCGAGATCATCTCCGGCCCCGTATCGGCCGAGGTCGTCTCCACCGAGTGCGACGGGATGGTAAAGGAAGCTCGCGAGTTGGCCAAAGTGGCCGAAAACATCGTGGTAAAGCTCCCCACTATCGCCGAGGGCGTCAAGGCCCTGAAGATATGCGCCGCCGAGGGTATCAAGACCAATCTTACCTTGATCTTCCAGCCCCTGCAGGCTCTGGTCGTCGCCAAGGCGGGAGCCACTTATTGTTCGCCCTTCCTCGGCCGGCTGGACGACATCGGCCACGATGGGATGGCCCTTATCGACGAAATCCGCCTTATCTACGACAACTACGGCTTCGACACCAAGATTCTCGCCGCCAGCCTTCGGCACCCTCTGCACGTCGTCCAGGCGGCGAAGGCCGGCGCGGACATCGGCACAATTCCATACAAGGTCTTCCAGCAACTACTCAAACACCCTCTCACCGATCTCGGCCTCGAGCGATTCCTCGCCGACTGGAAGAAGTCGCAAGGCTAGGAAAAGTCAAAACGCCGAAAAGTCAAAAAGTCAAAACCCCGGGCGCCGCGGGCAAGCTCTGATCAAGTGGGTTGATGATCGCGGCTTGGCGATTGCAGTTTGACGATAGCAGTTTGACGATTGCAGCTTGACGATAGCAGTTCGGCGATTGTGGCTTGACGATAGCAGCTTGACGGCTGACTCGTGACGTGCCACAGCCGCCCATCCTCGTTTAGCCGCGACCCGAAGGGGAGCGCGTGGGCGCCAGCACGGGACGAGCCTCTCGAGAGAGTCAGGGTCCAAGACCGGTTCCCACGGCGGCGTCCGCCGCTCATGGGAAGATGGCGCCTCCTGGACGCGCCTTCAGCGGCTCTCACCGCAGTTCCATCCCGCGCTGGCGCCCACGCGCTCCCCTTCGGGTCGCGGCTAAACAGCTATTCTCTTGGGCGAGCAGCAGTCGTTCCCTTGAGCGAACAAGCCGCCATTCTCATGATCAGAGAACATCGCTGTCGAAGTCGTGCAAGCGAAAGCGAGCCGCCGGGCTTGTCCCGGTGGGCGTCCGGGTGTGTAGTGTGTGTCCAGTCTCGTCCCGGTTTTCCAGCCAGCGGCCCGTCGGCGGGGATGAACCCCGCCGCTCGCTTGCCATTTTGATACAGCGAGACACGCCCCAAGAGCCCCCGACCACAAGAGCCCCCGACCTTGGTCGGGGGGTACGTCCAAATGTGAATAACGCCGCATTGCCGCAATAGCGCCGCCGCTTAGGGAAGATTGCGCCTGCGGGGCGCGCCCTTCGCGGCTCTCACGAATCTTCATCCCGCGCTGACGCCAACGCGCTCCCGTCTTCGGCTGGGTCGCTGATCGCGGGATTGCCTGGCCCGGGGTCTCCCGGAGAGTTGTCATCGACGTGCCAGGTAGTCTGGCCGACAGCCCCCGCGGAGCACGCCAGGAACCCGGCGATCATCGCCAGGGATACAAAACTTCCGGGGGTCATGGAGAGTCCTCGCTCAGTAGTTGTGGTTCTCCTCCCAATACGGGCGTCCTTCCAGAATAGTTGCCACGCTGGAGCCCCGCCATCCAATAAGAGCCGCCTCTGAACAGAGCCGCCTCTGAACAGAGCCGCGCCCGTCAGGAAGCGGTTGGGAAGATTGCCCGGATCGAACAGGACGTCCAATCGAAGAGCGAGGCGGCGGAATCGTGCTCTGCTGTCTCGCCACTGTCAGTATTGTCGAAGCTCCTGTCATCTTTGCTCGGACAATCGAGCCATGCTATTGCTCGTACCGTGCTGGCACAGGGACCCGTTCTCAACCGCTCCCTTACGGTCGCGGCTCTGTTCAGAGGCGGGTCTGTCAGAAGCGGGTCTGTTCAGAAGCGGGTCTGTTCAGAAGCGGGTCTGTTCAGAAGCGGGTCTGTCAGAAGCGGGTCTGTTCAGAAGCGGCTCTGGCACGACCACGATTATGGGAGGAGAGCCTGTATCGGGAGAGGGCGTAAAGAAACACCCGCCCGCCTCGAAGTATCGAGGCGGGCGGGCTTGATCAGCCATTAGCCTATTAGCTCAGACATCAATCCTTGTTCTATTCGATGTCCAGCCTGTAGTCCTCAGCCTCGGCATAGGTGTATTCCTCGCAGGGATCGACGCTGGCTGAGCTCCACCTTTCGATAATGCGCATCACAGTGGGGCCAACAAGGGCGTCATTTGGAACCGTGATGTCCATGGTGACAGTGGGGTCTATCCCGCTGCCCACCTGGTAGGTCTCAGCAGCCTCGAAGGTACCGTTCCGGTTCCAGTCGATGTAGGCGGTGACGAACTGGACCCATTGGCTCTCGGAGCAGACCGTTACCGACAGGAGGTACGTCTGGCCTACGTTCACCGTGGTTGCCAACGAGGTGAAGTCCGTGTAGCTGCACGGGCACGGCTCGTTGACGGTTTCGTTGTTGATGGTGTTGAACGTCACGTTCGAGATCCAGTCGTCCGGGGAAAGTGCACTTGTGCAATCGGGCCGCGGAAGGTCGCAGTTCGTGAAGCAGGGCTCGCAATACTCGACCAGGCACTCGAACGTGGCGCAGTCCTCGCCGGCGTTGAAGGTCCCGCCGAGAGCATAGCACTCCACTTGCAGCATGTTGCCGACGCAGTCGGTTGCGACGCAGCAAGCGCCCATCGGCGGGCACACGAAGGTCGCGCAGTCCCCGCCCACGGTCCATTCGCCACCGAGCGCGTCGCACTCGATCATCTGCATGGTCCCGAGGCATTCGCCCGCGTCGCAACAGGCGCCGTCCGGCTGCGGGCAGGGACCCGTCTCGTTGATCAGGGCCTCCACGAAGAGCGGTAGGTCAGTCAGGTCAACGACCGTGTCGCCGTTCATGTCACCGCATGCGGGGTCAGCTGCGACACCGAGCAGGCTAGCGACGAAGCCGTCGATGTCGAGGGCGTTCACGATCGAGTCGCCGCTGAGATCGCCGAGGCATGTCAGGCAGATTTCGCCTTCGCACGGGTTCGAGGTGGTTTGCGGGCACAGCTCTATGCATGCGCCTGTGGCCACCTGCGCGGTGACATCCGTGCCCTCGGTTCCATCTTGGTTTTCGACACCGGCTACATAGTCGGTGGTGGAATAGGCGCCGTAGCGGAGCTCGACGCAATTCGTGGCCTCGTAGAGGACGGCCTGGCAGGTGTTCGCGCCGGTGTTGGAGTATTCCGGGACGTCTGTCCACTGGGCGATGAACCGGCGGTCGCCGGGGGTGCCCAGAGTCTGGTAGTGAACCGTGCCGCCGTTGTGGGGGGCGAGGTCGTCCCAGAGCACCGCGATCATGTCGTTGGGTTCGGTGGCGGTCGGGATCGGGGCTTCGGAGAGGGCCGACAGGTTGGTCCCGAAGGTCAGGAATCCGTTGGAGCATACGGCGATGTCCGTGTGCGTATCGCCCCAGAAGGTGAAGGGGAAGCCGACCGCGACCCACTCACCGCCATCGTCGGGTAGGGTCAAGGCGACGCCGGTGGCGGAGATGTCCTCGAAGGGGGTTGCGCACTGGGCGTCCGGGTAGGAGAACAAGCCGCAGTCGCTGCCGACGCCCTGGAAAGCGCCGCCGCCGAAGGTGCAGCATGCTTCCGTTGCGATCGTGCAGTCGCCGCTTGCTGTGCAGCAGGCCCCAAGAGCCGTATCACAGTCGCTGCCGGCACCCTGGAAAGAGCCGCCACCGCTGATGCAGCATTCTTCCATCGTGATCAGGCAGACCCCGCTCGTCGTACAGCAGGCTCCGGCCGGGTCACAGGTGGTGCCGTCGCCAAAGTACGTCCCGCCTTGGGCCAGGCAGGTGGCCTCGTTGACGATCAAGCAGCCCGTTCCGAGGCAGCAGGCTCCCGCCGGGAGGCACTCGACACCGCCGGAACAGGGGACGCCGTCCTCGGTGACGTGCAATTCGAATGTGCCGGTGCTTGATCCGAAGCCGCCGACAAGGATGTAGTAGGTGGCGCCGATTTGTGAGCACCACTCGACCCGGGAACTCAGCGAGGCAACGGGGCAAGTGTCGTCGTCGTCCCCGCCCACGCAGGTCAGATTGTTGCAGCCACTGCACCAGACCTGGATCTTGGTGTCGAAGTCGGTTCCCACCGCACAGGTTGTGGCGGTGATCGTGGTGCCTGTGCCGTCCACTGTGTACCACAGACCCTTGAACGGGGTACTCGTGCCGCAGAAGTCGGTGACATCCTCCTGTGCGCCGTCGGTGTTGGCGATCACGCTCGCGGGGAGGGCGCCGAGCGGCATGGCATCGGTGCAGTCGTCATTGGAGACGGGGCAAGGGTTCGGCGAGCAGCTCGTGCCGGTGCCCTGGTAGTTGCCGCCCTGAGCGATGCACGCCGACTCGCTGATATCGACGCATGCGCCGGTCTCGGGATCGCAGCAGGCTCCGAAACAGATGGTGGTGGCGCACTCGGTGCCCATACCCTGGAAGCTGCCGCCCTGAGCGATGCACGCCGACTCGGCGCCATCGGTGCATACGCCGGTGTTGAGATCGCAGCAGGCTCCGGTACAGACGCTTGTGGCGCAATCCGTGCCTGTGCCCTGGAAGACGCCACCTTGCGCGTTACACCCCGCCTCGCCGAGGTCGGTGCAAGCGCCAGTGTCGGGATCGCAGCAGGCTCCGCTACATTCGATGGCGCCACAATCGGTGCCCGTGCCGTGGTAGAAGCCACCTTGCGCGTAGCACACCGACTCGCCGACCTCGGTGCATGCGCCGGTGATCGGATCGCAGCAGGCTCCGGTACAGATGACGGAGGCACAATCGACGTAGTTGCCGGCATAGCTTCCGCCGGCATTAGCACAGTCGCCGGAAGTGAGCACCTGGCAGTCACCGTTCGGCAGGCAGCAGGCGCCCGCGATTTGGCCGCAGAGCGGCTCGAACTCGGCGCAAGTCCCGCCCGGCAGGAAGCGCATGGGAGGCAGGCAACCGCCGATGTAGTATCCCTCCCAGCATGTGCCGCCGTACTCATCCGAACAGCAGGCCCCGGTCAGCACATCACCGGTGGCCCCGAGGCACATGGAGAGGTCGTAGTCACGTTGTATGCCGTTCTCATAGGAGGAACCGAAGCCTGGTTCGGAAGCGCCCAGCCACTGGAAGTGGCAATCGCCGGCGCCGGACAGGACTCCTTGAATCGAAATCCAACCCGAATACTGGGCCAAGCATGGTGTGAGTGTGGCCGAGTATTCGTAGAACAGAATGCCTTCATAGGGAGAGATTCGCTCTTCCTTGAGCGGTGTCACGACGTAGGATTGCACGACATCTCCCGGCATACCGGCCGCGTCGTCGTAGAAGGTGATGATGAAGTCATCGGGGAATCTGACACAGGTCGAGCCGGAGGCGGTTTCGTTCAGGCCCCACCACCTCAGGTCGCAGATCAGTCTTTCGGCCGCGTAGAAGTCGTCGTAGCTGATGCTGTTGGCTCCCTCATCACTCACTGACTGCGGCGGATTCATTTCCATGGGCAGCGCCAACTGAGAGAAGTTATTTGAGAGCGTGTTGCACGCCAGCTCGCAGGGATTGGGTTCGCAGGAAATCGCGCCCCAGGTGAACACACCGGGATAATCGCAGAGACCCGGGAGGGTAACTTCACATGTGCCGTCCTCGAGGCTGCAGCAGGTACCGATGCAGGGATCCGGCGAACAGGTCGTCCAGTCGCCCCGATATTCGCCGGCGACCGCGATGCAATCGAGCATGGTCACGACGGCGCAGGGTTCAGTCATGTAGCAGCAGGCCCCGACCACGACCCCGCAGGCCGGATCCAACTGTGAGCACAGGGTATCAGGGAAGAACCGCGAGGGCGGCAAGCACTCGAGAATCTCCACGTTGTTGGTGCAGATGCTCGTCGCGTCGTTGCAGCACGCGCCGTATACCGGAATGTGCGGGCCGGCCTGCACTGTGTAATCCTCGGTCTCGCCATAAGTGGCACTGTGGCCGGTTCCGCCGTCACACGGAGAGGCCGGGTCGGTGGCATACTGCTCGATGATTCGCATTCGGGTGGAACCGCCCATCGCCGACATCGGAACCGTGATGTCGATCGTGAGCGTTGCATCGATGCCTGAGCCTAGATACCAGGTCTCGTCGGCCTCGTCCCAATCGCCATCCTGATTCCAATCGATCCATGCCCGCACATGCTCGGTCCAGGTTCCTTCGGAGAAGAAGGTGACGCTCAGCGTATAGGTGTTTCCGGGCACGAGCTCGGTGGACAGATGCGTGTAGTCACCGTAGCTGTCGGGCCCGTCTTGCCCGGTGGTGTTGTTGATCGTGTTCAGAGTGACGTTGGTGATCCAATCGTCAGTTTGGTTGGTGTAGGTGGAGGGGCAATACTGCCCGTTGGCGATGCCGGCCCCCAGAAACACACTTACCAGAATACACAACAAGAGGATGCGATTTGCTCTCATTTCTATGCCCTTTGTTATTTGCCGCGACTGATCATCTTGGACTTACCACGAGCGCCTTCTTAGGATGCGCGCTAGCCGAATCGAGAATACTACTGACGTGGAGGCGGGAGCCTGCGTGTGGGCGAGCCCACCAATCGGATGAGCGGCTGACTTGCGGTTCCTTTCCCCCGCCCGCTTTCAGGAATCGCGAGCGTTGTCTGTCAGTCTATACCAGACTACAACCAATATACCACAACCATCCCGCAAAACACAAACCAAGGCGTAGGCGAAGTCAGATTGAATCTTTGCCTGCGTCCGCATACAAAGGCCACCTGGCAGCTAGCCCTAAAAAGGCGTCAGCAGTTCAGAATCGGTGGTTTTGACAGTGAAAACCACCGGCGAGACGCCGGCGCCGCGATGGACAATCCGTGCGGGCGACGGCTCGGATGAAAAAAGACTGTGACTCAGGCGAATACTACGCGGTCGCACAACGAATAACATACTGTGGATTGTCTCGCCGCAAGGAGGGTGGTCGAGCGCCTACATGAATGACAGGTCTGCTCCTGGGACTGCGATCTTGACCAATGAGGATGAACGACAACTGGATACTACCCCACTCGGTGTGAGTGATGCCTTCTTGGTTTACGCGGCCCCCAGGCGGCTTTTCAGCCGGGTCGAAGACACTGGGGCCTATGGTCGGGCTTTGGCGGTCCTGCTGGCGCTCTTCACGCTGATCGGCTACGCTGAGGTGAAGACAGGCCTGATCGATCGGGTGGTGGCCAAGGAGACCGAGGCCCAGAAGGCCGAGCTGGAAGAGGCGCGGCTAGACCTGGTGGACCTGGTCGAGCTTCGTGAACAGCTCGAAGGCATCGAAAAAGGGGGGGAGTTCAAGAAGTTGATCACCCGTTGGGGGGCGATCGCCGCTCCGCCGACCATGTTGCTGACCGCCTCCCTGCTGATCTCGTCGTTCCTTTATGCCGTGGTGGCCCTGACGGGACGCAAGCCGGAATTTCATACACTAATGGCCGTTTGCGTGTACGCGGCGTATATCGAGCTGGTGGCGCACGTGCTTCGGCTGGCGATGATGCTCTATTATCGGAGCATCTATGTGGATACGTCGCTGGGGGCCCTGGCCACGACCAAGGGGCTGCTCTGGCTGGGGGGGATAGACCCGTTCCGCATTTGGTTTTGGGTGCTCGTCGGCATCGGCCTCGCGGTTACGCAGCAGTTGAGCCGACGGATGGCCATCATCTCGTGCGTTGGCCTCGGGCTGGTGACGACCGCCGCCCGCGCGGTTTGGGAGTATGTGACGTTATGATGGAGGGTGAGAACGGCCCGGCCGTACGGGCGAGACGCCAATTCTGTCCGGAATTCCGTGGAGGGAAACCCGGACAGAATTGTCGCCCCGACCGCCTCCTGGGTGGTACGGGCGTCTCGCCCGTCGGCATGCGGACAAGACGCCCATGCAACCCAGACGCTGTGGCCTTACGGGCGAGACGCCCGTACCACCCAGAATGTCGGGCTTGCGGAAGGCGGCTCTGCCGCCTATCCACAATCCGCTCCACGGAGACTGAATGATGAGAGCAATCCTATCGATTTTGGTTCTGGTGGCGATAGGCGCCGCCGTCTTCCTCTTGGGTGGCATCCACCTCGGGGAGGAGAAAGAGGCGCTCCTGCACGTGGCCGAGGAGCTTCCGCTGACCGTCAAGGTCGCCAGGCCGCAGCAGGAATCGATCATCCGCATCGTGCAGGCCCCCGGCGATGTCGAGGCGGTTCTGGAGGTCGATATCAGCTCGGAGATCGTCGCCAAGATCGAGGAGATGCCCATCGAGGAGGGCGACACAGTCAAGATCGGCGATTTGCTCTGCCGGCTGGACGACGACAATCTCAAGGCAGCCGTGCAAACCGGCGAGGCCCGAGTGGCCCGACTCGACGCGGCGATCGACCAAGTGGATGCTGACCTGGAGAAGGCCCAGCGAGACTGTGATCGACAGGCGCGACTGTCCGAGGCCAACGCGACGACCGACAAGGAGCGGTTCGAGTATCTCACGGTACTCAAAAAGACCAAGGCCCTTCGCGAAATGCGGAAGCAGGAGATGGCCGAGGCTCAGGCCAACCTCACTCGGGTCAAGGAGGATCTCAAGCGGACGATCATCGAATCCCCCATCGACGGGGTCATCTCTCGGCTCAACGCCAAGCAGGGCGAGGTGGTAATCACCGGCACGATGAACAATCCCGGCACGGTGATCATGAGTATCAGCGATCTGTCGCGGATGCAGGTTCGGGCTCGCATCGACGAGGTGGATGTCCCACGGGTCAGCTCCGGGCAGGACGCCCGAATATACCTCCAGTCCGACCAGCAGGCCCCGGTGCCGGCCAGGGTCATTCGAGTCGCGTCCAAGGGCACGAAAGTGCTGGGGCGCGACGTTGTTTATTTCGAGGCCCTGCTGGAAGTGCTGTCCACCGACCCGCGCATCAAGCCGGGCATGACGGCCAACGTCGAGATCGAGGTGGCCAAACGGGACAACGCCATCACCGTGCCGGTCGAGGCCATCGTACATCGCATGAGGAAGGACCTCGATGACGAGATCGTGAAGAAGTTCGATGCTCGCCAGGCCAATCTGGACTTGTCAGAGCGAGCCCGGGCGGCACAGTATATCAAGGTCGTCTACGTGATGAAGGACGACGTTGCCGAGGTACGCTTGATCGAGTCGGGCATCGCCGATACGCACCGGCTGGAGATGTGTGACGGCATCGGCATGGACGATCTTGTCATCATCGGGCCTTATCGCAGCCTCGATCAGCTCAAGAACGGCCGCAAGGTCGTCCTCGACGAGGATGACAAGAAGGAAATGGAAGAGAAGTCCGCCGAGGAAGAGTCGAAAGCCAAGCTCGCCGACGAGGGCTCCGAAGCCGACAAATCCGCCAAGAGCGACGACAAGGGCAAGCCCGCGGTCGCATCAGGAACATCGCCTTGACTGACAACGGCAAGAAACTGATCGAGCTCGTGGACCTGGAAAAAACCTATCGGGTCGGCACGGAGATTGTGCGCGCCCTTCGCGGCGTGACGCTCTCCATTGGCGAGAACGAATACGTCGCCATCATGGGGCCCAGCGGGTCCGGCAAGAGCACCATGATGAACATCATCGGCTGCCTGGACATCCCCACCGCGGGAAAATACTACCTTCGCGGCAAGGACGTCTCGAAACTCTCGCAGTCGAAGCTGTCGAGAATCCGCGGCAGCCAGATCGGCTTTGTCTTCCAGAACTTCGAGCTGCTGCCGCGCACGACCGCCTTGAAAAACGTGCAACTTCCATTGATGTATTTGCAGGTACCCCACAAGAAGCAACGGGCCAAGGCCGCCCTGGAGCGTGTGGGCCTTACCGATCGGGCCCATCACCACCCGAATCAACTATCCGGCGGACAGAAACAACGCGTGGCCATCGCCCGCGCCCTGGCCCAAGAGCCGGACATCATCCTCGCCGACGAGCCGACGGGAAACCTGGACAGCAAGACCGGCGAGGAGATCATGCAAATCTTCGATGACCTGCGAGCCGAAGGCCAGACGATCATCGTCGTCACCCACGAGAACCATATCGCCGCCAGATGCGAACGGGTGATTCGCCTGATGGACGGAAACATCGAATCCGACAGACGCGAGGGCGAGGCGCGCCGTCGGGAGCCGGCTCCGAGGGTGGAGGAATTGCGGATTGCGGATTGACGATTGCGGATTGACGATTGACGATTGCGGATTGCGGATTGGGGATTGGCGGATTGGCGCGTTGGGTTGATTCCGCACGGGCTTGGGTGGTACGGGCGTCTCGCCCGTCGGCGCTCTACGGACGAGACGCCCATACCACCCCGACCGGAGACGACGGGCGAGACGCCCGTACCACCCATACCGTCCCACCAAGATAGGATATCGGCGGCATGAGTTCCTATGGCGGTAGCGAGCGATCAATGACTGACTACTTATCATCCTCGACCGACGGGCGAGACGCCCGTACCACCCAAAACCAGAGGCCGATGCCGGTGACTACTACGGTGGCAACAAGCAACGAATGACCGATTACTCCTCATCCTCGACTGGACACTCGCCTCCCTGGCCGGCTCGGCTGGGTCGGTGGTTTGTCTCGGCTGTCACTCGCAGCGCTCAGAATGTCGCCACGGCGTTCGTCCAGGTTTGGTCTCACAAGGGCCGCTCGCTGCTGACCACGCTGGGGATCATCATCGCCGTTACCTCGATCATAACAGTGATTTCCTTCGTCGAGGGTTTCGGCAATTACGTAACCGACATGCTCCGCGGCTACGGCACGAAGTTCATCATCGTCTATCCCTTCGATCCAGACAGCCGACGCGGGGCAAGAGGCCGGTGGGCGAAGATGGACGTAAGCGACATCGAGGCGGTGCGCGTCGAATGCGAGAGCATCGAACGCATCTCGCCCTTGGCCTACGGAAAAGTGAACGTCTCCTACGGTGGTGAGGCCATCACCGGCATAGACATGCGCGGCGTGAACGAGCACTATCAACCCATACGCAGCTTCTCCGCCGACTTGGGCCGATTCCTGGGGCCGGTGGACGTCGAGAACTCCGCGCGGGTCTGCGTCCTGGGCCGCACCCTGCTGAAGATGCTCCAGTGCGACGAGTCCATCGTCGGCGAGAGTATCTACATTCAGGACCGGCGCTTCAGGGTGATCGGCCTCCTGCAATCCAAGGGCAGCTTCATGGGAGAGGATCAGGACGAAACGGTCATGGTCCCCTACACCACCTCCTTGAGCATGTTCCCCGAGCTGCGCGAGCGAATGATGTTCCTCGGCGAGGCCTCGGATGAGACCGATCTTGATGAGGCCGAAGCACAAATCCGCCGCGTCTTGCGCAGACGCCACAACATCCAGGCGGGGCAGCCGGACGACTTCTACGTCTCCCGGCAGGACCAGACGCTGAACGAACTCAAATACATGCGGGTGGTGGCCACCAGCGTCCTGTCCGGTATCGTGGGAATTTCCCTGTTGGTCGGCGGCATCGGGGTAATGAACGTGATGCTGGTCTCCATCACCGAGCGGACGCGGGAGATCGGCCTGCGCAAGAGCGTCGGCGGCCGGCGGCGCGACATCTTGCTCCAGTTTCTGACCGAGGCGGTGGTGCTGAGCACCATTGGCGGGGTGGCCGGCGTCCTGCTCGGCTACCTGATCACCTACGTCGGCTCGCTGCATCCCTCGATGATAGACATTTCCGTGCCGATGTGGTCGGTGGCCCTGGCCTTGGGATTCTCCGCCGGCACGGGGATCGTATTCGGTATTATTCCCGCTTTCAAGGCGGCGATCATTCATCCGATTGACGCGCTTCGGCATGAGTGAGGAAGGGGTTTGGGGGCGAGGGCCCACGGTGACCGAGATCGGATGACTGGGAGTTTTATGGCGGCTAGCCGGGAGACATCTGGATTCTACCCTATAGGGTGGATGTTGACACAATTGGTGCGGTTCGCCCAGATGGCATACCGGCTCATGATCGCCATCCACAGGTGGAACCTGCGCCGAGCGGCGATGTTCGTGCAAAACGTCATCACCGCCTTCGTGCAAATCTGGGCCAACAAGGCTCGCAGCCTGCTGACCACGCTGGGGATCATCATTGCTGTCACGGCGACCATCACCGTCGTCTCCCTGGTGCAGGGATTCGGCAACTACGTCACCGAGATGCTTCGCGGCTTCGGCACCAACATGATGTTCGTCTTTCCCTACGCCCCCGGCGGGATGCGGGGGGCGATGCTCGGCCGCATCGAAATGGACATCGGAGACGTCCGCGCCGTCGTCTCGCAGTGCGACAAAGTCCGGCGAATCTCCCCGATGGTCTTCCTCGGTGGAACGGTCGAATACGGCCGAGAGAAACTCACCGACGTCCGCATCCGAGGTGGAACCGAGGAGTTCCAGTCCATCCGCAGCTTCTTCGTGGACGACGGCCGCTGCTTCGGACCCATCGACGTCGACAACAGCGCCTACGTCTGCGTGCTCGGCCGCGCCATTCTGCGGCAACTGCAATGCGACGAAACCGTCGTCGGCGATCACTTGTACATCGAGGGTCTGCGCTTCCGCGTCCTTGGTCTGCTCGAGCCCAAGGGCAGCATGATGGGCCAAGACCAGGACGACGTCATCCTCATTCCCTACACGACGGCCATAAAGATGAGGCCGTTCTTCCGCCGATTCCTCCCCTTCATGATAGAGGCGACCGGCGAGGAGGACGTCGAGGAGTGTTCCCTGCAGATCACCAGGGTTCTCCGCGCCCGGCACGGCCTGAAGCCCGGCGACCCTAACGACTTCCGCATCTTCCGGCAGGACGAGTTCCTGCGCGATTTCGAGCGGATCAAGATCATCGCCACCAGCGTGCTCGCCGGCATCGTAGGTATTTCCCTGATTGTCGGCGGCATCGGCATCATGAACGTCATGCTCGTCTCGGTCACCGAGCGCACTCGGGAAATCGGCCTGCGCAAGAGCGTCGGAGGCCGACGACGTGATATCCTCTCCCAGTTCCTCACCGAGGCGGTGGTCCTGGCCGTCGTCGGCGGCGGCATCGGCGTCGTGCTGGGTTACGTGATTTGCTTCGTGGCCTCCCAACACCCGGACATGGTCGAGGTGTCGGTCCCAATCTGGGCGGTCGCACTGGCCCTCAACTTCTCCGCCGGCGTGGGCGTCATCTTCGGCATCATCCCCGCTTTCAAAGCCGCAATCCTGCATCCAATCGACGCGCTCCGCTACGAGTAGGTCGGACCTCCGTGCCCGCAAGCCCATTCTGTTCGACAATCCGCCGACACGTCGACAGCCCCAGGCCGGCGCCCTTGGCTTTGGTGGTGAATAGTGGCTCGAATGCGCCGGCGGAGTGTTCGCCGCGGCGGTAGGAACCAATCCGGATTGCGAGGTATGTGTCCGCCGCATGCCTGCAACGCAAGATCAGCCGGGTTCGCATGTCGTGGTTGAGCAATTGGAGCCGGCCCCCCGCGGCTCGCCACCGGAGGCAAGGCACTCGGGCGGATCCAAATCCGAGCAGCTTCCATCCGAGAAGCAACAGGCTTCCAGCGGCGGCGCCACACCGGAACACTCGACAGAGTCGCATGACGTGCCCGGCCCCTGCGGCTGACCTCCGGTTGCCAGGCACTCCTCGGCCGGAACATCCGCGCAAGAATGTTCGGAGGAACAGCACGCCTCGATCGGCGGTTCGCAGACCGCCGTTTGACAATCGCTGCCTTCTCCCTGGAATGCACCGCCCTGGGACGCGCACTCGTCGGCGTTGAGCTTGCCGCAGCTTCCATCGTCGAAGCAACATGCGCCGGTGATCGCCAACGGCTGACAGGCGCCCTCTTCGCATGCCGTTCCCGCGCCGAGGGGCTCTCCGCCGGTGGCACGGCAGTCAGTGAGGAGCATGTCGACACACGCGCCATCCCCGAAGCAGCAGGCTCCCGACTGACACGCGTCGGGCATGCCGTCGGCATCGTCGTCTCGGCTGATGCCCGAGGCCAGATCGCATTCGTCGGGCAAACCGTTGCCGTTGCAATCTTGCGATGTACCCCAGGCGATGTCGAACACATCGGCGACGTCGTTTTGGTTACAGTCGGGCAGAGGGCTCGCGGGCGGCTTCTCCGCGGCAAGGATGACGACGGGCAATGTGTCGCCCTCCCGGAAATCCACATCTCGAACGAACTCTCTTTGCAGGAGGATATCACCCGTTCGCCCGCGCGTGGAGCTTGTCAGCAGTGCGTCGTCGATAACCCAGGCGGTCACCGTTACGCTGTCAGCCCGTGTCCAGCCGACAGCTTCGGCGGATTCGATGCCCGACGCCGACAGAACGCGCGTGGTACGTCGCACGTCTCGGCCGGCCGACTGGAAGACGGCGTCGATAGTCACCGGCAAACCGGATTGGTTGTTCAGTATGAGTTGCACGCCGAAGCCCGGGATGTCCGTCGCCGACGGCACAGTTTGACCTTCGAACAGGTCATCAAACGACTGGCAGGCCGGCGAGCAGCCGAGAGCAACGACGATGATCGAGAGCACTGCCCGATGCTGTCCAGATTTCGCGCCCATACCTGACATTAAAGCAGACATCCCGGTAAACAGCAAGCCTCGAGAGCAGACCAGTCAACGTTTACGCAAGCCCTGTATCACGGTTTGTGCGGGATGGGTCGTGGAGGATGGCTGGTACGGGCCTTGTGCTACGGGATTGGTGGTAGGGGATTGGTGGGACGGGATTGGTGGTACGTGATGGGTGGTACGTGATGGGTGGTACGCGATGGGTGGTACGGGCGTCTCGCCCGTAAGAGCCAGATGCCTTGCCGTCTATACCACTGTACTGTTGTTTCTTCGTCGCCCGCGCGAAAGTCCAGAAGCCCGGCTGAAGGCCGGCTAGTCTGGTGAGGAGCCCAAGGATGAAACTGGAATCCTGTTGACCCCCAACTGAAGTTGGAGGCAAACACTGGTCGGCTGAAGCCGACCCTCGAAGCCAAGGCAAGTATAGGACCCCAAACCCCAAACCCCAAACCCGAAACCCGAAACCCCCAAACCCCAAACCCGAAACCCCGAACCCTAAACCCGAAACCCCGAACCCTAAACCCCAAACCCCTCGCCCGCGATAAACTCCGCGAGCGACTCCGTCCATGGTCGCATCGGCCCGCCGACGAGTTCCGAATATCGGCGGCAGCTCAACGGGCAATACGCCGGACGCCGCGCGGGACGAGGAAAGTCCGACGTCTTCACCGCCCGCACGGTCACGTCCAGCCCGGCCAGGCTGATGATCCGCTCGGCGAATTCGTGCCGCGTGCATTGGCCCTCGTTGGTCACGTGCAGTATTCCGCCTACTTCGAGGTCGGCGATTCGGCACAGGGCGGCGGCAAGATCCGGAGCGTAGGTCGGCGAGCCGGTTTGATCACTTACCACATTGAGCTCGCCCCCACGCCTTGCCTGACGCAATATGGCATTGGGAAAGACCGCTCTCGCCGGCCCGAACATCCACGCCGTGCGGATTATCAACGCCGCGGGATGCCGCGCCAGAGTCTGCTGCTCGCCGATGAGCTTCGATCGCCCGTAGGCCGAGAGGGCTTCCGGCGGTCCCGGTCGATCTTCCTCGGTGTAGGGCGAGGTTGCCCGGCCGTCGAAAACATAGTCGGTGGATAGATAGAATAATCGCACATTGCGTTCAGCCGCTATCTCGGCGACGACGCCGGGGCCCATCCCGTTGACCGCGAGGGCCAGATCCCTATCGCGCTCGCAGGCGTCGACATCGGTGAGGGCCGCACAGTTGATCACGAGATCAGGTCGAAAGCTGTCGAATCCATTCCGCACCATCCATGGTTGGGTAATGTCCATCTCCTCCAGGTCAACGGCGCGGACCACTGTGCCTGGCATTAGCCGGAAGGCATGCGCCGTGGGTTTCCCCAACAGCCCGGCCGCTCCGATGACCATCACCCTGCGGGGTAGCGCCATCAGTCTCGACCCCCTTACGCCGGGCGCTGGGCCGGCGGCCAGATGGTCCGCAAGGCGGTCAGGATCGTTCGCGTGGCTGCCGACTTGTTCAACGTATAGAAGTGAATGCCGGGAGCCCCCCGCGCCAACAGGTCCATGCACTGGGCGGTCGCGTGAGCCACGCCCAGGGAGAGCACCGCCTCGGGCCGATCCTTCAATCGCTGCAACTCGTCACTCAGCGTGCGGGGAATACTTGCCCCGCACATCTGGGTAAATCGCTCGACTTGGGCGACGTTGGTAATCGGCATGATACCGGGAATAATCGGCACACCGATACCGGCCTGCCGGGCTCGGTTCACGAAATCGAAATATGCCGCATTGTCGAAGAACAACTGGGAAATGAGAAACTCGCAGCCGGCATCGAGCTTCACTTGCAGGTTGCGAAGGTCTTGAACCAGATCGCGCTTGCCGTTCGAACCCAAGCACTCCACATGGCCTTCCGGATAGCACGCCCCACCGATGCAGAAGTCGTAGCAGCGCTTGAGGAACGCCGTCATGTCGCTGGCGTGGGCGAATCCATCGCGAACCGGCGTGAAGGCGTCCTCTCCCTTGGGCGGGTCGCCGCGAAGGGCCAGCACGTTTTCGATGCCGCCAAGTTGCAGCCGTTGCAGGACACCTTCGATCTCGTGGCTGCTGGCCCCGCCACAGGTCAGGTGGGCCATGACCTCGATGTCGGTTTCCCGCTCGATTTCCGTCACCAGCTCGATGGTCCGGTCGTGCGTGCTCCCACCGGCCCCGTAGGTGACGGAGACGAAGGTGGGGTCGAGCTCGCGCAAGGACCGTATGACCTCACGCAAGGACGCAACGCCGGCTTCGGTCTTCGGCGGGAAGAACTCGAAGGAAAAAGATGGCCGGCCCGTGGCTAGTAGTTGGCGTATTCGCATGATTGGAGGGACATCCTCGGGGCGGCTCGCCGGCGTGTCAATCGGCGGTTTTGACAGGCGTTCGGCCCCACGCTACTTTTGGCAACGTGAAAGCGATTGCGATTATCCCCGCCAGGTATGCTTCGACGCGTTTCCCCGGCAAGCCGCTGGCCGACGAGACTGGCAAGTACCTCATTCAGCACGTTTGCGAGCGCGTCGGGCAGGCAGCGTCCATCTCGCAAGTGATTGTGGCCACCGACGACCGGCGGATCATCGACGCCGTTTGCGGCTTCGGCGGCCGGGCGGTCATGACCCGGGCGGATCATCCCAGCGGCACGGATCGAGTCGCCGAGGTCGCCGCCGATCTCGATGCCGAGTTGATCATCAATGTCCAGGGAGACGAGCCGGAGATCGATCCCGCCGACCTCGACAGACTCGTCGCCCTGCTGGCGTCTGGCGGCGAGCCGCCGATGGCGACTCTGGCCTGTCCGTTCCCGCCCGGGACCGATCCCACGGACCCCAACGCGGTCAAGGTCGTTCTCGATGCCAGCGGCCGGGCGCTGTACTTCTCCCGCTCCTTGATTCCTCACCCCCGTGCGACGGCCGGCCGGCCGGACGACTCCGGCGCGTGGCTGCTGCATCTGGGCGTTTACGCCTATCGTCGGTCGTTCCTGCTGCAACTCGCGAAGCTGCCGCAGACGCCGCTGGAGCGGATGGAGAAGCTCGAACAACTCAGAGTCCTGGAGCATGGTCACGCGATTGCCGTGGCTATTGTGGAAAATGCCTGTGTTGGAATAGACACTCCTGAGGACTACGCGGCGTTCGTCGAGCGGATGCGAACAGAGCCGCGACCGTGAGGGAGCGGTTGAGAACGGGTCCCCATGCCGGCGCGGCGCGAGCAATAGCGTGACTCCATAGTCCGAGCAAAGATGGTGGAAAACGCGACAATACTGAGAGTGGCGAGACGAGCGGAGTACGATTTCGCCGCATTGCTCTTCGATTGGACGTCCCGTTCGATCCGAGCGCTCTGCTCAACCGCTTCCTTACGGGCGCGGCTCTGTTCGCCTGCGGCTCTGTTCGGCGGGTGCCCCGTCCTTTGCGGTACTGCAACGCGTCAATACCCCACCCTTTCTTTCAGAAAGGATGGGGCACCCGCTAGGATCCAGTAGTGCGGACCTCCGTGCCCGCGAGGCTTGCACAATAGGCAATGCACTTGGTTTGATTGCGCACCCCGCCGACCAAGGTCGGGGGCTCTTGGACACTTCACACTTCACACTTCACACTTCACGCGCTACTCTTCACGCTCCGCCGCGGCGGCGGCTTGCCGTCGGCCAGCCAGAGAAACGCCAGTCGCGGCCTGACCCCAGGCGGCAGCAGGATGCGAACAGCCAGTCTGGCCAGGGGTCGCCCGAGCATCACGCCCAGGATAGCGCCGATGACTTGGGCGGCGGCGTTGACGGACATGTATTGCAACCCCCAGGCGAACAGGTGCGGCGCTTCGTAGTGCCAGGCGAACGCGACTACTCCACCGGCCGCCAAAGGCAAGAATGTGGCAACCGCGATGTAAGCCGCCTTGCGCCAGTGCGGACAGCACACCACCAATAGCACGCTACCGGAAAAAGCAATCAGAAAAGAACTGCCCAGGACTACAGTGATGAACAGGTCGTGTTCTTCGAAATCCGTGTAGACTTCCAACGGGCCGTAACGCCCGTCGTACCGTCTGATGGTCCTGCCGCTCGCTGTCGTGCTCTGCGTGTATCCGCCGTGGATGGTCAGCCTGTCAAGGGTGGCGTAGCTTATCGCGCCTTCCGCGATGCCCAAGTGGATGAAGAGCGCGACGAGAAAAAGAACCCAGCCCGCGATGAAGACGACCGTCGCCCGGTTGAGCCAGGGACGCAGTGCGGTCGCCGTGTCGTTCGCCGATTGGAACCGACCACACTCCGTGCATCGCACGATCGGTATCCCCGTACGGTCGTCGAGAGTTACCGGCAGGGTGCGGAGGTTGTACCCGCAGTCGCCGCAGAAGCGATCAAGATCAACGCAGGCCTTCGGAGGGTCGGATCGCGCGACCTGTGGCGCCGGCACAGCGTTGGATTCTCTCATCGTGTGATGCATGGTTAAAACCACAGGCGCAGTCCCACGCGCCGCGCTGCACGACGTGTACGGACAGCGTCTCGTCTGTCTCATTGTGATTGTTCACATCGGCCTTGATATTTCGTGCTTTGTGTTCTTGACGCACGGCCGAGCCGGCCGTGGCATGCTCGCATCTGATTCAGGGGACCGTGGACTGGGTGGTACGGGCGTCTCGCCCGTAGACCGACGGGCGAGACGCCCGTACCACCCAGACTAGTGCCTGTACCACAAGGCACGCGACCGGCAATCCCCAATCGTCAATCTCAAATCTCCAATCGGTGACACGCCTGCGGCACACCTACCCATTGGTTATCAGGACGCCGGGCAGACAGGATTCCACCAGCCACACTGCTAGCGGGGGCAAGAAGATGCCTGGCAGGAGGTTGGCGACTGGTATTTTCTTTATTTCCAGCAGCATCATGGCCGTGGCCAACAGGATCATGCCGCCGACAACGTTCATCAGTTGTAGCGACAGGTCGGGCACGCTGCCGGCCACGTAGTACGCGGCGATGGACAGAGTGCCCTGGAAGAAGAGCACCGTCAGCACGCTGAAGAGCACGCCCAGGCCCAGCGACGCCGCCAGTGCCGTCGAGCAGAAGCAGTCCAACAGCGACTTGATGTACAGGTAGTTCGGATCGCCGTGGGCTCCGTTGTTCAAACAGCCGAGCAGGGTCAGCGGCCCGACGCAGAAAATCACGCTCGCGGACAGGAAGCCCTCGGCGAAGGTCGCCCCGGACGCCCCGGCGGACTTGCGGCCGAAGCGGTCGTGTATGATCCGGCCCAGATTCTCGATTCGCTCGTGCAGTCGCAGGGCCGTGCCGATGATCGACCCGACGATAAGGCAGACGACCGCCACCATCGCCACCCGAGCGCCGTAGGTGTTGATGCCGGCCCCGTAGTCGGCGACCACCCGATCGAGCACCAAGACCGAGGCATCGATCCCGATTACTATGGTGACCAGGCCCAGACAGTTCAGGGTGATTTGCTGATATCCGCGAGGAATCCGCGCCGAAAGCAACAGGCCGACGGAGCTGCCGAAGACAACCGTGAGCGTGTTGATGATCGTGCCGTTGAGTATCGCCCACATGGTCGATCGTCTCCGTCTGGGGAGCCTAACAGTCGCCCCTGAGCTCGGCAAGAGCCCCCGACATCAAGAGCCCCCGACCTTGGTCGGGGGGTACGCTATCACGCCACGTGGACTATCTGTCATGCAAGCCTGGCGGGCACGGAGGCCCGCTCTACTGTCACGCACTCCAGTGATACCCTCGGGTGCCACTGGCGGCTCGTCCGCCAGTGACGCCCTCTGTTCTGATCTGACCCTATTCTGGAATCGCCACTGGCGGACAAGCCGCCAGTGGCACCCATGAACACACACCCGTGAACGCACACCCTTTCGCCCCACGCCGTGCTAGAATGAACTCATGCCTGAACTACCGGAAGTCCACACCATCGTATCCCAACTCGCTCCCGTCCTGCGCGGCGAGGTGATCGAATCGGCGAAAGTCCATCGGGCCGAAGTCATCCAGCATGGCCGGCGACAGCTCAAGTCCGGACTCACCGGCATGCGCATTCGCGAAGTCATCCGCGAAGGCAAACGCATCGTCATCCGCATCGAGCCAAACGCCCAGCTTGTCGTTCACTTGGGAATGACCGGCCGACTCGTCATCCACCAGGACACCGACCCAATAGCCAAACACACCCACCTGCGGCTGCGGTTGCGCGATAGCGGGCAGGAGCTGAGATTCGTCGACCCACGCCGATTCGGCGGCATCTGGTTCGCGGCGGATAGCGGTGACGGAGCATCGAATCACCTGCGAGAGCTCGGCCCCGACGCGCTGTCGATCAGCGCTCCGGTGCTCCGGCGGATTCTCGATCGCAACCGGCAAATCAAGGGCCTACTCCTCGATCAGCAACTCATCGCCGGACTGGGCAACATCTACACCGACGAAGCCCTGTTCCTCGCCCGCATCCATCCGCAAACCAGATCGTGCCTGATCCCCAAGCCCCAGGTCCGAGCGTTGGCCCAGGGTATCCGCAAGACCCTGCGAGCCTCGATCAACTCCGGCGGCTCGACACTCAGCGACTACCGCGACGCCACCGGCGAAGAGGGCACATTCCAGCGACTGCTCAAAGTGTACGGCCGTACGGGAGACCCATGCCGCCGTTGCAAGACCCCCATAGAGCGAATACTCGTTTCCGGCAGAGCGACGCATTTCTGCCCGGAATGCCAGGTTGAGGGGTAATGGGGAGGATTCGAGGATTCACGGATGGAAGGGGTGCGCGTGCGCCATGACCGCGTCGACCGTGCGGTCGATTGGGAATTGGAGATTGACGATTGGGGATTGGCGGTCGCGTCCCTTGCGGATGTGGCACTGGCTGGGTGGTACGGGCGTCTCGCCCGTCGGGGCCACGGGCGAGACGCCCGTACCACCCAGTCCATGGCCGCCTGAATCAGATGCAAGTGTGCCACGGCCGTGTCGGCCGTGCTGGCGGGTGGTGGTTTGTGTTCAGGAATAATAGGGCAGGGTGGAATCGAACCACCGACTTGGCGCTTATAAGACGCCCGCTCTCACCACTGAGCTACTGCCCCGCTATCGGTCGCCGATCAGCGGGGTATGCGGAAGCCGGGGGTGTGCGGTGAGATCGTCATGGTCGAGACTGCCATCGAATCTGAGGAACTTGCTGCTTGCCGATTCGTCCAAGCTGCCCAGCGAGTTTAGCACCACGGCGCAACATAGTCCAATCGGCCAGTCCAACCGCGTTGTCAGCGGCATCTGGCACAGTCGGCAATGCGAGTAACCACGCGTTTGACGCTGTAGTGGCCGGTTCAGGTCTTTTGGGACCACAGCGGCTGGCAGATTTGGAATTGGCCGTGCGAGAGGTGGCTTTTCCTGTTATCATGGGGGCAGGTCTGGAGGATTGACCCGGCCGACGGGTACCGGGCCGCGCATTATTATCCGATTCGGGAGCAAATGTCATGAAAGCCGGAAAAATGCTGATTCTGCTCGTCCTGCTCATAGGCGGGGTGATCGCCTACACGAAGTTTGTCCAAACGCCTGTGGGCGACGGGGTGGCCGCCGAGCAGGAAGAGAAGCAGCCAATTCGCGATGAAGACAAGCCGCGAGTTGAAGAAAAATATGGCTTCACCAGCGAACCGTTCAACCCCTGAGCCTCAAGAGCCCCCGGCCTTGGCCGGGGGGTGCGCCGCGGCGGAACGGACGCACTGTGACGGAACGGATGCACAGTGACGGAACGGATGCACTGTGACGGAACGGATGCACAGTGACAAATTCGCCCACCCCGCCGAGCAAGCTCGGGGGCTCCTTATTCAGGCTCTCCTCCCAAAATCGTGGCCCCACCGGAGCCGCTTCTGAACAGAGCCGGGTCTTCTGAACAGAGCCGCGTCTTCTGAACAGAGCCGCGACCGTAAGGGAGCGGTTGAGCAAAGCGCTCCGATCGAACAGGCCGTCCAATCGAAGAGCAATGCTGTGGATTCGTCCCCTGTTGTGAAGTCACTCGCGGCATTGTCAAGGCTCCCGTCATGCCGGA
>SDBT01002277.1_pt1 | contig 34189 bp, 38 predicted proteins | sample 2277101 | NCBI WGS metagenome assembly SDBT01 (sample SAMN10404973, study PRJNA504765) | marine sediment metagenome | isolation source: marine sediment core GS10_PC15, 103 cmbsf | place: Arctic Ocean: Southern Knipovich Ridge | collected 2010
ACCCATGCCGACAGAGAGACAGCCAACCTCATACTTCGAGACGCCAGTCGAGACGTCAACCGCATTATTGGCGCGGGCGGCGTCGGAAGCCCTGTATCCGGAGGGGGGACCTTCGCCGGACCCACGGATGCCGGATTCGGCCAGGCAGACGACGACGACTTCCTCGCCTGAGACCTGGAGGGAGTGGCTGGCCAGCCGCTTCGACCGGCTCTTCAGGAACAAGGACGGCGTGCGCCTGCCGTTCGCGCCGTACCACGTCCGCCTGTGGGAGTGGGCCGAGGCGATGCGGGCCGGCGTCCGCTGCGACCCCTACATCAGCATCCTTCCCCGCGGCGGCGGCAAGAGTACCAACGCCGAGCTGATCGTGATCTACGAGGGCGACCGGGACATCAGGAAGTACGCGCTGTACGTCTCGGGCACGCAGGAGCAGGCCGACGACCACGTCATGAACATCGCCAACCTCCTCGAGAGTCCCGACGTCGCCCTCTACTCCCCGCGGCTCGCCGCCAGGCGGGTCGGCAAGTACGGCAACTCCCGCGGCTGGCGCCGCAACCGCCTCATCACCGAGGCCGGCCTCGTCGTGGATGCCATCGGGCTGGACACCGCCGCCCGCGGCCGCAAGCTCGATCAGTACCGCCCCGACTTCATCGTGTTCGACGACCTGGACCAGGAGCACGACACCGAGCTCAAGATCCAGAAGATGATCGCCGCCATCACCCGCAAGCTGATCCCCGCCGGCTCCCCGGACCTCGCGGTCCTCGCCGTGCAGAACCTCGTGCACGCGCATTCCATCTTCACGCGCCTGGTCGACGGCCGGGCAGACTTCCTGTCCAACCGGATCATCGACGGGCCGCACAAGGCGCTCGACGACTTCAACTACAAGGTACGCGACGGCAAGACGAAGATCGTCTCAGGCACGCCGACCTGGGAGGGTCTGGACGTCGAGATATGCCAGGGCATGATCGACGACATGGGCATCTCGGCGTTCCTCACGGAGTGCCAGCATGAGGCGTCGCCCTCCGAGGGCACGGTCATCGGCGACCTCTGGCAACCAGGCATCCACGTCGTCCCGGCCTTCGGCATCCCCCGCGACTGGAAGGTCTTCAGGGCGTTCGACTGGGGGTACTCCAAGCCGTTCTCGGTCGGGTGGTGGGCGCGGAGTGACGGGAGCACGGCGCCGAACGGCCGGTCGTACCACCGTGGGACGCTGTTCCGGGTACACGAGTGGTACGGGTGGAACGGCAAGCCCAACCAGGGGGTGCGGATGGACGACGTGGCCATCGCGAAGATGATCCTGGAGATCGAGGGACGGATCGGGCTCAGAGGCAGGGTGTGGCCAGGACCGGCGGATCCAGGCATCTGGGACGGCGATCCCAAGAAGTCTGCGGCCACGCTGATGGGCAGCGCCGGAGTCCACTGGCACGCGGCCAACAAACACCCGGGCTCCCGGATCTCGGGGCTGCGCGCGATGCGCACCCGACTCAAGGCGTCCCTATCCACACCCATGGAAGCGCCCGGTCTCTTCATCTTCGAGGGCTGCAAGCAGTGGATGAGGACAGTCGTCCACCTCCCCAAGGACCCCGCCGATCCGGATGACGCCTGGACGGAGGGCGAAGATCACGCCTACGACGAATCCCGCTACGCCATCATATTCTCCACGGCGGTCCGGAAGGGGCCAGCCACCACGGTCGGCATGTACTAGACCTATCCACCCGGTGTATGATTCGCGCGCAACACCGAATCATAGAACCCACAGGAGGATAAGCCATGCCTACAGCCTCGTCCGTCGAGAACCTACACCCCAAGTATGCAGTATGTGTCCCGGACTGGCGCATCGTCCGCGACGCCCACAAGGGCGAGCGGCACGTTAAGTCGCTGAAGCTGAAGTACCTGCCGGCCACGTCTGGTATGCGCGAGATGGGTATGGCGACCGCCGACACCGAGGGCTCGAAGATGTACGAGGCGTACCTGATGCGCGCGGTCTTCCCGGATCTGGTCAAACCCGCGATAAACGCCCTGGTGGGCGTGATGCACCGCGAGCCGGCCGAGATCAAGCTCCCTGCGGCGCTCGAGCCGATGCGGGAGAACGCAACGCTCGACGGCGAGTCGCTGATGGTGCTCCTCAGACGCATGAACGAGGAACAGCTGATGACCGGGAGGCTCGGCCTCCTGGTGGACGTGCCCAACGGCGGCGCGGACGTCATACCGCTGATCGCGTTCTACGAGGCCGAGACGATTACCAACTGGGACACGTCCAGGCGCAAAGACGGCCGGCTCCGGCCGGACCTCATCATCCTCGACGAGTCGGCCGAAGTGCGGCGCGACCGGTTCACATGGCAGCGCATCAGAAAGTTCCTCGTGCTTGAGCTCGCGACCCCCGAGCAGGGCGAGACCGACGTGCAGGGCGTGCCCCTGCCGCCGGGGACCGACGCGATGTACCGGTCGCAGCTCATCATCCCGGACAGGGAGCACGACATACGGGAGGGCGTCAACCGGCAGACCGGCATCAGCAGCGACGACTCCCCGAAGGAGGCTATCATCCCCGCGTTGGGCGGCAAGACCCTCGACGAGATCCCCTTCGTGTTCGTCGGGTCTATCGACATGAGTCCAGACCCCGACCAGATCCCCATGCTCGGCCTCGCTCACCTCTCGTTTACCATCTACCGCGGTGAGGCCGATTACCGTCATTCTTTATTCCTGCAGGGTCAGGACACGCTCGTCACCATCGGCGACATCGCCGAGGGCACGGACGGCAAGACCAAGAGGCGCCTCGTCGGCGCCGGTGCCGTCATAGACCTGCCCATGGGCGCGGACGCCAAGTATGTCGGCGTCAACTCACAGGGTCTCAGGGAACAGCGCGAGGCGTTACAGAACGACCGCAACCGTTCGGCCGAACTCGGGGCGAACCTGCTCTCGAGCGCCAAGGCCGGCAGCGGCAGAGAGGCTGCCGAGAGCCTGAAGATCCGGGTGGCGGCCAGGACAGCCACGCTCATGAGCGTCGTGCAGACCGGGGCCGCGGGTCTCGAGGCCGCCCTCAAGATGGCGGCCATATGGAAGGGCGCGAACCCGGACGAGGTCTCTGTCACGCCGAACATGGACTTCATCGAGGACGAGTCGATAGGTGAAGACTTCATCGCACTGATGACCGCCAAGACAGGCGGCGCGCCGGTCAGCCTCCAGACGATCCACGAGTGGATGCGGGCGAAGGACATCACCAAACTCGATTTCGACACAGAGATGCAGCTCATCAGCGAGGAAGAGCCGATCGCGCCGCCGCCACGGTCCGGCGACACCAATGACCCTGATGAAGAGGCAAGGCTCCGCGAAGAGGACGAGCGCGCGGCCAAGCAGGAACGAGAGGGCGAGTAACGCGTGCCCCACACAGCCAACGAGGAGATACTCGACGAGCTCATCCGCCAGCAGATGGACACGGTACGCCTCGCCGCCGGGTTGGGGCTGCGCATGCGGAAGCTGTTGGAGTCCGTCGAGTCGGAGCTCAGGCGGGAACTCGACCGGCGCCTAGAGGTGCTGGCATCGCCCCGCGTCCGGTTCGGCAAGCTCACCACTGACCGCCTGAAGGCCATGGACAGGGCGATCCGGCGCATCCTGCGCCCCGCTTACGACGACCTCCGCACGCTGACCCGCAGCGAACTCCTCGAGATAGCCGCTCTCCAGACTCAATTCGTGAACAGCGTCATTACCGCAAGCCTCCCCGTTATCGTCAACCTGAACCTCCCTGATACCAACATGCTCCGCTCAGCCATTCTCAGTCGTCCCTTCCAGGGCAAACTATTGCGGCAGTGGATGCAACAGCTCGAGACCGGCGACCGTCGCCGTATAAGCGACGCCGTCCGGATCGGTCTCGTACTGGGCGAGTCGTCGGCCGAAATCGGTCGGCGTGTCTTCGGCACGGCTCGGAATCCGGACAGCGGGACACAGGGCGTCACCAGGCGGGCGGCCCAGGGCATCGCGCAGACTGCGGTCACCCACGTCGTCAGTCAGGCGGCACAAGCGCTTTACCTGGCCAATGCAGAACTGATACCCCGCGAGCTCTATGTGGCGACGCTGGACAGCCGCACGACCAGGATCTGTAGCTCGCTCGACGGGCAGACATTCCCGGTCGGGACCGGTCCAGTTCCCCCGGTTCACTTCAACTGCCGGTCGATCAGGGTGCCCTTTGTCGACGGCGCTCAGGCCGGGACCAGACCGGCAAACGCGGCCACGGAACGGGCACTTAAGGACTTGAAGGGTCGCGAGCGTCGGGCGGCGGTCGAGCAGTTGGTGGGACAAGTGCCAGCAACTGAAACCTACCAAGTGTTTTTACGCAAGCAGAGTGTCGCATTCCAGAATGAAGCGATGGGCGTGACCAAGGCTACATTGTTCCGGAAGGGCGGACTGGACCTCGACAAGTTCGTGACGACCCAAGGCAGGGACCTGACCATCTCGGAGCTCCGAACGCGTCACCCGGGAGCCTTCCGGCAGGCCGGTTTACAATAACTGTCAGCCAGCGGTATAATCCCGACATAGATACCCGACACATCTACATCAATCAGGGGGGGAACCCGACGTGGCAATAAAAGCAAAGTACGCGACCGAAGAGGAAGTCCCAGAGGCGCACAAGGAATTGTACGAAGAGCGTCAGGGCGAGTGGATCCTCACGAAGATCGACGGTCTTTCGACCGACGCGGACATCCACCGACTCTCGACCGCGAATACCAAGCTCCGCAATGAGAACAACAAACTCAAGGGCCAGGTCGAGGGATTCGGCGGCCGTACGGCCGACGAAATATCTAAACTGGACGAGAAGATAGTAGAACTCGAAGCACAGGTGGAGGCCGGTGGCAAACCTGACGAGGAAAAACTCAATACGTTATTAGAAGCCCGTCTCAAGATTACCACCGGCCCCCTTCAACGTGAACTCAAGACGGCCAAAGATGAACTGGACGTGAAGTCCAAGCTGGCCGACACTCTGCAGACCACCATCACAAAGGGCATCATCAGCGACAATGTGCGGACGGCGGCCACTAAGGCCAAGGTTGTTCCCACGGCGGTCGACGATGTCCTCGCACTGTCTGGCGGCATCTTCGAAGTCGTTGACGTCGAGGGCATCAAGAAGGTCGTCACGCGTGACGGCATCGGACTCACACCGGGCCTCGACGCGGACGGGTATTTTTCAGAGGTCGCACCGAACAAGCCACACTGGTTCCCCGGCTCTCAGGGGGCGGGGGCGGGCGGGGGCAAGAACGTCCCGGCCGGCCTCAACGGAAAGAACCCGTGGAGCCGCGAGAACTGGAACCTGACCGAGCGCGGCAAGATCATCCGCGACCAGGGCACCGAGAAGGCAGAGCAGTATGCGAAGGCTGCCGGCAGCGAGCTCAATGCCACCCACCCACCGAAGGAGGTAAAGAGCTAAGAAAAAAGTCAGTCAGTATAATAAGCACGCATGGGCGTGACGCTAGTTAGTCAACCCAGTGCGGACGATCATGGGGTCGCTCCAAACTAAGATCATCACTTACAAGGAGGAGATTCCATGGCCACAGGACCACTCACCCAGGTTTCGGACGTCATCGTCCCTGAAGTATTCACTCCCTACGTTCAACAGCTCACAGAGGAAAAGGCACGGCTCGTGCAGTCCGGCGTCATCGCCAGGAGCGCGCTGCTCGACCAACTGCTCGGCGGCGGTGGTCTGACGTTCAACGTTCCGTCGTTCCGCGACCTGGACAATGACTTAGATCGCGTGTCGACTGACGTTTCCTCGACTCTCTTCACCACGCACGTGAGTCAGGGCATCCCGAAGAAGCTCCAGACCAGTCGGGAGATCGCGGTGCGGCTCAACCGCAACCAGTCCTGGAGTTCTGCAGACCTCACAGCCGATCTGGCTGGCGCCGATCCTATGGGCTCGATCGCCAACCGCGTCGCGTTCTATTGGACGCGTCGACTTCAGGCCGTGTTTATCGCGACTATGGTCGGCCTCTTCAACGACAACGAGGCCGCAGCGAGTGGTGGCGACACCCACGTGCAGGATGACATGACCAACGACATCTCGGGCACCTTCGCCGACGGTGTCACGACCTTCTCTGCGGAAGCGTTCCTAGACGCCGCGGTCACCATGGGCGACACCCAGGACGACCTCGTGGCGGTCATGGTACATTCGATCGTCATGAACCGCATGCAGAAGAACAACCTGATCGACTTCATCCCGGACGCCCGGGGCGAGATCATGATCCCGACCTTCCTCGGCCGCGAGGTGATCGTGGACGACGGCCTGCCCAACGGCGTGGCTGGCGGTTTGACGGCTGGTGACTTTGAGACGTGGCTCTTCGGCCGCACCTCGATGGCGCTCGGCGTCGCATCACCCAAGGTACCGACGGCGGTCACTCGTCATGAGGAAGCCGGCGACGGCGGTGGTCAGGAAGTGCTGTGGTCACGCATCAAGTGGAGCATGCACCCGGTCGGACACGCGTTCATCGCCGCGAGCATCGCAGACGGCGGACCGCCCAACGGGTCGCTCAGCTCACCTTCCGCCAACGATCTTACCCACGCGGCCAGCTGGTCACGTCGGTTCCCAGAGCGGAAACAAATCAAAATAGCACGGTTGATCACAACCGAATCCTAATCGTCGAGGCGGCGCGCCAATAACGGCGCGCCGCCCTTCGATCTCTTTTTCACTTTTAGGATCACGGGGGATCAACCATGGCTGCGACTACCATCAAACTCACACATACTCGAAAACTGGCACGTAGACTGTTTGCTCGTACGCGCCGGGCCAAGAAACTACTCAGGTGGCTGCTCACGGAGGGAGCCAGGCTGAATGCCAGCGCCACCTCCGACACCTTCGTCACCCTCGCCGCCTTGGCCACCGGGATCTACACGCTGGCGGCCAACGTCGTCGGCAGCGTGGCTGCGACCGGCATTCTGACATTCGCTGCCAACGCAGCGAACGCCGAGACCGTCACCATCGACGGCAAGGTCTATACCTTTGAGACCTCGCTCACTAACGTGGACGGCAACGTCCTCATCGGGGCGGCGGCCACCGACACAATCGACAACCTCATCGCGGCCATTGTCCTCGGGGCTGGATCCGGGACGCTCTATGCGGCCGCAACCACCTTGCACCCCACCGTCACCGCATCGGCAGGTGCCGGCGACACGATGGACGCCGAGGCGAAGGCACGCGGCACCGCGGGCAACTCGATCGCGACGATCGAAGGGATAAACGGGTCATGGGGAAACGCGACGCTTGAGAATGGCGTCAACGGTGACACCGTGACCATAGGGACACAGGTGTACACCTTCAACGCGGCCACCCTGGTTGACAGCCCGGACGAGGTCCTTGTCGGGGCAGCGGCCACAAACTCCCTGGACAACCTCATCGCAGCCATTAACAACGCGGCCGGCGAGGGGACCACATACGGCACGGGCACAGTGGAACATGCAAACATCACCGCGGCGGCTGGCGCCGGCGACACGATGGACGCGACGGCCAAGACCACGGGCGACAATGCGACGGTCACGACTGAGGCCGGAGCCGATTCGTCCTGGGGCGCCGGTACTCTTGCGGGTGGTACGGTCAGCAACAACCTGACGGCCGCCACGCACGGGTTCACCACTGGCGAGGGGCCCTTCAACGTGACCACGAGCGGGACGTTGCCACAGGGGCTCGCGCTCTTGGTCAATTATTGGGTCACCGTGATCGATGCGAACACCTTCACACTCAGCACCGGTTCCGCCGGCGGCCCGGTTGTGGGAATACTCGACGCGGGCAGCGGGACGCATACTATCTTAAAGGGGACTGACACGGAGGCCATGTTCGAGACGCTGAAGCGGAACGACCCGACAACCATATTTGCGGCCACGGACATCGACGACCTCGCCTAGGCGTCATTAACAACAAACAGCGGAGGCAAAAAATGGAACAGCAGACAGCACAACTAGAGGTCGACGACCTAAATGTAGACGAGCTACAGGTTGACGACCTAGAAGTACCAGAAGAGGGACCGGGGGGAGACGCCCCGGTCTCGGCAAAAAGACAGGGCCCAGACCCCAGCGAGGCCGAGGTGCAGGCGAAGGAGGGCAGCGCGCCAGACCTATCCGCGCCTAAACTCGTAGTAGTCGTGCCGTCTGAACCGGCAATGACCCTAAAACAGGCCAAGGAGAAGTTCGTAGAGTTGAACGCCGAGTACGAAGAATTGCGTAAGAGCCGGGACGTCTGCGATGCCAAGATGACCGTACTGCACAATGAATTGAAGATACTCAAGCCGTACGTCGCGGATGCAATTGATCCCCAGGAGAGTCAGCGTTCGATCATGCGCTACGTCAAGAACCAGGGAAATATCAGAAGAGAGAAGGCTGAGAAGATCAACAAGGTACTGCAGGGGCTGAAGTTGCAAGACATTCTGCCGAACAAGGGGTCGAAGTTGGATCAGTCCATGGCGAGGAAGATCGGTCTCGGTCTCAGACGACCTCAATATCCGACCAGTAACAAAGGGTAAATGACATATATGAATACATGGATCATAGAGGCTTTCGGCGAAAATTGGATAGTGTGGATTATTGTGATCGTTCTCTCGGTGTTTTTTGCCAATGATCCAGATTAAGTCCAGAATGACGAGACGGTTGTATGACGAGGGCAGGGCGAGGATTGCACCAGCGGCCAAAACACTGTGGACGAGATACCGCCGCATGTTAGAGAATTGTGGGGTGTCGTTCCATGAAGTGGAGCAGCAAGCCTGGGTGGCGTATCTTCAGCTCCATCACGCCAAGCGACCTACTTCGTATATCTACCAACGCCTCATTGATTGGCTCCGTTCGCTGACCCAATACAACTACCAGAAAAAAGAGACACGGACCTTTGTTGAATTTCAAGAGCAAGTGCATGCAGGCGTAACAATTATGGATGTGGAAACGCCAGAGATTTGTAAGAAAGTACGCCAAGTAGCAGTGAAGCGTGGCCCACAATCGACCCATGTTTTTGATGAATACATGGGGGGCCATTCTATGAAAGCGATTGGTCAGCACATGGATATGACGGAAGGGTACATTTGCCAGATCTACGGGAACATATTGCGACAAGCTCGATTGGCATTAGGGACGAAATAATTATTAGAAAAGGAAATAGATTATGGCACGATATTCAGCATATATTTTGACTGGGGCTGGGAGTTCCACGCTTCCGATTATTTCCCTGTATGGCGTGGCAGCAGGCGGGGGAAGAATACGGCAAATATCGGTTTTCAGTTCAACAGCGGTTGCGGTGGCACTGAAGGTAGTTCGTCTTACCTCGATAGGTACAACGGGTGCGGCTATCACGATTGCGAAGCATGATCCTGGGTCAAGAGATGCAGTCTGCTTACCCTTTACCACGCATACCGTATTACCGGCGTTTGGTGCAGTAGCAGATATACTTTTCCCTGGAGCCGTCATTGCTGCGGGAGGGGTTTCGACATTTGGCGACTCTGGCCTGGTGATTCCTAATGTGACAACAGAAGGTATTGGGTTGTTGCCAGTTTCAGGAGGGGCTGCATGTCATTGCCTTATTATGTGGGATGAATAAATATTGTGGCAACAGAAACGCTAGTACCTGATGGTGAGTTGAGTGATGTTGGATTAGTTGCGAATAGTGAAACGGATCATGATGAAGATCCCGATGTATCTAGTGTCACGATTAATGCCACCAGTAATAACGTCGATACAGAATGGGGTGGAGATTTTCCTACCCCTACAGGCAACCCAACTGTAGGGGTTGATCTTCAAAAGTACAGGGTTGGCGTTGAGGAATTTGATAATGGGCAATCAGGTATACCACAAGCACGCATTGAGTTATGGGAAAACGACGTATTTGTTCGTGCTGGCGATAATACGAATATCGAAGCGTATACGGTTTTAGAATTTGCATGGAATGCTAGTGAACTTGCTACGGCTGATGGTTCGCTTGCTCAATGTAAACTGATCGGGACCAAAGCTGGTGGAAGCCCATCAGTACGTAATAGCGTTCGTATTGGACATGTGGAGTGGAATGTTGATTTCGAAGAAGGGGAAGTAGTAACTCCTTTATTCATGATACAATCAGCCTTGCGCTGGTAAGGAGATATGATAAATGGCAATTACCGATCCAACAGCGATTAGGTTTTCTAATGAAAAGATCCGTCCCGCAGCCGATGAATTGGCCCAAGCCTATTATAAGGTGAAGGCCATCGTCGATGAATGGTTCGCGCAAAGTCTAGGAAATGTCCTGACAAATACCAGTGATCAAGTCATGGATGGGGCAGATATAGATGGGCGGCCAGTCATTACGGGTATCAATGTCAATTTCATGATGAACCGTATGATTGAGTTGGTTGACGATTATGAAGCAGGGAACAACGCCAAACTTAACACCATTTTACAAGTTGCGGTCAATCCTGATAACTAACCATGGCTGATATAGATGTAGTCATAAGTTGTGATGCTGGTAGTGGGGTTGACCCTCCGAGTGCGTCTGGGGCGGGTCCTTCAACGGCAATTACAGGGACCGCCAACGCGCATACCAGCGGGTCGGCTTCCACGACAATAGAATTTGATGATACCCCAGATTTGAGTGGTATCTCTGCCGATGATGTGTTGTACCTTGGCACAACCTCAGGAGTGAGAAAATTTACTCGCATTGTGTCTGTTGATGACGGTGCAGATACAATGGTCGTGGCTGATTCATTTAATATTGCTCAAGGGAGTGCAGTGGATTATGCGATTGGAGGAACACTAGGTTCTATAGATAATGCCAACACACGAAATATTTTTGACAACAATGGTTCGACTGGAGATGTGAAGCAAGGTTGGACTCTTTCATTTATCACGGGGACCGCTCATGACATCACCAGTACCCTGAATTTTAGAATGCCAACGATAGTGTTTGGCGATCCACCTTTCCGTATTATAAGCGCGACTCCTGGCACTCTTGTCAGTATTGAAGGGGATCGCGCTAATATTGGGTTTGCGGCGCACCTCAATTGGCCTGTGGCTAGTGTGATGTATTGGCAGGATATTTCTATTGAGTCTACAGGCACAGACGGGGTAAATGGTATGTTGGCTTTTACTGCGGGTACGCACAAGCATATCTATAGGCGTTGTAAAATTATCCACAGTATTAACACAGGAGATCATTTCAAGTTTACCCTGAATGCGACTCTTAATCGTTTGACCTTCATTGAGACCTATTTTGAGGAGCGTGCAAGTGGCAGTGGTTCACCACTGATTATAGAGTCTGGTACAGGGGATATGAGAGGAGATTTATTTGCATTTTATGGATGTTTCTTTAAAGGACAAGATAATGCACAGTTTCAGTTTGGAAGAGAACAAGCTATTTTTTATAAGTGCATCTTTGATAATTTAGCAGACCCCATGTTTGTTGATACCAACGATTCCGCAACTAATACTGGTAATCTTATTCTTTTAGATTCTACATTCCATGATTGTGGGAAAGTTGAAATGGCACGATATAGTGGCATAGGTAGTGCTTACCTGAATAATATTTTCAACGATCCAAAAACCTATGCTGTAGAGGGGAAGGGGCCGTCAGATTATGGGGCAGTAGGGTTGGCCATTATGGATTGGAATACGATTTTTAATGCAGGGAGCGGTGCGACCTTAAATATGACGCGAGGCGGGAATGGGACAGATAGTGATCCGGCGTTTGTAGCTGAAGGGAGTCAGGATTTTGCGATTGGCCCTGCTTTAAAAGCGAAGGGATTCCCTGATAGTACCGCAGATATACACGGGACTACAACAGCTTCATTTGTTGATCCTGGTGCGGCGCAACGAGAAGAACCAGCAGCAAGTGCACCCTCAATTATTAGACCAGTGGAGCCTCCTTACTAATGCAACGACGACCAACACGCGATCCGTACTATCCGTTAAATCCCCATCATCCTGATGCACGGGTTGCGCAATCACGGATTATAGAGGTCCCTACAGTTTTAGGTGGGGCATTACTAACCGGCGATCTTGCCTATTCGTTAGCCCACGGGGCGACACTGTCCATAGGGAAACTGCTGGCCGGCGATCTCGCCTATTCGCTTAACCACGAGGCGACGCTGTCCATAGGGAAACTGCTGGCTGGCGATCTCGCCTATTCGCTGACCCACGGGGCGACGCTGTCCATAGGGAAACTGCTGGCCGGCGATCTCGCCTATTCGCTGGCCCACGAGGCGACGCTGTCCATAGGGAAACTGCTGACCGGCGATCTCGCCTATTCGCTGACCCACGGGGCGACGCTGTCCACAGGGAAACTGCTGGCCGGCGATCTCGCCTATTCGCTGACCCACGGGGCGACGCTGTCCATAGGGAAACTGTTGGCCGGCGATCTCGCCTATTCATTAATTCACTCAGCGGACTTGACAGCAGGCGATATATTATTGGCCGGCGATCTCGCCTATTCACTGACCCACGGGGCGACGCTGTCCACAGGGAAACTGCTGACCGGCGATCTCGCCCATTCGCTGGTCCACGGGGCGACGCTGTCCATAGGGAAACTGCTGGCCGGCGATCTCGCCTATTCATTAACCCACTCAGCGGATTTGTCACTAGATATATTATTGGCAGGCGATCTCACCTATTCACTGACCCACGGGGCGACGCTGTCCATAGGGAAACTGCTGACCGGCGATCTCGCCTATTCATTAAATCATGCGGGGGCTTTACAAGTCGCTATAAATTTAGCCGGTCAAGAGCTCATCACTTTCAATCATACGGCTGATCTTTTAACCGTTCTAGCCATACTACGCATCATGCTTCAGGATGAAGAAACCTTACAGGCGTTTGTACAGGCGAATGAAGCCTTAAAAGTATTTGACCAAGTGAATGAAACTTTAACTGTATAAGGGGGAGGATAAAAATGAGTACACAAAAAAATCCAGCGCAACCGTATTCTGAGTCAGCGAAAGAACGGTATGAGAAATTGTCTTCAGCGATCGCCGTTCCATCTGAATTACAAGAATGGGTCGGCTATATGAAGGTGAAATACGGTGAGGTTGTTAAGGTCCACCAGTCAAAGTATACAAGCTGGATTATCGCCCTGCTGATTGTCAGGTATGGGGAAGCCGAGACCCATTGGCCGGATAAATTTTCCGAAGCGGACATTCAACGCGCCGCAAGATGGTTTCAGGGCGAATGCCCTGAAGGTGTTTCGTATATCACGGGGGCGCATTCGAAGCGATCAATCCTGACTATGGCGTCGTTGGCAGTCATGGTCGTATTGAGTTACCTGATCGACCCTTGGTTCCTTTTGATGTCCCTGCCCATATTCGGAACAGCGTTGACTGATTCTGCTGAAGAAGACATGATCGCCGGATTCAACAGAACGGGGTTGACTGTGATTGCTGACTGGGCTGCGTCTACGTCTTATTCTGTTGGCGACGTGGTGCAACCAACCACATGGGTTGATACTCTTCACCGAGCCGTTGTAGCCGGTACCTCTGGTGGTTCTGAGCCGTCATTTGCCACGGTCATAGGAACGGAAACCACAGATAACACGGTGACATGGCAGACCTGCCATGTTGGTCCGATAAAGGTTCCTATCTTCTGGGCTTTGTTTACAGCCGCTCCGGGTGAGACAGGTGGGGGGACTGAAGTGACCGGTGGGGCATACGCCCGCGTCGCGTATCAACCGACGGATGCCAACTATGATGCTCCGGTCGCTGGAACCGGCAAGACCGCCAACACGTTGGACATCTTGTTTCCTGCGCCAGTTGGGGCCAACTGGGGGACGGTCGTGTCGACGGCACGAGTCGACAGGCTGACGGGGACTGCCACGATGTTCAGCTACGTGTCGTTGACTGCCTCGCAGGTTATCAACGACGGCGACCAGGCTCCGAAGTTTGCCGTTGGTGCCTTAACCTCAACGTGGGCATAATATTGTGGCACAGCAACCTACGAAGTTTTCTCAGATAGTCAACGAGAAAAGCAATGCAATCTACACGATTGCATTGCTCGACATCAATAACGTGGCGATATTGTTAGCGGATATCAATTCGCTGACGATATCGCTCTGCAACGCCGCAGACGGAGTCATCATCAATGGAAGGACTGATCAGGATGCTTTGAATGCGAATGATGTCGTAGTTACCGCGGGTGGCGTTCTTACGTTCAGCCTCACGCCTGCCGACACGGCAATTGTCGATTTATCATCAGCATTGGATTTTGAGGTCCATAGGGCGACATTCAAAATGCGGTTCAATTCTATTTCGTTTTCGAATTGGGACATCGATATCAATGTCAGAAATCTGCTACATGTAACGTAAGGACTTTTGTTATGGCTGTCTTCAAGACTCTGACGGGTCGGGAACAGGCTGCGTTTTACCACGCTCGACAGCGACGGCTTTCTCTCAACAACGTGTCCAGGGGTCTGTTCCGCAACCTCTTTCTCCCGCTGACACCTGCGGCGCATGCGAGCGCGCTGTGGCCGACGAGAGACAACCTGTACACGGTCATGGCTGAGATCGATGTGACGGGGTCGAGCGCGGCCGGAGTCATCTTCGAGATCGGCAGTACGGCCCACGGCGCGGGACTCACAATGAGCGCGGGCGTGCTCCACGCGTTCGCCGGCAACAACAGTACGGACGGGGTCGACGTCACGTTCACGCCCCTCGTCGGCCGCAGACTGTGGGTGGCCATCGCGATGTCGCCGGGCAACGGGAGGATCGCCCTCTATATCGACGGCAAGCTCCAGGCGAGGGGCGTTTCGTCGTCGGGCAATTTCACGAGCGGGCTGTGGGCGGTGGCCGGCGTGGGTGCCGGCATCGGTCAGGTCGACGGGACGCACAACAGTCGCGTGCCATCGGTCGACACGCTGTCTAACGTCTCCATGGTCTCACTGGTCTCGTTCTTCTCAGGGCAGGTGCCGAGGGGGTTCGTAGACTGATAGCGATCAAACACCGTAAAGCAACCAATCCAAATAAAAATAAGGACATGGGGGACTGACATGGCTTTTCTGATAGAAGACGGATCTGGCGTGGTGAATGCCAACGCTTACGTGACAGAAGCCTTCGCGCTCACATACCTCACGGACCGCAATCGCGAAACTGAGAACACCTGGTCGACCCGCACGGCAGCGGTGCGTCGGGCAGCGATCATCGCAGCGACGGACTACATCGAGAAGCGATGGCGAGAGCATTTCAAGGGTTCGAAGAAGTTCCTTGCATTATTGCTAGCGAAAGGCGTGCTTACCTTTTCGCAAAATCCCACGGCGACCGAGACCGTGGTCATCGGCTCGGTCACGTATACTTTTCAGACGGCGCTCAGTACCGCGAATGACATATTGATCGGGGCTGACGCCTCGGTGACCTTGGACAACCTGGCCGCCGCAATCACGGCATCGTCGGGCGAGGGCACACTGTACGGGACTGGGACGGTCGTCCACCCTGACGCCAGCGCCTCGGCGTTCGACCTGGATACCCTCGTGATTGAGGCGAAGGTCGACGGCCTGGCCGGGAATCTGATTGCGACAACGACCACGGTGACCGCCGCGACATTGACAGCTGCGACCCTCCTAGGCGGTTCCGACGTGGGTCTGCGTCAACCGCTCTCATTCCCGAGACTCAACCTGTCCGATATAGACGGGGTGTCGATCACCGGCATACCCGCGAGGCTGAAGCAGGCGACTGTGGAATACGCGGTGAGGGCGGTCGCCGCGATCCTCCAACCGGATCCGACCGTGGATCTTACGGGTAGAACGGTAATCGGTAAGCGGGAGCATACCGGTCCGATCGAGGAGGAGACGAGGTACCAGGAGGGCGGTCGCATATCGATCACCAAGCCGTACCCGGCGGCAGATGCCCTGCTCGGGGATTTCATCCGACTCGGCGGGACACTGATAAGGGCATAGCACATGGCAACTTATGTATCACTCAGAGCGACGGCGCAGCGGCTCATACAGAAGAACGGCCGAAGCGTGACATTCCGACGCGAATCAACGACGCCGATCGACGTGAACAACCCGCAGCTGGGCATTGTCGGGGCGATCGACGTGACGGTCAAGGCGTCCTTCGTGAACGTGATGTTCAGCAGTCAAGGCAGGGACTTGATACAGACCGGCGACCTCATATGCTTGATTGCGGCTGACGACCTGCTGGGGTTTATACCGGACACAACCAACGTCATAATTGATGCTGGTATAAGCTATCATGTGGTGGATTTTCAATCGATCGATCCGAGTGACGCACCGATCGTCTATCAATTCTTGTTGAGGGTATAAGATATGGCTTTCGACGACGAGATCAAGAAAATACAGCAGACCATACAGGTATCTGTAGGCGAGAATGTCGCCGAGGCGGCTTTCGCCGCACTGTCTGCAGTCACACTCGGGACACCAGTCGGCAATCCCACACTCTGGCAGAACCCGAGCAATGCACCGCCAGGCTATGTCGGCGGTCGGGCGCGGGGCAACTGGCAAGTTGGGATCAGCACTGAGAAAGAGGGCGAGACCAACCAGATAGACAGCGTCGGCGCTTCTACAATATCGAACGGCAGGGCGATCCTAGCTGGTTACAAGTTGGGACAGAGGGTCATCATAAACAACAATGTCCCATACATCGTGCCGCTCAACAGTGGCAGTTCGACACAGGCTCCGGCGGGGTTCGTCGAGAAAGCCGTGGCGGTCGCTGTCAGGAAAAGCCAGGAAGGATTGTCAGGGCTATGACTCTCACACCCGCACAGGCGAGGGACGCCATACAGGACGCATTCAATGTGAAATGGGGTACATCTGCGCCGCTGACACCGGTCGCATATGACAACGTCAACTTCGACCCAACCAAGATTAACGTGGCTTGGGTCAGACTGAATATTCAATTTACCAGTGGGTCGATTCAGACATTGGGTGGGGTGGGTCAACGGACATTTAGGAACTTTGGGATTGTGTTCGTGCAGATATTCACGCTCTCAGGTAAGAATACTGTGGAGAATGACGGACTCGCGTTCACCGCGAAATCTGTCTTCAAGGGCGTCCAGTTGACAGGTGGTCTGTGGTTCAGGAACGCACAGATCGTGACGGTAGGAAACGAGGGCAAGTGGTACCAGCAGAATGTGTCTGCTGAGTTCATCTACGACGAAACTGAGTGAACGACCATGGGGCGGCACTTAACACACACAGGAGGGATATACGATGAGTGACACAAACAGAGTGGCGTTAAGGATCGTGCCCGAGGTGACAGCCGGGATTACACCCGCAACGCCAGCATTTCAACAGTTGAGAATTACGGGCACGCCCAACCTAGCATTTGCGCCGGTGACAGTAACTACAAACGAGATCAGGCCGGACCGGCAGATCACCGACCTCATCCTGGTTGGCGCCGAGGCCGGCGGCGACGCGGGCTTCGAACTCAGCGCGTCCGCGCTCGACACGATCATCGAGGGGGCGATGTTGAGCTCCTGGGTGCGTCGGAACAACCGGACAGGGGCCAACGTGACCGACATCACCAGTCAGGTCATAACGGTCGTGACCAACGGGGCTTTCGCAGTCGACGATCTGATTGCACTGAATGGGTTCGGCGACGTGAACGACGACATCGTCTTCCCAGCAATAGCGACGACCAACGCGACGACAATCACGGCGGCTTCGGGACTGACGGACGTCGCGAGTCCACCCGTGACCGCCCAGGTGCGGAACGTCGGGGTGCAGAGCGCGGCTGGGGATGTCGACGCGGCGATCACGCCTAACCGACTGACGTCGACCGTGCTCGACTTCACGACGCTCGGTCTCACCGTCGGGCAGTGGATCAAGATCGGCGGGACGGCCGCGCTCACCGGCTTCCTCACGACCGCCAACAACGACTGGGTGAGGGTGTCCTCCATAGCGGCCACTACCCTTGGGCTCGACATAGTGCCGAGCGGCTGGGTGGCTGATGCGAATGCGGCTCAGACCGTCTGGCTCCAGATGGGTGACTACATCCTCAATGGGACGACCCTCACGCAGTACTCTCTCGAACGCGAGTTCAGTGACATCTCGGTGTTTGAGTACTTCGTCGGCATGGCGGTGAACACCCTGAACTTTCAGCTGACAGCGCAGTCGATCGTGACTGCAACGGCTGGGTTCTTAGGATTCAACTCGAACATCAACTCGAGTCGGTTCACAGGTGCGACGACTGTCGCGGCCCCGGACGAGACGATCGTTAACACGTCCTCGAACGTGGGACGCATCGGCCGGAGTGGTGTACCGATCACGGGACCGAACTTCGTGCTCGAGGCGACGATAGAAATGAACAACGGCCTGCGACGGCAGAACGCAGTCGCCAGCCTTGGCGCGATTGGCGTCGGCGTCGGCGAGTACGCGGTGACGGGAACGTTGAACACGTACTTCGGCAACAAGGACCTGATCGATGACGTGATCAATAATACGGAGACCAGTCTGGACTTCCGGTTTGAGGGCTCGACGAGCATCGCGACTACGAAACGCGTGGTATTGTTCGACTTGCCTCGGGTGAAGTACAGCTCTGGCGCGCCAGACGTTCCCGGTAAGAACCAGGACGTCCTGCAGAACTTGGGCTACCAGGCACTCAGAGACCCGCTGACGAACGTGACTGTGCTTATTCAGCAGTTCCAAGGCGTACAGATATAAAATCATCCGCCCCTACCCGACGGGGGGTGGCAGCAGAAAGTTCGCGCGGACTAGGCCGTGGCCTCGTCGGGTCCCCGGCCGCCTTACCCGACGAGGTGATTTATGTCAGAGTTACCAGAAGAGTTAGAAGTTGAGACAGAGAATGTGTGGGACGGTCCATCAGATGGGAAGCCAAAGAGTATCTATGAGTTATTCGAAACTGATTCGACGATGGAGCAACAAGGCGTGGTCGTCGACTTCGGCCCTTACGGCCGGTTTAAGGTCGCGAGGGCAAGCGGCAACAACATCAAGTATGCGCAGTCGTTTCAGAAACACAACAGGCCGTACCAGAAGATGCAGAGACGGGGCACGATGCCTGAAGAGCTCGCCAGACAGGTGCTGGCTAAGGTCTATGCCGAGTCCATCCTCCTCGATTGGGAGGGAGTCATCGGCCGTGACGGCAAGAACATCCCGTTTTCAAAGGAGAATGCGATCAAGGTGATGCTCGACCTGCCGGACCTGTTCACGCAGATCATCGCAGAGTCGCAGAACGCGGAGTCGTACCGCAAGGAATATGTGGAGGATGCCACAAAAAACTGACTGAGGTCCTGATGTACGGCCTGACATTTGGATCTCAAGAGGAAAAGATCATAGCGGCCGCCGAGGAGATGGGTCAGGAAATACCAGACACGATAGAAGAGAAACCGGAGGTCAGACCAGACTTATGGTTATACTGGGAGGCATACCTGGATTTGACAGGGACACGGACCGTGGGTTTTGGCATTGGACCCATTCCGTGGACCGCCATTGATGGGTTCGCCAGGCGGCACGGATTGAACGGTCCCGATGAGTTTTTGACGCTCAAGGATATTGTATGGGGCATCGATCGGGCGTTTATGAAGTGGAACGAAGACAAGAAGGGGAAATAAGTCGGTGGTTGATTCTACTATCCGCATTATCGTTGATCCCAGCGGGGCAGTGCGTGGCACACGTGTGGTCAATCGAGCCTTGGACTCGACGACCGCGAAAGCACAAACTACTACATCTGCCGTCACGTTTCTCAGGCGGGCCATCGGTCTGCTCGGTGCCGGTCTAGTCATACGTCAGGTAGTCGGGTTCGCCGACTCCTTCACCCAATTACAGAACAGGATACGTGTCACAGGTCGTCAGGCCGATGCACTGACCTCAGCTACAGAGAGACTGTTGCTGATCTCAAGGCGTACGAGAACAGACCTGGAAGCGAACGTGTCACTGTTTCAACGCCTCGGCATCGCACAGCAACAGCTCGGGGCGACGAGCGAGGACTTGTTCCAATTCGTGCAGACTGTCGGCAACGCGCTGTCCATTCAAGGCGCAGCGGCAGGTACTTCGAGAGGTGCCGTACTCCAGTTGTCACAGGCGATTGGTTCGACAGTCGTACGCGCAGAAGAGTTCAACTCGATCTTGGAGGGAGCATTCCCAATCGCACTGGCAGCGGCCAGGGGTATTGACAGGGCCGCCGGTTCAGTGGCGAAATTGCGTCAGATCGTTATCGAAGGGGGCATCTCGTCCAAGGAGTTCTTCAATGCCATCTTGTCGCAGAGCGATCAGCTCGCCGAGCAATTCGGACGTACCACTCCGACGATCAGCCAGGCTTTCACCGTACTCAACAACGAACTTATCAATTTTGTAGGTCAGATAGATAAGGCCGAGGGACTCTCTTCGGGTTTCGCAAGATCTGTACTTAAACTAGCGATCAATCTGGACACAGCGGCTAAGGCGCTTGGGGTCCTCTTGGCCTTATTCGCCCCGGTCATCTTGGCTGCCATCGCATCCGGTCTTCGGACTGCGGCAGTGGCCGCGTTCGCGTTCACCGTGGCACTTGGCCCGATAGCAATCATCACATCCCTCTTGTCGGCTGCGGCCGCAGCTGTATTTTTGTTCGGGGAAAGCTTTAAACCTGTCGAAGGTTCCATCGCTACACTTCAGGACATTGGCGTCGCCGCTTTTGAACTGTTGACGGAATCAATAATCGACCTTTCTGAAAATGGATTCGATGTCCTCACAGAAACAGTCGAGGAAACTAGTTCGGCATGGGGCAAGGCTTTTCAATTTATGGAAAACGTGCTCAATATATTCGGGAAGATCATGCGCACTTTCGCGAATATCGTCATCAACTCGTTCAGAGTGATGTTGGAAAGCGCGAGGACGTTCGGCGAGGTACTGGGTAAAATCATCATCGGCGATATTTCCGGCGCGGCGTCGGCTGGTTCTGGACTGTTCGGTCGCATCACTGAGATATTTAGCGAGGACGCAATCGCCATACTGACACAACAGGGCACTGACCTAGTAAACAAAGTAGGTAAGGCTATCCTTGAGAGGGCGGAGGCGCGACGGCGAGAGATAGAGGCCCGGGATAAAGGAGCAGGTCTTAAGTTCGTCGAAGATGATCTGGCGCCCATATCGGAAGCCATCGAGCTCACAAAGAAGCAGGTTACGGCGCTCAGGCGGCTCCAGGATCAACTCGATCCCGTCGCGGCGGCACAGCGTGAGGTGGCCGAGGCCACGGATCTGCTCAATCTGGCATTGGCAGCCGGGGCGATCGGCGCGGATGAGTTCCTCAATCTTAACACACGCCTCACCGCTGCGTTCAGGGATCAACTCGATCCGCTCGCCGCGGTCAACAGAGAACTGGAGGAAGAACGTGAACTCTTCGGTCTTTCCAGTCAGGCACGCGAAGTGGAGATCGAATTGCGTTCTATTGAAAACACCCTGCGACAACAGGGAGTGACTCTTAGCATGGAAGAACGCGAACTTCTCAGGGACAATATCCAGTCCCTGTTCGCCATGAACGAACAGTTGGAACTGCAACAACAACTCTTCGAGGACATCCGCGGACCGCAGGAGGACTACGGCAAACAACTCGCCGCCCTCGACAACCTATTGATGCAGGATAGAATATCCTTCGAGGAATTCGACGACAAGGTCAGGGAACTTAAACTGACACTGCTCGATAACAATGACGACCTCGCGTCCGGATTCGAGCGCGGCCTCCTTCGTTCAGCCGACCACTTCAACGACTTTGCCTCGCTGGCCGAAAGGACGGTCGTCAATGCCTTTCAGGGCATGGAGGACGCCCTCGTCAAATTCGTGGATACTGGCAAACTCAGCTTCAGGGACCTGGTCGACAGCATCTTCAACGACATTCTCAGACTCTCGGTACGGGAGGGCATCACCGGTCCGCTCGCCAGCCTCTTGGCTGGGGGTGGCAGTAAGCCCGGGACGTCGGACGCATCGCTCGGGCAAGCAGCCGCGAATTTCGCCGGTGGTTTCGAACACGGTGGCTCGTTCACTGTGCCGGGCGTCGGTGGACGCGATAGCCGCCTCGTCGAACTGCGGGCAACCCCAGGTGAGAAGATCACCGTTACCACACCTGGTGGAGCCGAGTCGGGAAAGAGTATCGTCAACAACAACACCTTCAATATCAGGACACAGGACGCCAGCAGTTTCAAGAACTCTCAGAATCAAGTTCTTTCACAATTCGCCGCTCAGCTCTCAAGGGTGAGTGCTAGAAATGGCTAAGCCTCTTTTAAGCATGACGGTCATGATTCAGCTCGACGCCTGCGGTGTGCTTACCGTTCACTTGACCACGCCCAATCAAACTCACTATCCCGGAACTGACTGTTGGTGTCACCCCCTCCTAGATGAGAACTTGAAGGGTGAATTCAGTTTGAACGGTGGGGTGATAATGGAACGCGAGGTCTACGTCCACAATTCATTCAAACCAAGGTGGGGATGATATGAGTTTCGATGATGTTCAATTTCCAACTGACATAAGCTACGGCTCGTCTTCCACGCCTTCGTACCGGACCGATGTCATCGTCCTTGAGAACAAGAACGAGCAGCGGGCTTCCCTGGATGAATTCCCGACCTATGTGTACGACGTTGCCTACGGGGTCAAGACACGCGCTCAGATGAGGGCTGTTCATGATTTCCTCCATGGGCGGAAGGGCATGGCAAACACGTTCCGCTTCAATGATCCCCTTGACTTCGAGGCTGCTCAAGACCCATTGATCGTGTTGGGTGAAGAGACCATTCAATTGACTCGGCGATATACTTCTGGCCCTAGTACCCTGGACCGAGAAATCCACAAACCTATCGATCCGATCACCATGAGAAGGAACGCCTCACCCTTTACTGATTTCACACTTGACGACAACACAGGGATCATCACCCTCACCCCGGATGCGACTTCCTCGATCGCGTCATCCGGAACCATCGCGATCGACGACATCACCAACGCGAATCCCGGCGTGTGCACAACGAGCGCGGTCCATGGCTTGACCACCGGAGAGCAAGTCCGGATGACTGGAGTCGGAGGGATGACCGAAATCAACGGGATCGACTTGAACATCACGGTCCTCACGACGACGACCTTCGAGGTCGGCATTGATACGTTGGGCTTCGGAACCTACACGAGCGGAGGAGATGCGGTCGAACCTGGAGTGAGTCGGCAAAATCCGGCCATGATCCGCTCGATCGCTCATAGCTTCTCGACGAGTGACGTTCTCTTCGTGAAGTCAGTCGGGGGCATGGTGGAACTAGTCGACGCCGTTCATGTGGTCACGGTCCTGGACGTTGACCATTTTACGATTCCGATCGATTCGATTCTCTTCACCCTTTACACTTCCGGAGGGATCGTTCAAGAGCACGTCCAACCCTCGGAAACCCTAGACTGGACCGGGGAATTTGATGTCCGCGTCAGGTTCGGTGCCGATGCGTTGCCGGCAACCCTGGAAGCCTTCGAGATCGGCAACGTTTCACCCATCCCGATCATTGAGGTTCGGAATGATTGATTCAATGGATTCAGCCGCGGAAGCTCATCTCGCGCTTTCGTGTATCACTGTCGCCGCTTGTCTCAAGATCACCCTGATCGATGGGACCGTGTTTGCCTTCACGAATTACAGTCTCAACCTCCTCGTGGATGGCGTCGTGTATTCAGCCATAGCCGGTCAAAATATCAGCGCAACCCAAACTACAAGTGGCCTCTCCGTAGATAACATCGACATCGAGACCCTCAAGGTCATCACCGGAGTCCCAGTCTCAAGCATACTCGCAGGACTCTTTGACTTCGCCGCGTTCACCTACTTCATTGTGAACTACAAGGACCTAACTCAGAATTTCGGTACCCTCCGCCGCGGTACTCTCGGAGGTATTACCACGGAACGGAACAAATACCTCATCGAGCTCCGGGGCATGATGGAGGCGTTCAGGAAACGGATCCTCTCCCTGTATACAGCCCAGTGCATCGTTGACTTGGGATCGATCGAGTGTAAGGTCCGGATCGATCCGCCTTTCTGGGTCGCCTCTACTGCATACACAGTACGACCGTCTTTCGAATCGGAGGCCGGGAGCGTGGTCAAACCCATAACCCCGAACAGGCGTCATTTTAAGACTACCGTCGCGGGAACCAGCGGGGGGAGCGAACCATCTTGGGACACCATAATCGGAAATCTCACAGACGACGGCAGTGTCATCTGGGAAGCGATCCGGGCTCTCACCCTCACCGGAATCGTCCAAGTCATCTCAACCGCGAATACTCGGATATTTATTGACAACACTTTGGTCGAACCGGATAACTTCTTTCTCGGGGGGATCCTGACCTGGACGAGTGGCTTGAATATCAACCGCTCCTTCGAGGTCAAACGACACGAGACAGTATCCGGGAACGCGGAGGTTGAGCTCATCCTCCCGGTCTTCAACCCGATGGTGGTTGGAGATACCTACACCATCGTGGCCGGTTGCCTGAAGCGAAAAGACGAAGACTGTATCGCCAAGTTTGACAATGTCTTCAACTTTCAGGGCTTCCCACAAATCCCGCAAAGTTTCCAGGTCGTCCCCGGACGAATCGAAGGGAAGAATTGATGGCTGAGGTTATCACTGAACAAGAGATCGACCAGATCATCGAATACGGAAGGGCTCTGGTCCGAAAGGTTCCGTGGCGACATCAGGGCCGGAGCTTGAGGGGCGTCGATTGCGTCGGTCTGTTCTACGTTCTGGGGAAGGCGGTAGGGCTTGAGCTGGAGATGGGGAACAACTACACACGGACCCCGGATCCAGCGATCCTTGAAGCAGGAATGGCCGAACATTGCTCTCGGATACTCAAGAGGGATTCCATCCCCGGTGACTTGGCCTTGATTAAGTACGGGGATAAAACGATCCACTTGGTCATGTTCACGGACAAGGGGATCATCCATTGCTCCCGCGATATGGGAACCGTCGTCGAACATTCCATCGATCAGTCGTGGGACCGGAACATCGTCTCAGTGTGGCGGTTGAAAGGACGGGTCGGTGGGAGGTAACGGGGCAATCATAGGGGGAGTGGCCGGCGGACTCGTCGGATCATACTTCGGCGTCCCCGGTCTTGGCTTCGCGGTCGGGGCTTTGATCGGTGGGTTGCTCGATTCTGCCGAGGGGCAGAAGCTAGAAGGGCCGAGGCTTGGCGACTCTCAAAATCAGCAATCGCTCTATGGGACACCGATCCCGATCACCTACGGTCAAGTCCGGATAGCCGGGAACATCATCTGGGGGAAAGAGGTCGAGGAGTTTGAGAAGACTGAAGGCGGAGGCAAGGGAGGACAACCAAAAGCAGAGACGACCACCTATTCATATTTCTGGTCAGGGGCGATCGTGCTCTGCCAAAATAAGATCGTAGGCATCAAACGGATCTGGGTCAACGACCAGCTCTACACCGACCTCACCGCGCCGAACGCCGCCGCGCCGATCAACATACGGGTCTACACCGGGACGCAAACCCAACGGCCCGAACCCTTCATGGAAGCGAGGGACGGCGTCGGGAATGTCCCGGCCTATCGTGGGTTGGCGTATGTCTTCATCGAGAAATTTAAGCTGGAAGGGTCCAGCATTCCACCCACCTTCCATTTCGAAGTAATTGCCGAAGGGTCTGACCTCATCAATGCGGACATTGTAACGGATGCCGCGGAATTCCTTACCGCAGGAACCCGGATGGTCTTAGACCCAGATTCGGGGTTCATCTGGATGACCAAGAACAACTCGGTCAGCGTGTACTCTTGCGACGGTGCCCTTGCCCTCGTTACGAACTTCCCCCACACAAACGCCAGGGGCATAACGTGGCAACCCTCTTTTATTTTGGAAAACTTTGTGCCAGTCCTAGGGACCTCCTTCTTCGTCGTCCCGGCCCGGATGTGGGTTGCCTCAAGAGCCCCGGATATGAGCTCAGCGTCTTTCACCCAAGGGTACTTGACGGACGGGTCCTATGCAGAGAATTTCAGGATTCAAAACCCACACGGCGGGGCTGCGACCTGTTGGCCTGGGATGATCCTCTTCGACAAATCAACCCTCAACCCTCTCGTCCCGTCCCAGCCCGGATCTTTCGCCGGTATTATCACGTCAATCAACGGGACCTGTTCGGTGCAAATCACGTTCGATCCAAGCGGGTTTATCCCGATCAAAAGCGAGGGGTTCCAAACCTTCGGGTTTGTGGCGGACTGGATCGACATACCAGCGAGCGATGATGTGGGGGTCATCTACTCGATCGATGTGTTCGGCAACCTCGTAAAAGCCATTCAGGGCCCACCTCTAACTTTGGATATTGCATTTCACCCCTTGATGTATTGGAATATCGGAGGGCTTCGGGTTGAGCCTAGCTCCAACTTTGAAGGCAATTCCGTTGCGTGGGACCCCATCGAAAAGAAGCTCTACGTGTTGGCTCAGAACGCTTCAACAGGGAGCATCTGGTTCAAGAAGTTCGACGAGAACCTTTCGGAATTGTGGAGCGTCGAGTACCCGGATAGTCCGGCCACGCTATTCCAACCCAAACGGGTACGCTACCACGAAGGGGTCGGCGACATCTGGATCGGTGGGGATGCGTTCTCCGGACCCAACGAATATTTCCGGATCAACAAAGACGACGGAACAGTCCTCCAACAAATCACGTTGAACAATGCGTCTATCCCGATCAATGATTTTATCCTGTACCCCGGCGCGCCATTGGCCATCGCTGCCACGACTGGCTCAACCATGAAGGTCCCTCTTGTCGCCGGTGCTATCCCCACGGCCCCGACTTTGGCCGCGGTCATTACTGATTTGGTGGTGAGGACGAAAACCCTGACCGCCGCCGACATCGACGTGACGGACCTCACCTCGATCCCGGTCTTGGGCTACATCGTCGGGCGCCGGCAGCCCCTGCAGTTCATCTTGAAAGAGCTGTTGACGAACTACTTCGTCGACCCGGTCGAGGCGGACGGGAAGATCAAGTTCGTCCTCCGCGGGGGGTCCAGTTCGGTCACGATCCCCAAGGAGGATCTCGCCGTCCACACGTTCGGAACTGAAATCCCGAGTCCGATCCTGGCTCAACGGACCCAGGAGAACGAGCTCCCCCGTTCGCTCGATGGCCGGTTCATCGATGTCAACAATGAATACAAGGTCTCCGTCGCCAATGCCAGGAGACTCACGGGGGAATCTCAACAGCTCCTCTCTCAGGACATACCCATTGTGTTTGACATAGATGTCGTCAAGAAGATCGTCGACACCCTGCTCTTTAATACGTGGGCGGATCGGGAACCCCGCGACTTCGTCGTCTCGAGGAAGTATCTCAAGCTCACCCCGACGGACGTCATCACTGTCGAGGACCCAGATCTCGGGTTCATCTCCCTGCGGATCAACCGGGTCGAGTATCACTTCCCGCAATTAATGAAGATACAGGCGACGATCGAGGACATCACCATCTACTCCGGATTCACCTTCCCTGGCGAGAACACCGACGCCGTCCTCCCGGAATTTCCGGTCGTCTCGAATGCCCTGCCTATCCTGTTGGATATTCCGCCGCTTCGCAGCGCGGACGACGGGGTCGGGATCTACGTGGGCGCCTATTCGTTGAACGGAAAATTTCGCGCGGCTGAGCTGGTCTCGTCAATCGACAACGTGACGTACGTCCCTCACGTCGCAATCACGAAACAGACGTCGGTCGGATCGGCTCAGGCGATCCTGGTGTGGGACGGATCCTTCAAATGAAAGGGCTTCTATCATGAGCATGGTATTCATGGATTCTTGCGGTGACGGGTACGGTTCCGACCAGGTCGGTCTCGTCTACGATACAGTCTCCGGCACCCCGCCGGTCGTCGAGCCTAACGGCGGGCGCAATGACACGAACGGGTTAAAGCTCTCAGCCGGGACAGAGTTTTTCGCCAAGGATGTCCCCGCGCTGGATGAATACTTCGTAGGGATAGCGTTCCGTCTGCAGGCCATCACAACCCCGGTGGACATCGTCGAGTTCAACGAGGGTGTGACGAACCACGTCACGGTCACGGTGCTGGCCAACGGCGCGATCGAGGTCGCCAGGGATTCCTCTGTCTTGGCGACGAGTGCCGCCGGGACAATCCTAGAGGGGGCGTATAACTACATGGAGGTCCGGGTCGTGGTGGATGACGCCGCCGGGATCGTCACGGTGGACCTCGATGAATTCAATATCCACATGTTGACCAGCCAGGACACCCAGAACGGCGGGACCGGGGTAATAAATGAGATCCGGTTAAAAGGAACATCCGACGTCATCTTCTTTGATGACTTCTATGTCAACAACAACAGTGGAGCTTCCCCGCAAAACGGATTCCTCGGGAATACGCATATCGAATTTAACGCGGCATTAGCAGATGGGACCATCAATGACTTTCCGATTCTTGAGCCCACGACGCCGACGACACACTTCGACAAGGTGGACGAGATCCCCCCAGATCTGGACGTTTCGTTTGTTGCATCTAGCACTCCAACCGATCAGGAACTCTTCACGATTCCCCCGTTGTCCTCGCTCACGGGCGACGGGACCGTATTCGGCGTTCAAGTGTCAGTCCTCACACGGAAGAACAACGAAGGCTCCAGACTCATAAAAACCTTGATAGATCCAGGCGTAACAATCGCCGAAGGGCCCGATTTGACGCTCGCCTTGACCTATGACTACGCAGTAGGGATGTTTCAACAGAACCCGGACACCTCATCAGACTGGACAGAAGCCGAGGTTGAGGCGAGTGAAATTGGTTGCGAAGTAACATAGGAGAGGAAACATCATGATTATATTTTTCGATGGGTGTGGCGGATTTTATACTTCCGACGCTCACGCACAGCGGTTGTGGGATATCTGGGATGCGAACGTACTCACGACTAGCGGGAGGCGTGGCGGGGCCTGTATTGAGTTTGGTCAACAGGACGATGCCTCTGTCTTTGTGCCTGAACAAGATACGTATGTCGTAGGGTTTGCCATGCGGCTACCGCTCTTTGACACCGGTGATAACTATTTCAGATTTAGCCATGGTGCAACTAACCATACGATAATGCGAATGACAGCAAATGGGGCTATTTCAATTATTGGTGGCGCAGGATCTGAAATAGGCGTGACCGCTAACGGAGTCATTGCGATTGACACCTATCACTATGTTGAACAGAAGGTCTTCGTTCACGACACTATAGGGACGTATGAGATTATCGTGGACGGTGTACAAGTTCTAAATCTGACCGGCAAGGATACCCGCAACGGCACCGAGACAACAATCAATAGAATTAATTTCGGAGCGTTTGGTAACGGGGGCCCATTCATGCGCATTGACGATCTGTATGTCTTGGACACCACGGGCGACCCTCCGCAAAATGATTTTCTCGGGGATTGCCAAATTGATCTAGTGTTGCCAAACGCTGTTGGTGCGACCAGTGACTTCACGCCATCCGCAGGAAACAACTTTGAGAATGTGGATGATGCGACGCCAGATGACGACACGACCCACAATGAAACGCCAACGGATAACGATGTCGATTCGTTCGACTATCCGAGCATCCCCGCCATCACGGGCGGGAGTACCGTGATATGTGTGAAGGCGGTCGCGTGTGTGAAGAAAACAGAATCGGGCCTAGCCAGGATGCAGTTATTGACGCGACCCGTTGCCACTGACATCCCTGGAGGGGTGACTCATGTCCTCTCGACGGATTACTTATATAAAACGGAATATTGGGATGAAAATCCCGAAGTCTCGGCGGCGTGGACGGACGCGACATTCAATGCTGCCGAATTCGGGTATAAGAAAGTCGTATAAGTATGCCCGGTCATATAAGAATCACGCAAGTGCCGGTAGAAGTCTTGCGCACCGCCACGGCTTCACGCTCCCGCATCACACAGGTACCTGTTGAGACTCTGAGGTTGCCCACGACTTCCCGTGTTCGTCTCACACAGTTGGCCGTTGAGGTCTTGCGTATCGGCTCTCCGGGATCGCGATTCGCCCATGTGACGCAAGTAGGAATCAATGTCGCCCGGGACCAGGAACTCACGCGGGGCTACGTCACACAAGTCGGCATTGAGATCGCCCGGAACCTCGACTTCACACCCAAGCCAGTCCTGAAGAGTTGGATGGTGTTCGACCCACTCGGGTCGATCGACGTGTTGATGATCACCGGGGCGCCGTCAAGCGCGGTCAACGAACTGGCGGTCTTGAACGGGGCGAACGCGGTCGTCCTCGGTCAAGAGATCTTCCAATTCCGCGACGTGACCGACCTCGGGAGCAACGTCTTCCGTCTGTCCCATTTACTCCGCGGAAGGCTAGGGACTGAGCAACACATGAACAGCCACGTCGCGAATGAGTTGGCCGTCTTCCTCGAGGCCACCACAATACGGAAGATCCAGGGCGACCTGACGGAGTTGAATATGTCTAAGATCTGGAAAGCCATCGGGGTCGGCCAATCCATCCAAGACGTCTCCGGGAAGTCGTTCACGGACACCGGGATCGCCATCAAGCCGTGGGCGCCAGTATTTATTAGAGGCTCAAGGGGGGTTCCGTTAGCGGATGACTTGCTGATAGAATGGACGAGGCGGACGCGGATCAACGGTGAATGGCTTGACAGCGTCGACGTCGGGCTCGGCGAACAGATCTTCGAATTCAAGGTGGATATTCTGACCGGCGCCGGTTCCGTGATCCGTACCTTTGCGGTCGTCGATACCGACACCCAGCTCTACCTCGAAACAGAGCAGAGCTCAGACTTCGGGTCCGCACAAGATCCGGTCTTGGTACGGGTAGCTCAGAAGAGTGAACAATTCGGCTTTGGCTATAGCAACACAGAATTGATCTAGGGGGAGAAAATATCATGCCAACCAGTCCGCTGTTATTGATCGAGCACATTGTCCAGGGACAGAAACAGAAAGAGGTGACCGCGAACCAAGCCTTCGACATCCTGGAAGACGCGATCGCAGGGACCAAATCATTTAATGCCGCTGGAACCGGGAGCACCTCTCTCGGTGACATTGCGGCGCGGACGATGGTCATCGACCTGACCGGCGTGTTGACCGGGACAAAGACCATCGTCGTCCCGCAGCGGAGCAAGCTGTACATATTCAAGAACAGCACGACCGGGGGCTTTGACCTCCTGGTTGACACTGGGATCGGGACACCGATCAAGCTCGCGAATGGGTTCTTCACGTTCATCTATTCCGATGGGACCAACTGCCTAGAACTCTTCCGACTCATCACGGAACACCACCGGACAGTTACGGGAACGGCCAACGTGGAGGACTTCGACAAGATCATTTTCGCGGACACCGTGGGAGGGGCTTTCACCGTGACCCTCCCGGCAACCATCCCAATTGGAAGAAGAATTTTGATCGTCGTAGTCGACAACACGGCCACCTTGACCATCGGGAGGAACGCCAACAACATTAACGGGGCCGCTTCGGACATCACGATAACTGTGAATCAACAGGCGGTAGAGTTCATCGGGCAATCCGCGAGCAACTGGATTGCCTATCGTCACACTGTCGCCTAGGATACGCCATATACTATGAACGATAATCCGGAGAAATTCGTAATGATGTCGGAGACCGAAGTCCGCGAATTGATCGTGGACACGGTCAACACAACCCTCATGCAACTCGGTATCGAGCACGAGGAACCGTTGGAGATGCAACGCGATTTCCAGCATCTCAGGGACTGGCGGAAGTCGACGGAGCGGATCAAGAGCCGCTCGGTCATCACCGCTGTCGGGATCGTCATCACGGCTGTCATGGCCGCGCTGTGGATCGGCGTAAAACATCTACTGACTACCGAATGACCCATGAAACGCACGATAGCAGCCTTTATCATCACCTCTATTCTCGTTCTGTCTGCACCCCGGGTCGTTGCCTGTCCCTGTGCCACGACCCTGATGGTGCGACTCGGTCTGAACAGCGTGGAGGTTCGTGACGTCTACGGCCTCCCCCTCCACTGTGCGAGCGGTTCGTTCTCCGTCTCCCAGGCGAAGCGGATCGTTCAGTTGAATTGGATCAGTAACAACCTGATCTACACGGTCGACATCCGGCTCCCACCGTCACCAGTGAACGGGGTCTTTCAAGTGTATTACTGCTGGGGCGATAAACAGGCGACTGTCGGCAACGACCATGTGCCGGTCAACCTTACTACTACATCAATCCGCGCAGTGTGAAAGGAGACGACATGTTAAGACTCAAATCTGGTAGGTACGGCGCGAGACTCAGCGAGATCCAGGCGATCTGCGCCATGATGATAATTGTCGACGAGGTCCTCTGGGAGATGCTCCTCGATCACGAACTCAGTTCCGGAATCGAGGGCGAGCACATGATCGGGTCCTTGCACCCGCCGGGGCACGCGCTGGACTTCGCGTTGCGGGGTGAATTCACACACACGTCGGCCAGGGCTGCCTGCGACATGATCAAGAAACGACTCGCCGACGATTTCGACGTGATCTACAATACTAAGAAGCGTGTCATCCACGTCGAGTGGCAGATGAAGAAGCCACTCGGCAAACTCTAACCGAGGAGGTCAGCTATGAATACAATAACGAAGATGTCGGCCGTGGCCCTGTTCATGACCACCGCGATGCTGGGTGGGTGTGCCACTGGACCCGGCGCCCAACCGCCCTCGCCGTTCGAGGTCCAGCTGTTGGCTCGGGCAGCGATGTCCACATTGATCGCCGCCGAAAATGTGCCGATGGACAAACTCGTAGTCATCAGAGACGTCTTGACGACCACGAACACCGGATTGATGATCGCCCTCAAGGAAGATCCGTCAAACCTGCTCGGCGTGCAGAATGATCTATTGGGAAAACACCGAGAGGCGCTGGGACCATATTATGACATCATGGATGCTGTATTGACTATCGCCATCATCCGGATGAGGCCGGCCATCGACCAAGGCCAGACCGATCTCGCAGCTCAGTATCTGGATGCAGTCTTCACCGGGTCGACTCAGGCGATCGACTCGGCAATGGCGAGATTGAAAGCGTGATATATTTGACACAGGGACCCGCGATTTGTGCCGGTCCCTGTGTCAGGCATTGCCCTGAAGTACCGTTTTTGGCAAGATGTCGCCCTTTATGAACGCCCGGACAAGAACCGTGTCAGTATCATTGAATAGTACGGTCACATGGCCATCAACTTTCACCGGAATTTCGCCATATTCCTCATCGGTGAGTATATCTGTAATGGGGAACGCTTCGGACCGCCGAAGCTTTCTGAGTAGCTCTGGGAGCAAATCTTGATGTATACTCACGTCGAACAGAATCTTGGGGACCTGATACTTCTTGTCGCCCTCTTTTTCTTCGTCCTTCTCCCTAGCGCGTTCGCGCTGGTCATACTCCTCTTCGATCGCTCCCATCTTGTAAATAAGTGGATTCAACATCAGCGCCGTCGCTGCTCTGTCCCCCCTGCTGAAGACTGCGTTCGTGTCGGTCAGGATTTTCTGGACTAACCTCAACAGCCCGACCGAATCCAGCGCATACCGTTTGCCACGGTATTTGAACTCTCTGATCTCTCCCATCATTATCCTCCTTTTGCCATTTTAAGTGCGGCAATTGCTGAATTGATAAGGGTGTTTTTCTCGATCCAATCATTTTTCAGCTCCCAGTAGTCCTCTACCCTGACCCACATCCCGATCACATCCGGGCGCATTTTAGCCTCGGTGTGTGTGTGTCGTGTGACATTATTTGGATCCATACTCTCTCCTTGTTCGCCGTTAGAATTGTGGTTTGGTCCTTCCGTGTATGCGCTCCGGGACTACCTCCTTCTTGGTCCGAAGTTTCGCGGCATACCACCTGAGACAGTTGAGGTTTGTGCTGGCATCGGGGAATTTGACCTTGATCTTCTCTAAGATCTCACGATAGGGAAAGCCTTGGGGGTCCAAGATCAGTTCGTTGGCCAGCGCCGTGATCGTGCTCCGTGGTTTGCTCGTTTCTTTTTTCGACGGTCCCCTTACTAGTTTTTTCGCAATCCCACCGTCCTTATACCATCTGATCCGGTCCACGATCTTCTTCTTGTTGTTGAAAGTCTTGATCGTGGCGGGTTTACCGTTCAGCGTCGTACACTCGTTGTAGATGTCGACGAGCTTGGTCATCGAGAGGTTTTGTAAGTCTTTCGTGGTTGTTGCATTTGACATATCTCTTTCTCCCTTTCTGTTGATGCGCCTAGTTGTTCCAGACGACATCGAAGTTTAGCAGTACGTGACACATCGGTATCCACCCGTTGTATGGGTACTGCGAGTTGACGAGGAACCGGTTAGGGCTAGCCTCGTAGATATAGGTCTTCAACCCAAATTCAAACGTGCTCTCTTGGGCTTGTTCGATGGC
>SDBT01002278.1_pt1 | contig 34181 bp, 25 predicted proteins | sample 2277101 | NCBI WGS metagenome assembly SDBT01 (sample SAMN10404973, study PRJNA504765) | marine sediment metagenome | isolation source: marine sediment core GS10_PC15, 103 cmbsf | place: Arctic Ocean: Southern Knipovich Ridge | collected 2010
CTTATTGCTCTTTATCGGTATCAATATGATGAAGTCCGTGCCCAACGGTGCTTTAATAGTCCAAAGAAGCGTTTTCACTCCAGAAAGACATTTCTCCGAGCTTTATGTTAAAACCATGCTAGAATTTTACATTTAAATTGGGTTAGATTTGAGAATTTGAAACATAAAAACACAATGAAAAGGAATTAAGGTAAATAGTGACTCATTTAGTCCAGCTAATTTTCTTTAAGTGCTTTGCCAAAAAGCAAGTCTATTTAAATAGTATGTGTAAGTTTGTTACACAAAGATGTATAAGATGTATAATGTAAAAGAATTACATTGGAGATATTAATAATGGAAGACGAGTTTAATAACGAAAAAAAAGAAAAAACTGACCCAAATGAGGAAAATATTACCCTAAACATCAAAGATACAATACGTGATATGAAAAACGAATTTAGTGAACAAATGCGTGAATTAAAAAATGACGTTGAGGAAATTAAGGAAGGAGTTGGTTCTAGTGAACGTTCTCGTAAACCTAAACCTCCTAAACGACCCAAAAGACCTAAAGGAGAATTTACATTTAATTTCGGAAAAGAAAACTTTGGTGATCATTTTGGGGCCTCAATTGAAAATTATATTGGTGGCCTTTTGGATTCTGTGGGAGATGCAATTGATAAGTCTGTAGGATCAATATTTCAATCCTCTTCATCTCGTCGACCACACCATAAATCCCGTCGTAGAAAGGAACAAACTTTCGTTTCTGAAGAAGAATTGGATGAATTTTATGATCAGGGATCAGCGATAATGGGAGCTCTATCTGATGCAAACCGCTTACGAATGCTAAAGGAATTAGAAAAACAGCCATTACGTCAATCAGATTTATCTGAAAAAACGAATACAAAAGGGGGAAATTTCAAGCATCATATCTCTATATTAAAAGAGAATGGATTAGTTCGACAAGAGGGCGTCCGTGAGCGTTACTTGTTAACTTTTGCTGGAAGAGAAGCATTAAAACTTGTTGAATTTCTTTACGCTAGAGGGAAGAAACGTCTCCAAGTCCCTGTTATAATTGATGACTCTGAAGAGGAGGAATAAACTCTTTGAATGATATCCAATTAAGGGATGATTTCTATGAATGGACTGGGAACCCAGAGATACTAAAGAGTTCCTATTTTAAGGTGACCCTGGAAAATAAGGTGAGAATTATTGGTATTGAAACTGACTTTTCAACTGAAGGAGTGATTATTCTTGGGAAAGTAAAAGCAATTGTAGATTCACTTGTATTTACCAAGTCCCACGGAGCTGTAGGGAATACAATATCTTTTTCAGGCACCAATTTAGTTATTATTGGTTTGACTATAGCAGATTTACAAGATTCCCTCACCAAAAGTGAACTAACAAAGCAAGATTATTCATTATTAAAAGATGAAGCAGATTCGATGATTTCAAAATTAAATAAAACAATTATGTCACCAAAAACTTCGATCAATCTAGATCATGAAGATGATATGGAATACATTATTTTTGGTAAAAGAAACTTCTTCCTAATTGCATCGAAAAATAAGTTTGTGTTAGTTCATAATAATCAAATTGCAATAAGAAAAGGTGAAAGTAAGCTAGTTCAAATTGATCACCAGGATGGTATCCTAATTGCTGAAAGAGATAAGGTTTTGAACATTGGAGGATCGGTCTCAACAGGGAGATCAATGCTGGGGAAATTTGGTGTGAATATAGCCAATTCAGTCCTTGAGAATATACTATGGGACTGATCTTCCCTTTTATATTTCTCCATAAAAAAACAAAAAAGTCTTGAATCTCTTTTTTAGCTTTTTACTCTTTTTAATTAAACTAGAACTATAACAATGGAAAAATTCTCTGAAAAACAAAGGTTAGTAAGAAAAGGGTTAATATAAAAAGAATGCCTGATACCTTGGTGTGATTTTTAGATGAATTATGATAACCTACTTAATCCTGCTGTTACTGCGATCCCTATAAGTGGAATTCGGCGTGTAAATTCTTGGCCATCTAAAATTCCCCAATCAGAATGGATCCGCTTAAATATTGGCCAACCAGATCTACCTACACCTAAATATATCAAACAAGCTGTAATTGAAGCTCTTGATAAGAACCAAACACGATATACTAATCTACAAGGGGAAGAATTCCTGAGAAATGAAATTTGCTCTTATCTTCAATACCAGCACCGATTGAAATATCAAAATGACGAAATTCTAGTCACTGCTGGCGGTCAAAGTGCGATATTTGCAGTATTAAAGACAATTCTCTCTCCAAATGATAATATCATTATACCTTTCCCAAGTTACCCTCCCTACATTAATGCAATAAAATATGCAGGTGCAAACATCATTCCACTAATTACAACGGTTGAAAATGGATTTGATATACCTATTGAACATCTCAGAACCATATTAAGTGAAGTACCAGTGAAAGCTCTACTTCTCATTAGTCCATCAAATCCTACAGGCACTGTTATTCCAAAGAAAACTCAGAAAGAAATAAGTAAACTCTCGAAAGAATACAATTTTTTACTCATCTCAGATGAAATATACAATCGAATATTATTTGGAAATCAGATTTACCATTCAATAGCGGAATTTCCAGAATCACAGAACCGTACGATCATTATTCAAAGTTTTTCAAAAATGTTATCCATGTGTGGATTTAGAATTGGATTTATTGCGGCTCCAAAAGCTGTGGTCGACAAAATAAAAGTGGTTCATCATACAATGAACATTTGTGCAAACTCTCTATCCCAGTACGCAGCCTTTAAAGCACTAACTAATCGCACTGAGCTTGAAAACTCTATTAATACCATAAGAGTAACCTACAACGAACGAAAAGATCTCTGTATGAACTATTTAAGAGAAATTGACGATATTCAAATCAAAGAACCACAAGGAGCGTTTTATCTTTTTCCGAAATTTGAGGACAAAGATATGACGAAATTTGCTAAATGGTTGAAATATAATTATGGTGTTTTAACCGTCCCTGGGAGGTATTTTTCAATGGAGGAAATTCCAGAGCATAAACAATATCTGAGAATATGTTTCACTTCAGACCTCGATGAGCTTAGAAAGGGTATGGAACAAATGAGTAGGGGGTATAATCAGTCAAATCATATTTAGACAAATTTAGCTTTTTCTAGACAAAAATTCAAAAAACGCCTGGGGGAAAAAACCAGGAAAAGATGAAATAAAGAGATACTAAAATGCAACAAGCTATTTACCCAGTCTCATGCTCTAGAAGTGGAATTATAGCCGGAAATGCCATTCTAACGCCAGATTGGAAAGAAAGAGACTAATTTACTTTATATTAAGGGGGAAATAAGGTTTAAAAGAGGAAAAAATACTTATCAATCAGTTCAGTCGCCGCGAGTTTCCTGGAGACTCTAAACGCTTGTGGAGAAGCGGAAAGACCTGGTACTCCTTGGCAAGCCTCTATGAATCAGGAATGAGTTGTTTTTATTGCTGCAATAAAAGCCTAGATCTCAAGGAACGGTATTAGGTCTTTCAAGGAGAATTCTTTGTAATGAAACGACCGATTATTAACTGCTGTAGATGCCAAAAGCCATTTTATGCAAGTTATAAAGGAAAATATTATTGTACTGCCCACTTGGAAGAAATATTAACCGAGAAGAAAAAGATCAATCCAAATGGTGCTTCTACAAACTAAAGATGCTATTTTTTGGCGGAAACAGATTTTAAAAGACCCATTTTAATTTTATTAAAGTTTTTAAAGGCATCTGCATGACTAGTCGCATTATTTAAATGAAATTGTAAAGCAATGTCTCGCTGAACTGGTTTTGTTAAATGTCGTTGAGCACAAATAGGTGTAACATATCTAACTCCCTTACGTAACTTACGTGGAGCAGGATAAACGATATACTCTTTACTTACAGTTCGATAACTACACTTTTTACACTTAAATCCCGAAGATTTTCCCGCTGATTTTAAAGTTACATTACAATGAGGACATTTAGGAGGATTTTTAATGAATTCCTCCTCAAGATGAGTTATTTGAATCTCTTCTAAGTTTATCGTCATTCTCTCTCCACGATCTGGTTTTCTAACACCTCCAAATACAATTAATTCGTCACCTTCAACCAAATTAATTATAATATTACGGAATTTTTTAGTAGGTTCATAAGCAGCACAATCTACAATTGTTTTATCAATTTTTAATGAGAAGATTACATGTCCCCCATTAATGTAATGTGGTTTTGAACAAACTTTCCCTTGAGTCTTTACTGAAAGAAAAGGTTTGATTTCGTGACCAGAAAACTTTTTTGGAAAATGGACCTTGGTATGTTGATTAGTTCGAAAAATCATAATTCTCTCTACTGGTTCCCCAATTGTCAACAGAGACCACACTTGAATTACTGCGTCAGGGGTTTCTCCACGAATACCACACAAAATTGGATCAGGTCCATGAGGTGTTATCATAATATCATCGGATTCATAATCTATGTTATTAAATGAAAGGGGAACTTGAAGATCAGCCTGAATAACAGAATTTCCACTAATGTCCCTTTTTAAAAAACCCCTATTCTCTTCTGTACGATATGCGATAAGTTCATAGGTATAATCGTTTAGTAAGTTGGCTCCTATTGCACAACATGCACCGATTAATCCTCTCCCTTTCTTTAAAAAGAAAAATTTTAAGTTAGTAACTTCACTAATTCTTTCTTTCAGATTTTTGAGAGATATAACATCATATAGTGCATTCAAATATAAATCATGGAATTCTTGGGGAATATTTCCCCTTAAAAGAACCATACCTGGATGTGTGTTTTCATCTTCAAGATCAGAATATTCCTGAATAATAGATATCAAATTTTTCCACAATGATTCTTCATTATTTTCTTCCATTTTGAAATGGATTGCGATTGCACCATTTCCTCGAGTTTTATACGGAATATTTGGATTTAATCTTATCAGATTTGGAAAATCTAAAAAAATGGCGCCCCATTTAAGAAGAACATCGCAAATCAATGTTCCTAGGTATGTTGTACACATTCTACTGTTAGAATCAGTGTCATCTATTCCAAAACTATATTCTACCATTTTTTCATATGATATATTATTCACTTTCCTAATTTAACGAATAATTATTTTCAAATTTTAACGCTTCATAAAGAAACTTTTAATAAAACCATTGAATAAGATAACTAAGTAGTATTGATTCAAACAAAATTCATATTAAAAAACATTTTGTTGTTAACACCGTATTTAGAAGATGGAGAAGACTGTAAATGTCAGATGAAGATATATTTTTCGAAATACCTCATCATAGCCAGTATAAACTTGTAGTTGTAGGCGATGGCTTGGTAGGTAAAACCCAACTCGTTTCTGTGTTCACGAAACGCGATTTTGAGCATAAACCTACAGCAGGAGCGGATATTTCATTCTTAAAGCTTCGTGGAACTGGTGAAAGACCAAAAACAACCACAGCGATCTTTTGGGATCTTTCTGGACAACCAGCATTTAGTAGTGTTCGCCCACTTTTCTATGATGGTGCACACGCGATTATTTATATTTTTGACGTAACTAAGGAATCTACGGTTCTATCTCTCCCAAGTTGGGTGAAAGAAACAAAGAAATCCCTCCCCGATACTCCACCAATCTTAATTGGTAATAAGATAGATTTAAAAGACAAAAGAGAAGTAAACGATGAAACGGGGCAAAAATTCGCAGATCGTATGCATGCACAATATTTCCCAACATCAGCATTGACAGGTGAAGGGGTTGGAACTGCATTTGCTTCAGCAATTAGACGGGCTGTTGCTTATCGAGATAATCGTGGTTAACTCTAATCTAAAATCCTTTAGCGAGAATACTATTCAGTAGTATTAGGCTGTGTGTCTTCTGGTATTCAGATTGTCGAGTTATAATCCTTTATAAAAGTCAGAAATCCGCTTTTTAAGATTTTTTAGTGTGTTTGAACTCATTAGATCAATATATGATAAAATGATATCTCCTTTGTTATCTGCAAACTTCCAATTTGATGGATAGGGATCCATTATAATACCTTTTTTCCCTAATTTTCGCGCTAGTTTGCTAGTAAGCGCTATGAAGCTTGGATTTTTATGAATCGTTTCTCCTAAAACCTCCAAAGTCATCAAAACAGGAAAATTTCGCGTTAGAGTATTAATTTTTGCGAAACCAATTACTCTTGGGATCTCTATACTTATTCGGAGAGATTGTAATCTATCCTTAAAGTCTTCAAAATAGTGGTTGAAGTCTAATAGTGTGAAATAATGAATGAATAGTGCTGGGAATTCCCGTGAATAATATGGTTTGATTATAATTGGGTCTATATTTTCGAAATTAAAACCCCATCCAAATAATACGCTGGATCCTCCAGGATATAATCGTGTACTACTCATCCGTGGACCCAATTTCTTTGTTATCCGTTCAACATCTTCTCTAGTCAAACATTTACCCTTGGAAAATCCAATTACACTCTCAACCAAATTTAGATTACTTTTAATCCTCTCAATCGAAATTTGATTGTTAACCTCAGGTAAAAATATTGTTGAAATGCTTGACATTGACTTGAATATTAATCTAAAATAGAATTATAAAGTATTTCTAATACCATTTACCGCAAAATACTTCCCTTTAGATATTCAAGAATGTCTCCAAATGAAATTGAGATAAATTATCTTTTGTTTATTGACAAAAATATTTTGAATGCTACTCCCAATCTAGTATTAAACCCAGTCTCCTGCGTCTATCTTCTCAGGTAAGTAAGTTCCAGTCATATATCGCCAATTTTTACTAGCTAAGGCCTGAATTTCGGCTTTCATACCTGTATCGATCATAATACGAATCTGTTTTTCCCATTCTGGCCGGGTTTTTACAAAATCTTCTGCTAATAAATCTTCTGCACGTTTTACGTCATTCTCAGTCATTTTTATTAGAACTGATTTTGGAATCTGATATTCTTTGATATCAGAGGGTAACAATCCTAACCATTTTATATCAGGAACCGCTAATTCAACGCTTTCAAAACTTAATGCTTTACTTCCGATTGAATAGACTCTTAAAATGTCCAATCCATATGGATCTGCATCAAGAAATCCTAATACCGGAATTCTAAGATCCTCATACATTCGTTTAATAAACATCCGAGTGGCCATATCTGGTTGACCTGAAGCCGTAATTAGAATGCACGGGAGATAGTTAAAGAACTTGTCTTCAGCAAGATCCTGGAAGACCGCGTCTTTTTCAATTACTAATACGAACTCAGCATCACTTTCAAATTCTCCGACTTGATCTAACATAGGGGTGATAGCGTGTCCACCTAAACCTTGTGTACAATCAATTCTATCCCCACCCTCAGTAAATGATAATCTTCCAATAACTTTTCCTTTCGCAGAAGCAATTACATTCATTGAATTTCTTGAAACGCGTAGTAAGGCTCCTAGATCTTCAATTAAACTGTCAGATACTCTTTGGTTCCCGAATAAATTGACATCGCGATAAAATAAATGTCGTTTTGTAGCATGTTTGTCAGCTTCTAAAATTTCCTTAACATAACGCATGAGTCCAGTTAATTGTACAACGCTCTGTACGGAACTCAAATGGCGAAATTGTCTATCCACTACATGACTTCCGAGTAATACCATCCTAGAATTTTCATCATAACCCACATTCTCAGAACTACGAGCTGGTATTCTGAAAGCTGCATCCACTGGATTTTCCACAATCTCTTCCAGAAAATCTCGTGCAATAGTATGTAATCGGTTAGCTGTTTCTTCTTGTGTTAAATTATCAACTTTGAGAACTGATACAGGTAAAACTACATCCTCTTTCACAAATAAATCCCTGAGTGATCTTACTTTAGATAGGTCAACGGCCCTTCTCACTTGTAGAAGTACTTCCTCTTTTCCTACTAGTTCAATTAACGAAGATATATTTTTTTTAGTCAACTCTTTAAAGATCTTACCTTTTTTCAGTCCAAAAAAGATCGTAAACTTTTGTTTCTTAAGTTTTAATTCTTTTATAATAAGATCTTTAACAGTTTTTAAAGTTAAGTCCAGTTCTAAACTGACTTTGATAACCTTGTTTGTAAATGAATAATCTTCTACTACTGTATTAGCGGTTCCTCGTCCTGACATACTTATTCATTCCTCAATCCGTTTTCATGTATCGGTCTAGCCTTCCAAGTTCTTCTGATTTCCGTCGTATTCTTACTTTGGATTTAATCTGCTTAATTTTAGCTGCAGATAATCCATATACACTTTTAAGATCATCTAATGGCCAATATAAGAAATTTATTATCTTATTTATGTCTTTTTTCACAAGTTCTTGAGCTACAGGGATTGGTAACTCTGCCATCCTCACTATTGGGTTTTCCAAATCTTTAATACACGCTTTCAATAATTTGTTTGAAACCATTTCATCAGGAATTAAATCAGGGTATCTTTTTAAATGAAAATAGAGATCTTCTATATTGTCAAATCCTATCTCCTTTAAAGACGCGATATTTTCCTCAGGGATACGCACAAAGTTTTCAATTGGAGTTCCTAAGTTTTTCCTACGTTTTAAGGTACCAAGATCCATTTTCCTATATTTCGAGATTTCATATCGTTTAATTTCTAAAAGTTCTGCTAAATCGTTTTTCGGCCAAAAAAGGAATTCTATTATGGATGTTAACCCTGCATTATACAGTAGCATAATTTTCTGAGGAAAAGCTTTCTGTACACTAGGTAATAGAACTATAGGTTTTTCTAAAATTCTTTTTACAGACTCTATAGGTTTAACAAGTGATTTATTGATCCTTTCTGTATCCAATCGATAGTATAAATCAACTATATTGTCAATTCCTAGTTTATGGATTTGTTCTAATTGTTTTGGCGAAAAAGCTTTTAGTGATGATAGTTTGACCCTGAATTCTGAATCTGTCTTTTTGTGAGTTATTATGTCAACTAAATTGACCGATTGACGGGCTAAGTTGTACTCATCCTCTTCTATAACTCCCATAGTATCACCTAATTGAGAGAAATCAGTTTTAATTAATTGGGTTATGGAAGTTATTCCATTTAAAGCTAAAGGTGTTACATATTGTGGTGGTATTAATGAATAGTATGCTAATGATGAATTAAGAGCTTCGTTTAAGTTATAAAGGCGTGTTTTCAGCTGATCGGAAATATCAAGCGTTTCTAGTTCAACAAATAATAAATCTTCTAATATACGAATTCCTAGCTTACCAACCTCGTCAAAATCAATGTATCCTGACTCTATAAAACCATTTAATGGGGCATCAACGTCTTCAATTTCACTTAGATCTTTTAAATCAAATTCCTTTTTCATTCTATCGATTTCGTCTTCATCCATACCTAAAATATTGGCAAGAGATTTTGTAGGGGCGAATAACCAATTCGTAATTGTGCTTATCCCATTCTGAGAAAGTTTACGCATTTCCTCTAACTCTAAATCAGTAGAAAGCCGATTAATAGGTGAGCGTAATATTTCATAAAGATCTATTATTCCTTTCAATTTGAATTTTTCTTGGGGATGCAAGATTATTTCCTGTATAGAGTATATTTCTTCCTTTTTTAATGCTGTAATCCCTTCATCACTAATGATCTTTGAGAAAATTTCAATTGGAATCATTTCTTCTTCCATTAATTTTATCGTAAGTGGCATTGTGATATTATTTACAATATTTCTAACTTTTTGCACGGAAACTGATAAAATATCAGCCAAATCCTTCAATTCCATTTCTAATAGCAAACCAATCCTATTAATGGAGTTCTCCAACAAAAGGGGTACCCATTCAAGAGAGAAATTTGGAATGAAACATATCGGAATGTTCATGAATTGAGAAATCTCGGAAAAATTAAGTGCTTCTAAATCCTTGAAGAAATCAGTTGCACCACTTTCAAAAATTGCCTCAATCTTTTCAGTGGGAGCCGAATAGGTTTCTCTTAATGTATCTATACGTTTTTGTTTGAATTTTTTCGCGATTTCATCATCAAAACCAAAAACAAAATTAATTGGAATACTTAATACGGAAAAGAGATTATCCCAATTGCTCTCTTCTATTCTAATCCTTTTATCTCCTTTCTTTTTCAAGAATATTTCTTCATCAGGATGAGTTATAAGGTCAAAAAGAGTATTAATGTCAGCTCGACGAAGAGTCGCTAAATATTCGTCTGAAAAATTCATTTTGTCTATTGAGACACGAGATAATAGCGTTATAGTCTCATTTATATTGATAGAATCTTGTATATTCTTTATCCGATTTGATGGAATATTAGTTTTCGCTTCGAGCCCTTCTTGGGATTCCATCATTAAATCCAAAATTGAATTAACTTTGGTTTTATGAAGTATATGAAATTCTTGTTTTGAAGGAATAGGACTTATTTCAATTGGCATTTCAAGTATTGTTCTGGCATTTTTTATCTCCTGCCAATCAATCCCACTGTCTTCAAAGGTTTTAGGAGTTGCTACATAATAAAGATCCGCTAAACTTTCAATACCTAAGCGAGCAAGTTGTTTTACAGTTTTCTTATCAAATAATGAAACTTTCACGAGAGGAACCATTTTTTCTTCCTTTAGAGTTTTAATATTGGTGAAATTTAGTCCACCTTTCATTGTAATCACTTGTTTAAGATCAGTTTCAAGAACATTGGCTAATTCTTCATCTGCTTTTGTTAAAAAATCAAATAATGTTGAAACATCCTCATCAGCAAGAATTTGTAGTTGTTTCCTTGATAGCCCTTCTAGTATCGAAACCGAGGTTTCTGTGGATTCCCGAAGTCTAATCAGATTGATTTTATGTCGTAAGTTATCGATATTCTCTGGAGGTGTTTCTAAAACATCAGAAAGTTCATCTTCTGACGTTATCAGGAATCTAATAATAGTATCAATCCGTTTTTGGATGAGTTTATCGATATATTTATCGGAGATGACTCCGTGAAGATAGGATATTGGTAAATCTAGTGATTCGATGGCATTTCTCACATAACTCCAATCCAACTCATCTTCTTCATCTAACATGTCTTCTGAGGCACTAAAATAGAGATCTTCTACAGTTTCAATTCCATAACCAATCATCGTGGTAAGAGTCTTCTTATTATATCCACAAACCTTATCTAAAGACATTCCATGTTCTTTGATTGCCAAAGTCTGCTTCAATTCTTCAATTCGTTTCAGTGGCATCCGTAATATCGTTTTTAAGTCTCCTTCAGGCCAGTAAATTAATTTAATTATTTGGTCTATCCCTTCGTCTGCTAAACGCTCTAATCCAGCATGAGAAATCCGTACCTTTTCTTTCTCTGTACTAGAATGCAATTGTAACATAGCTATAGGAGTTTCAAGAATTCTATTATACCTCTCAACCTTTTTCCATTTTACACCCATAACTCCAAAAGTATTTTTCTTTGATCCGAAATAAATGTGTTCAACGGTCGTGTAGCCCTTGGTCTTTAATATTTTTATTTCTGTTGAATTGAACACTCCTAATCCAATCAAGGGCATACCTGATAACAATGCTGGGAGTTTTGAAAAGATAGTATTAATGAAGGCCATATCTCTACCTATTATCTGAGAAAGTTTGTCCCTAGACCATGTGACAAGATCAATAAAGGTATCGATTCCATTGGAATGTAATTTTGAAACCCATTTTACTTTTATTTGAGGGACTAATGTAATTGGATTATTAAAAAGATTGTTTAGCTCTGTGATTTCACGACTCGAAAGATCAAGTTTGCCAATATTTTCTGTTGAGTATGGAAGCTCATAGAAGAGTTCCTGAACCGTTAAATCAGCTTCTAGTAATTTATTCCAAGATTTCCCTGATAAAATAGATTCTAATGCAGTTATTGACAGAGATTTACTATTTATCAATGATTTGATACTTTCAATATCTAGATTACTCTTAGTTTGTTCAATAACCCTATAAGAAATTCCTGTTTTTCGATGTAAATCAATATCTGGCCATATTAGAAAATCAATAATTCTAGAGACTCCTAAATGATGAAATTTTATATAATACTTACTCGGAACAGGGAGATAGCAAATAGGTGATTTTAAAATCTCTAGGAGGTCTTTGATTTTTTTGTTGATTGCCTCTGGTTTCAATTTGTGAACAGAAAAACTTGTTTCTAATTCCTCTAGGCAAAGAATATTTTGTGACTCAAGACTTTTACCTTCATCTGGCGATACAAGAGGTATCGGTGTACCATAAGTCTTCTTGATGGTTTCTAAAATTTGAGGATTCATTCCCGTGATTTTTAGCAGATCACGAGTAGGGTAACGAATGAAATCGTATACAGTTTTAATATTAAGTTTTGTTAGCTGAATTTCTAACTCTGAATCAAGCCACCATGCATTTTTTGTGTGTAATATATCGTAATTCTGTTCTATTTCTTCAAGAATCTTATCTTGTTTCATAGATATTAATGTTGGAGCGAAATTACGTACAATTTTAAGATTACTATTGGTTTCAAGTAAGAAGTCGATGAATCCTTCAATTTCTAAACGCTTTAGATCTGAGAGCATTTTTTCATTATAACCAGGAATTTCAAATAAAGAATTGTTATCGTTAAATTGGGCAAATTTTTCTTTTTGAATATTTTTTGATCGTAATACAAGATTTTCTACAAGTTCTGTTAATTCAGCTAACTTCTCGGAAGGTGTTTGTAAAAAATCTTTGATTTTTGAAATCTTTCGTCCCCTTAATCTAGGTGTAACACGGTAATCCATCCAATCGAAAGTAGCAGCACCAATCACTTTCTCAGCATCAATATAACCTTGTTTTATCCCTTCAGTTATTTCTCTCTTCGTATCCTCGATTAAATCAATTGAGAGATTGGGAATACTGGCTAGTTTTACAGGAAATGCAGCAAAATACTCAAAAATATTAGTGATTTTTAATGATTTGAGACTTTTTTCAAGACTATCTGTCATCCAGGTCATTATTCCAAGGCTGAATGTTTCTGGGGGATATTTAACTAAATAATTAGAGATAGCATTTAACTTCGCCTCATATATTAATTTTTCTGGAAGATGCTCAACTGCCCTTAACATCTCAACAGGAGTAGCAAAAAAATCTAGGGAGGAAACAATCCAGCGTTTATTGAGAGCTTTATGAATTTTCAATGAATTATGATATTTTAAGTAATCATCCTCTACAATCTTTGAAAAAATATCAAATTCACGCATTGCAGGAGATTTTTTTGAGCGAACTTGACTATTCACTGTTTTTCTTTTAATCTCGATTATTCTCTCTTCGGACATTCCAGCAGTTTCACATAACTCAGCCACAGGATTTCGTAAAAATTGATAGAGAGTCTGAATGTTCTTCTCAACGAGCGAAATATATATATCCATTGGCAACCATTCCCCAATACTTGAGATCAAAGAGCTAGGTGGATAAGTTCTTCGAATCAATCTAGGAATTGCAGACGCTAATGCTTTCTCGAATTTTGAAAATTCCTCGGAAGACTGCAAAAGGAATGGAGTCTCCTCAGTTTCCAATATTTTAGCTAAATTTTGTAGAACTTTGGGTGCTGCACTTTCAAATCTTGATTGTCTTTGTCTTTCTCTTCGTTCTCTCTCAGCTTTCCCTAAATGTTGACTTAGTCCTCGAGCTAGCTTTTTTAATACCTTCATAATTTCTTTTCGAAGTTCATCAACATCAGCAATGTATTCTTTACTAGTTTCTGGAAATGGCACCTTAGAAGAAACTAGTGATACAACAATTGCAACTGGCGATTTATTGATATTAATCTTGTAGGCTTTCCATGCCATTTTCTGAACACATTTGGAGATAATATCATTCCCCGCCCCAAAAAGCAAAGGGATTCTATTGGCAAACCTATATATTTTGGGACCACCTCTTGACCCTTCATCCTTGGATAAAGATGGCCCTCCATATGCAAGAGCTGCTTCAATAATAAAAGGATGACCTGAATAAGCTGAAACATCCCCGGCTGCAGAACGTACAAACTGAGGGGAAAGTTCTTTTTCGATACCTTTTGCTAATAATTCAGCACCTAATGGGGAAAGAGAATCCCCACTAGGCCTTCTGAAAGGGAAGTACTTCTGTTCTCTTCGCTTTTTTGGATCGCTATCTGGTATCACAAATCCTTCGTGTACAATTCGCCGAATATCACTTTTTGAGAGATTTTTAGGAACCTTATCGTGAGGGATTTTAATAAAATCAAGAAAATCTGTTGCTGTTTTTGGGCCAATTCCTTGAAAATGGTCTTGGAGAAAAGATTCCATTGTTGCACTGCTTGTTACATCTAGTTCACGTTTAAATTGGGTGATATCTGTTCCCCATGGATGAACTTTAGCTATTTGAGGGTACGGAGGACTTTCCTCTACTACCCTCTCCATCACATCTGGAATCTCACTCTCGGGATATCGCACCGTTAAACTTGCATATGGAGTAATCATACTTAACTGAGAGAAATACTCTTTAATAAAACGCGATGCTAGGTTCCATGATCCTGTAAAAGTGACTGTTACTTCAGTTCCAGTACCTTCAATAGCTTCAGAGGTTCCCTGAGGAATTTCTCTCTGAGACAAGATTATTGGTTCATTTTCAGCCAGGTTGATCATTAATTCATGATAACTTGTGAAATCTTCTGTTTCATGTCTTGATTTAATAATCAATGGAAGGTCAACTGAAGACATGGCATTTAACAGAACCATTTTTGCTCCAAGGCCAAATCTTCCTCTAGATTGACGAGCACCATAATTGCTTCCAGTTAACACTCTACCAAATAATGGAGGTACAAATTCACTTTGAATTCCACTACCATTATCGCGGACACTAAGTTTCAGAAAATCAATTTTTTCAGAAGACTCGAACGTGGTAACATTTAGGAGTTTTGCGATTGATTCCTTTGTTAATCGCACAATTGAAACATGAATATCAGGTAGTATACCAATTCGTTCTGCTGCATCCAAGCCATTTTCAACAAGTTCCCTAACACTGGTAAAGACTACTCGCATTGTATTGTCAAAACCAGCTATAGCTTTGTTATCTTGAAAAAAATCAGCCGCAGATCTTTGTACAATCTTCTCTTTCTTAATTTTAGGCTTCGCAGATGTTTTAGTGGATTTTGTCACCCGAATTCCTCCAACTCCTTTTTACCAGAAATTAATGCGACAGAGGAAATTCGAACTCCAGATTCTCTTTCTATTCTCATTAAAGTCACTCCTGAAGTAGCACGACCAATAGTTCTAATATCAGTTATAGGAATTTGAATTATTTTTCCATCGTTCGCAACCATGAGTAATTCGTCGCTATTAGACACACTTTTCACAGCAATTACGTTACCATTTCTTTCTGTGGCTTTTATATTGATGACTCCTCCTCCGTTACGATGAGTTGTTCGATAATGATCGAATTTGGACCTTTTCCCAAAACCGAATTCACATATGGTGAGGAGTGTTTTTTCTTTATCCACAATTGCCATATCCACAACAAAATCGTCTACTTTTTTATTCAATCGTATTCCTTTCACTCCTATACTACTGCGTCCAACCGCTCGTACTTCAGTTTCCGAAAATCTTATTGCTTTCCCCCTCTGTGTAGCTAATATGATTTCTTTCTTATTATCTGTAACTTTTACTCCTACTATCATATCATCCTGCCTTAATTGTATAGCAATAATTCCTGTTGTGCGTATATTCGCATAATCTTTAAGTGGGGTTTTCTTAAGTAATCCGAATTTTGTTGCTAAAACCAGATATTGAGATTTATCAAATTCAGAAACTGGTATCATGGTTTCGATCTCATCATCAGGATCAATCCGAATTAGATTTACGATATTTACTCCCTTTGTTACTCTTTGTTTAGATAATGGGATCTGATAGCCCCTTACCCTAAAGGTCTTTCCTTTGATTGTAAAAAAAAGTATTGTATCATGAGTTGAAGCAATAATCATTTCTTTAAGATAATCATCTTTTCCAATCTCCATTGACTTTATCCCTTTCCCTCCACGGTGTTGAGCAATATATACTTCAGCAGAGATAGCTTTAATATATCCATTCTGAGTTAAGGTAATAACAATATCCTCTTTGGGTATGAAGTCTTGTTCTGTTTTTCCGGTCCAATCCTGAAATCCTTCTGAATCATCTAATAAAATTTCAGTTCTGCGATCGTCTCCGTATTTATTTTTAATTTCCTTAATCTCTTCGACTATTATCTTAAAGATACGCTCTTCACTAGCTAAAATTACCTCATACTCACCGATTTCCTCTTTTATTCTTTGATATTCAGTTAAAATCTTATCACGATCGAATCGAGTCAAGCTTCTTAATGGAAGTCCTAAAATATCTTTTACTTGTATTTCTGACAGTTCGAAACGAGTAACTAGAGAATTTTGTGCATCTGAAACCGTTTCTGAGGCCCTAATAATTTTAATAACCTCATCTAAGTTTTCTACAACTATTTTCCTTCCCTCTAGAATGTGTGCACGTTCTCTAGCCTTTTTTAGCTTATATTTTGTTCTTCGAACCACAATTATATATCGATGATCAATGAATTGCTTAAGCAAACCTTTTAAACCGAGATTTTTTGGTTTGACCTTTATTTCATTTCCAACGCGTACATCAACAAGTACCATATTATTTATTGAGAATGATGATTGCATAGGAGTGTATTTGAACAATCTATTCAGTACAATATCAATATTTGCAGTCTTTTTTAAATTTATCACAATTCTCGTTCCATGAGAAATATCAGATTCATTTTTAACACTACTAATCTCAGGAAACTTTCCTGATTCTTTCATCCTCTCAATTATATCAACTAATCCCCTATGTTCAATAGTATCTTGACGTTTAACAAGATAGGGAACTTCTGTGACAAGAATTTGTGTTTGATTTTTCTTTTCAATAATTTCGTATTTTGCTCTTAGGATAACGCTACCGTTTCCAGTATGATAGGCACGTTTTATCCCCGATGTTCCGACGATAACTCCTCCTGTTGGGAAATCAGGACCAGAGATATGTTCCATCAATTCATCTACAGTGATATCGGGATTTTCAATTGTAGCTATAACTCCATTTAATACTTCGGTCAAATTATGAGGAGGCATTGAAGTAGCCATCCCAACAGCAATTCCCATCACCCCATTAATTAAAAGCTGGGGAATTCTAGCAGGAAGAATTACAGGTTCTTTATCCAAACCATCAAAATTATCAATAAAATCGACCGTATCCAAATCAATATCTTTTAGAATCTCTGATGCAATTTTACTCATCTTTGCTTCAGTATATCTCTGAGCTGCGGCTGGTTGACCATCCATACTTCCAAAATTTCCCTGACCAATAATTAAGGGATATCTCAAGGAAAATGGTTGAGCTAACCTCACTAAGGCATCATAAACAGCTGTTTCTCCATGAGGATGATATTTAGCATGAGTTTCACCAATAGTACGTGCGCACTTTCTAGGGGGTTTGTTGTGCACTAATCCTAAATTATTCATTGCCCATAGAATACGACGATGTACAGGTTTCAGTCCATCACGAACATGAGGTAGAGCTCGACTGGTAATTACTGACATCGAATATTCTAGGTAGCTTTTTGCCATGGTTCGTTCGATGGGGGTTGGTTTGATATTACTACTCATTGTTAAACATCCAATAGTTCTATATATCTAAATTTTCCACTTCTAATGCGTGGGTTTCTATAAATTCCCTTCTAGGTTTCACATCATCACCCATAAGAGTCACAAATATTTTTTCTGCCTCTATACTGTTTGCTCTAGATACCTGTAGCAACGTGCGCTTTTTGGGATCCATCACGGTTTCACGTAATTGAAGTGGGTTCATCTCTCCAAGGCCTTTGAAACGACTAATTTCTACTCTACCTCCCCACTCGTTTATTTTCTCGTCCTTTTTTTCCTCTGAAAGAACATATATTTCCTTATTTCCTTTTTTCAATCGAAATAATGGTGGTTGAGCAACATAAAGGTAACCCTCGTCTATTAATTCAGGCATATACCGGAAAAAAAACGTCAACAGCAAACAAACAATGTGATGCCCGTCAATATCAGCATCCATTAATAAGATAATTTTATGATAACGTACTTTCTCAATTGAGAAGTTTTCTCGATAACCCCCCCCAATTGCACGAATTATTTCTAAAATCTCTCGATTTTTCATGGCTTTCTCTAATCGTGCTTTTTCCACATTGATAACCTTACCTCGAAGAGGTAAAATCGCTTGAAATTCGCTGAATCTCCCTTCTATCGCACTACCTCCTGCAGAATCACCTTCAACTAAAAATATCTCTCTTTCTTCGGGATTTGATGAGGCACATTCAACAAGTTTACCAGTTCCCTTTGCTTGGGTTTTTTTAACAGCCTCCCTTATTTGTCGAAATTTCATTCTAATTACAGCAGATTGCTCACATTTTTCCATAATAACCTTAGCACTTTGTGGATGTTCCTCGAAGAACTTCAAGATATTTTCATAGCAACAACTTTCAACAACGCCCCTAACTTCACTATTTCCCAATTTATTCTTTGTTTGTCCCTCAAATTGAGGATTCATTACCTTAACAGATACAACTGCAACTAATCCTTCCCTAGCATCATTACCAGTAAAAATTGATTTTTTTTCTTTCAATCCCTTTTTTAACCGAGGATTTTTAATTAAATGTTCATTCTTGAGTGCATAAACATTTATTGCTCTTGTAAGCCCTGATTTAAAACCTGATAAATGAGTACCACCATGTCGTGTGTTTATATTGTTCGTAAATGTATAAATTAGATCACGTTCGGAGCGATCATATGCCAAAGCTACTTCTACTTGAGTCGATTCAATAGTCTCATCAAAATAAGGGATATCGTCATGAAAACGAGTTATAGCCAGTTGTTCAACATATGCTTTAATTCCACCATCATAATGATATATCCATTCGTTTTCTTTACCTTCTATTGGTAATTGCCTTTCTAATTCTTCATCTGAACCTATAAATTCAGAATCAACGTCTGTTTCTGGGACTTTAGCTGATGAAGTAGCATTTATCGATTTCCTATCATCAGTTAAGGTGATGGTAAGCCCCTTGTTCAAAAAAGCCAATTCTCTCAATCTACTACGGATAACGGAAATATCTATATTTGTAGCTTCAAAAATTTCTCTATCAGGAATAAAAGTTATTTGAGTACCAGTTTTATCTTCCCATTCTTCATCGACAGTAATTAATCCATGGGAAATTGTTTCTCCACGGACATATTCTTGCATTAGAATTTTTCCATTTCTCTTGACTTTAACCTGCATCCAACTAGAAAGAGCATTAACAACTGCGATTCCAACGCCGTGTAAACCTCCACTCACTTTATAAGAAGAATGATCGAATTTCCCTCCTGAATGAAGCCGAGTTGTTACAAGTTCGAGCGAAGATAGATCATAGTCTGGATGTGGTTCGGTAGGAATTCCACGACCATTATCATGAACAGTAACAGATTCAAAGCCGTGTTCCGTCTCACTTATTACCACTTTAATCTGATCACATACTCCAGCCATTGCTTCATCGATAGAATTATCAACAATTTCCCATACTAGATGGTGAAGTCCATTTTCATCAATACTTCCAATATACATCGCAGGGCGACGGCGAACAGCTTCAAGTCCTTCTAAGACCTGAATAGAACTAGCATCGTATTCTCCAGACAATTTATACACTTATTCCTGAAATCAAATAGGAAAATAAAAAAATTTACATCGATTATTCAATTAATCAGTTATCGAGGATAAAACGAAAAAATTTTATTTTCCTTTAATTAATCTGAATTTTAAGGTAGAATAATTTAATTTGATTCATTTAATCCCTCTCAGATACAATTATTAAAGTTTTTCTTAAGAAAGAATCCGTTTCAGGACAAATTTCATCAATATTTTCCCTTTTATTCTTTACTATATTTTATTAAATTTAAAGAAATTAACTTTACTATCAATTTATTATCTAAAAACATTAGCATTTTCATAAAATCAGATTATCTGCCAATGTACAGTCTTTCACATAGATAATTATCCAAAAAGGCTTCTTTTACACTTTTGCACACTTTAGAAATATCATATTCGATTCGTATTATCTGAGCATTTATTTCCGATTTATCTACTTCAACAACAGCATAACTCGCTTTAGGATCGTAATCTCTTGGTTGCCCCACGCTTCCAGGATTTAACACAACTTTTGCAGTAGATTTATCCTTGTAAACGTATGCTTGATGAGTATGACCAATAACTACCATATCCCAGGTTTTCAACCATCGTTTAAGTCTTATTTCATATTCATAAGGAGGTTGATCACCCCAATAAGGATATATAAAGTACTCCCAGGGTTTATCAGGGGTTCCGTGAGCAAGTAGAATTTTTTTCCCATCTATGTCGAGTACTTTTTGAGAGGGTAGTTGTTTTAGAAAGAGTAGATGGGAATACGAATCTGGACGGGTTAAGAGTTCCCGTGTCCAAGTCATTGATTTTGCTGCGGAACTATTAAACCAATTCAAAGACTTGTTAAATTCATCTGCAGCAACCACTTCATCATGGTTCCCCCGTATAATATGGCTACATCTCTTCTTTATGACTTTAATGCAGTCAATTGGATTAGGATAGTATCCAATTATATCACCAGCACATAATATTAAATCTATTTCTCGATTTTCTATATCTTGCATAACTGTTGATAATGCCTCATAATTCCCGTGAATATCAGAAACACAGGCAAGTTTCACATCAATTATTTCCTACGTCACATTTATTCGGATGATTTTTCTCTTAAAGATTGGGTCAATTCCTCTTTTTGGTCCTCTAATACCTTGATACGCTTTTCTTTTTCCTCTATTGATTTTAAATGCTTGTTAACTTCTTCCTGTGATAGCTCTAGTTCGCGTTTCAGAGAAATAATCTTATTTTCATTCGTAGTTTTTTGTTTCTCAAATTCGATTTGCTGATCATTGACCTTATTCTCTAGTTTTGTGATTTCATTTTTTAGATCTGTGTTATTTTTACCCAAATCTTCATTTTGCTCTTTTAATTTTTTCTTCTCTTCAAGTAATAGATTAATTTTACTTGGGAAATCTTTAGTCATATTTAATGCTGTATCAAGTTTTTTTTGAGTTTCTGTTAACTCCTCATTTAATTTTGAAAGAGAATTAGTCATATTATTCACCTTAGATTATCCACATTCTCATCTCATTTAAAACATTTGTTCTTTCCTGTTTTACTGATATATTTCCGTTATCTTGGATGACAAATCTATATTTGTAACAAATTCAAATACTATTGTGGTTTAGTTCAAAAACTAGAAAATTAAGATACTTTTATCAATTCTGAGTACTGATCCGCCTCCTTTCCTTGTAAAAATCTTAATTTAAAAAGGCCAAAGGAATTTAAAGTCTTCTAATGATTATACTAAAATGTCGGTTCTGTTTAATAACATCAGTTCTGATAACCTTTACCAAATTACTCTGGAAATGGGGTAATACAGGTAAAATTCTGTAAATGGCAATAATTGATTTGGTTATAATGAAACTTATAAGCTTTAAAGCTCCAAATACATATTTAGAAGGACTGGATGAATTAGTACACGCTGGTGTTTATAGTTCACGCTCGGAAGCTATCCGAATTGCCATCAGGGATCTTTTAAAACGAGAATTAGATTGGGGAACAAATGGATTACCAATATCGTTAATTGAAGCAGACTAGAAAGGAGTTTCAATCCATTTATTCAATATTCCGATAAATTGATGATAGTTCTTCAAATTTTTATCAGTAAATACACTCCATTTTGTATTGAAGTATAAAGAATTAAATTTGCGACTTTTCTTATATGATAATGTCATAAGTAGATCGAAACTAATAAGTAGATGAACAAAACAAATCCCAATCATCGTAAAAATAAGTCAGGCTATACAATCAACGATTAGGTAAATAATTTAAGGTGAAATCACTTGGATCAAGTAGAAAGCTCAGATGTGCAATGCCCGAAGTGTAATGAAATAAACCAAATAAAGAAAGACGGACACGCCAACTGTTGGAATTGTGGAGAAAAATTAAAAACTGCTGAGGAAAAATCCAAGAAAAAGGGAAAGCCCAGGACTTTTGGAGATAATATGCGTCAATTAAAATTTAATCTGACAACGATTCGGGCCAACTCTAAATTCGCTTACCGTGTAATCTATAGAGAAGTAAAATATTTTCTTCCCATCAAAGATTTGGTTATCCTGTTTTCAATGATAGCCATTGCTATTATAGTTCTTTTGGTAATGATCGTGATCGGTTTTCCACTATCGTTAGATCTCATAAACAACATAACACAACAGAAAATTTTTGATGCTGAAGGCATTCACCAAGGATTTATTGATTTTTTAACAAATCCAAATGTTATCCGAACAGCATTGGCTGGGATTGGTGGTGCTACACTAATCATCAGATTAATGATAAAATCTCCAATTATGAAATATAAGGATAAAGTTAACGCTAGGAAGGATATTACCTATATTTTTGGTAGCTCAAGACCCGCAGAACAGTTATTGCACGAATTAGTACAACAATATGGATATGAAGAAAGAGTATCATTGATTTCTGACGCTGATTTACTTTGGGTAAAAAAATTAAAAGGATTAATTGATACATATGTCGTTGAAGACTTACGAGAGTTTGGAAAGGTAAATTTATACGAACTTATTGGTTTTCAAAATGCAAGCCGTGTTATGATTTTAACTGAAAGTATCGAACTTAACCAAAATATTCTTACTCATATACGTCGTATTCGGCCTGATGTCGACATTATCCTTCTTTCACAGTATGCTCCTGCATTTGTTTTTAGCGAGTTAGTTCAGGATGATAGTCTTATTATTATTGAGGATCTTGATATGACTATTAAAGGATTAGTCCTCTCTTTAAGTATGGATTTTGATTTTCCTCTAACTGTTGAAATTGACGTACCCCGAACATTTATTGGCCACACTGGGGAAGATATGACATCAGACCTGGTTGGACAGAAAGTTCTTCTGATCAAGCGAGGTGATGATCTTTTATCACCAGAAGAAACTCTACAAATCGGAGATAAAGTAATTATCTATTACTTTACAGATTATTTCATGAAACTAACAAATCGAGTTGTCACTGAATTACCAATAGTGGAAGTTAAGAAAGAGAAAAAGAAGAAGAAGAAAAAAAGAGAAAAAGAGGTTGAAATCGCATCAATTTCGATCAATGAACATGAGTCTCCTACTTCAGAAGTAAATAAAATCTCTTCAGAAACATTAGATGGTAAGGTGGATTAAATGGGTTGGTTTAAAAGAAGACAAGTACGAAAATTCGCAGAAAAAACCGTAGAACACCAAAATGAAATATTTGTATTTGGTAGCAATATCTTTACAGAAGCTTTTATTGACAATTTAATTGAAATTGGTGCTGAAGGAAAGGTCGCATTAATCTCAGATAAAAAATTAGCGTGGATTGATGAAGTTAAAAGTCAGATAAATGTCCTTTATGAAGAACAACTTGAAGAATATGGTAAACGAAATCTATATGAAACAATTGGGTTTTCTCAAGCAAAGAAAGTCATAATACTTCATGAAGATCCTATTATAATTCAAAATATTATGTCATTCATTTCAAACGATGAATTAAAGGCGATTCTCTTGGCTCAATTTGCACCGCCTTTTGTTCATTACTTAGCAGGTCAAAAACAAGGTCAGATACTTATCGTTGATAATCTCTTCCAAATTGTTCGCAAATTGTATGAAGAAATGAATCTACCTCTAGTAAAACCCCCAGTGATTGCCATTCCTGTACCCGATAGATTTAAACAAAATAATCTACTAGATCTACGCATACCAAATGTTAAGATTCTAAATATTCTTCGAGAGGATTCAGACCAACGAATATTCCCCCTAGACGAACCCATACAAGATAATGACAAATTATTATTATATTTGAGGGACTCAGAAAATTCACTCAAAAGTATAGTCGATTTCCTCACAAATTCAACCTCGAATTGAGGATCGTCTATAATTTCGTCACTTGGTAACAGATCAGTTTTTCTTCAATGTTTTTTTTCTTTGCTGTAATATCTAGTGAAAAGAACTCCTGATAATTATTTTCAAATAGATAATTCTCATTTAAACTTGAGGAAATAAAAAAAGCTACTCCAAAATTAAATTTTTTCAAATCATTTAGAAACTGGTTTATTACACTTATACCACTAGGCCCTCCAGCCCAAGATTTAATGAGAGGATCATCAATTCTTTCAAATTCTTGAGTACTTGTCCTTACATATGGCGGGTTAAAATAAATCACATCAGGAATGAATGTTCGAGGATTTAATGCATTCAATAAACTACTACAAATCAACGAGAAACGATTGAAGGGAATTTTAGTTTGCATATTCTCATAAGAAAGCTTTACGGCCTGGAAAAGAATATCAATTCCAATAAAATGAATATTAGGAAAAAGACTTCCTAAGGTCGTGGATATATAACCTGAACCTAGCCCTATTTCACATGCGCGTACTATTTTAGAAGATAGATCTGTTTCATTATTAATGAATTCCCTTAACACCTCCGTAAGAAACCATGTGTCCTCTTGCGGAGGATAAACTTCTGAAGAAAAAAGTAATCCGAATTTATTCCTTATACCCATAGCTTTGGACAAACCTCAGAAGTCACTGGATTCTAATCAATGAAATATGATATTTTTTTCGATTTGTTTCAATATGTCGTCATAAGATTCCTTAACTCTGGTAGAATAAAGCCCTGATGAGTATTTAAGCATGTTCAAATAAAAGGAATTTTTATTCTGAAGTGAATACCAGCTCAATAAAAGTATAATCTTTTGAAGTGACCATTCCTTTGTTTTCCACACATTCTTCAATTTCTTGAAATCAACACCGAACTCAGGAATTACTGCAGATAAATGAAAAGCTTTAATTCCTTCATTTTGCTCGGATTCAACCGCTATTCTTGAACCCAATACCTTACGAACAGAATTCATCGCATTGACATCAAATAGAATACCTATCACCATAGTGGGAGTGGGTACTTTATCTCTCTCAATGAAATATATATCCTGATCTACCCGAATGAAATTTTTGCTAAGATTTAATCCCACTTCTCGAAATATACGAATGAAAACATCCTTTATATGACTATCAAGTGTATCAGTATAACATCTGAAAATATTTAATGTTGGATTATTTTTTAACGATTCAGTTGCTTCCTTCAACAGTGGTATAGATTTTTTATGTACTAGTGCGTTGGTAATTTCTGATCGTAGTTCTGAAGGAAGCATTTTATTCTTTGAATAGAAACAATAATAACCTATGTTCTCCAACGTTAATAAAGGCTCTTTCTCAATAATTTGAATAACTGAAGATCGAATATTATCTCGAACATGTGATGATGAAGGTAAGAAATCTGTTTCACCTTTAGAGATCGCTTTCTGATTTATATTAAGGAATTTGCTTGCTTGAGAAAATTCCTTGGCAAAATCTTTAGTGAATCCTCCAAATCGCTTTTCTATCCCTCCAGAAATATCACTATATTTTTTTGAGATAGATCCTTTCATTTTCTGAAAAACTTTTTCAAAATTATTTTGTGCTTTTGATAAATATCCTGTATCGGCTAATTTTTTCTTAAGGTCTTTTTCTGCTATATTTCCATCAATAAATTTCTTTGTTTTTTCTTTAATATCATCTAATTCTGATTTAGTTTGTTCTAGAATTTTCTCGTATTCATTACTCATCTTTTGTAAGATTTCTTGGATTCCTGGAGCAGGTTTAGACGAAAAAGATAATATTTTTGTTTCCTTTAGTTGTAGGGAGTACCCCTTTGAAATATCCAGTGTATTTCGTGAATGGAATTTGTTAAGATCATTTATTCGTTTTTCGAAGGCTTTATGGAATTCATCTAACCTTCTATCTACAAGTTGTTGTTCTTTTTCTATTGAATTGATATTTGCTTTTTTGAATGCCTCTAAAATTGATTGAGAAGTCATATCTACTATATTGAAATCTTTTCCAAAATCCTCCTCCAGGGGATAAGCCAGAGCAAAATCCAATTTCGAGGAATTTTTTTCCATATATGAATATATAGAAACAAGTCCAAAAATTGGATGTATCGAACTACAAAATTCTTTAAAATTACGAACAGTGACTCTAAGGTAATTATCTGGATTTTTTTCCGAAAATACAATGTTTTCAATAACTGTATCAAAACCATATGCTAATGAAGAGAATAATCCACGGTAAAATGGTAAAATATCACTTGCTTGTCGTACCGAGAAAGATAGTGGATCGATCTTAGTTAATTTGAATTTAGTAATCATTTTTTGGACATTTAAAAAATGAGATTCTGGAATTTGATCTTTCATTGATGGAAGTATTTTTTCAATTTCCACTTTTGTTCCTTGACCAATTATCTTAAAAAGAACTTGCATGTATTTCCATGCTGAGGCGGTCAGACCAGTTGAGAATTGATCACAAAAGTGGCGAATGTAAGGAATGAATAGTTCTTCTTCTTTATCTCGTCCTTTCAACATATCTTTGCCGATGCGAGACAATGTTCCACCTAGATCATACTGCTCATTGATTTCAGCTGTTAGTTTGTTGATTGCTTCTTTGAAATTAGTTATTTCAGGATCAATCAAGAAAAGTAAAGGAAACTCACGCTTAAATTTATTGAAAATTTCATTCTCAAGACGAACATGGAGATTGGCTTTGTTAACTTCATGTAATGCAAAATCATCAAGAAATTTTGTTAACTCATTCTTTTCAAAATCTGTAATGATCTCCTCAAGCCCAGCTTCAGCATTAACATCCTTTATCTCATTTTTTATATGTTTAAATAGATCCTTCCTAAGCGAATTAATCTTTGGAAACATTACTAAAGCGTGTGGATGATCACTTGTTAATAATTCCATTACATCATTGGAAAGCTCATTTAATAGCTGTTCTTTCTCAGAATTTAATTGTAAGGAGAGATCACGATATTTACCTTTATATTCAGAGATTTTAACCAGTGTAGGTGAATATTCATAATCGTTGATTGATTTATTTATCGAATTTTTAAGTGCTTCAAAAAAGAGTTTTTCATTTAGACGTATTGATTTTTTTTTTCTAGCTTTTGTAATGCTCTCTAGAAATAGTTCTAATACGTCATTTACTCCTAAAGCTCGAAATTCTCTCTCTATTCTCTCATAAACCTCTGTTTTAAGAGTACTTTCAGCGAAAATTGACACTAAATGCTCATAATGATCAACTAAGTCATCAGCGACTTTAATATTATCAGGTGAAATTAGTAAATACTGTCCAACCAGCTCTCCACCTGTGTCATTTTTCATCCTAAACCGACCAGTTCGATTGCTATGGCTTCCTCCAACAAATCTATCTGTATCACCACCTACCTCTCCACCTAACATTGCCTGAACTGCCGTAAGTCCACCTGTATACACTTGTTCGTCCAAATCAGTGCGTAAACCAGGTTGTCCTAAACTAACCAAGCTTAAACCTGAAACTGAAGCTAAACTAACCCAAACCACTGGATTATAATCTATATCTTTGCTGCTGGGCATGTAAGAGAACTCCTTTTCCGCAAACAGAATAAAGGATTACTTTTTGAGAGATTTTTCAAATAATTATTTGAGATTACTCAAGAGACTAATTAGAATTAAGATATTATAAAATATTAATATATGAATCCATTCATTAATAGCTAAATTCTCATTTATTTCTAAAGAATTAGTCATTATTATACAGACCTAATTTATTGGTGTTTCCTAAAATGTTTCGAAAAAAGCTCAAAGAACTCTTGAAAATGATGGGAGTTACTGATGTTGACGAAGAATTGTTAGAATCCTTAACAAGACAACTATTCCAATTTCTTGAGTTTGATGACTCGTTAGCTGGTGGAATTACATTTAAAACTGGAAGTATTCTTACTACGGTTCAAGTACAGAACTACCAACAAACTCGAGAGAAATTATACAACAGTTATAAGAGAGGAGAAAAACCTGAAAAAATGAATTTACGTCTACAATTATCTGGTTTATGCCTTTATCTAACCGAAGATCAACAATGTCAAGTTACAGGTGAACTGTGCCCTTTCATATCAAAATCGAGATTGTGGGAATGTGAAATAGTCCAAGCATCATGCCAAAGTGGGGAAGAAGAATGGAAATAAATAATCTTATTTAACATTCGATTTTCAAATACTTATTTTGAAGATTGACTTCTTGTTTCAGATTAGGAAATGAGTGAGATTCATTCCAGACTCTGGGAATTAACTCGAACATCAATAGATGTTGAACTATTACTTTTGGGAGTATTTTCTATTATCTGAATTATACTCTGCAGTAGAAGAGATCTACCAATATTCTCCTTTGCTGATACTGGATATATCTTTAATTCGTGTTCTTTTACCCAAGAAGCCATATTTTTTGGAATCTTATCTTTAGGATTTTCAGCTTTATTTCCGATAAGCAATATTTGAACTGGAGAAACATTCTCACAAACTTTTTTGTATAATTGCATGAAGTCATTTTGAGACTGTTTACTCATATAATCAAATACTAATACAACTACTGAAACCCCTCTAAGAAGAGAGATAATTAAATCACTGTATATATCATTCCCAGATACATCCCATAATTGTAGAAAATATTGAATATCTTCTTCTTGTTGAACATCAAGATTATGAAATCTTACACCTATTGTTGGAGAATATTCATGATTATGTTCAAGATCTAAAATTCTACGAATGAGTGATGTTTTTCCAACCCTTACACTCCCCAAAAATACAATTTTATAATATTTGTTTAGAGGAATTTCTTTTGCTGAAGTGACACTCAAAATATAACACCAATTACTAAGGTCTGATATTCTCAAATATTATTGCTGGATGATCGTTAATTACTCTTTCCTGCCATAGCTCGAAAGGTAATGTTCTTGATTTATTATTATTTTCGGTCACAACAATACCTTTGTATTTTTTTAATAGCTGTTTCGCAACCCAAGAGAACCCTTGAGCTACTAAGTATATTTTTGAAACACCAGTAAAGGAAGATAGCTCTTGATTCAACATTGGTGAAACAATTCGTTCGATATCTTTTGCATCTACTGTCCCTTGAACGCAAAAGACCCATATACGCATTCCTTGCTTATCATACGCAATCAAATCATATGGGCCTGACTCTATCAGCGATTTAGCAGGTTGCATAAATACAATTTCAGCAATACTACTCGAAAAAACAGTAAATCGTAAAGCTAAACCACCCTCAGTAGGATCACGTCCTATTAAAATGGAGTGCAGAATCTCAATGAATTTTGTTGAAACACTTGAAAGAGTTATTAAAATTGTTTCAGTATCTCCTGAGAGGCTAGATATTATATTATCACTCATTCCAAAATCTCTAGCGAAATTACTTATCATCTGAGGGCTTACACCTGAAATTCTGGATATTTCAGAAATCAAAGAACGATGAAAAGAACTAGTTGTTTTTGTCTCATATAACATCGAAAGAGTTTCTGCGGACCTCACTGACCTTTTAGGGATCAATGTGGGTCTAAATTTTCCACTTCGACTTAGTTTTTTATTATCCATTAAAAATCGTGCTTTTTCCATTGCAATTTCTTCGATAGACTTTGTTTGTAAGGATGTTCCACAATCTACACACGAGTAATGGACATTATTTGACGAAGAAAATTGCTGCACAACTCCCAGTTCACAAAAAAAGGCACTACGACATGTGTTGCAAAAATGAGCACTAAACGAGTCATCAATATTGCGACTAGGCCCGCCTTCTAACTGACAAGGTCGACAATCACTATCACAATGAATTTTCATATAAGAAGCTCCAAAAAAGGAAATTGTGCATTCTTAATTTCTTAACTTCTTTGAGTTTTTAAATAATGCTGAATAATACTAAATAATAATCTAATCAACCTTTCTTAACTTAAAAACTTTTGCTTTACCAAAAAGGATTATTTATTCAAAGCGGATTCAATTTTCTTTTTTTTCTTTGATAACCATGAGGTAGAAACGCCCACTTTCTCAGCTATTGTAGCAATAGATAAATGCTCATTTAATTTGGTCGAAATTAAATAAACAACACAACCCACTAAAGTTTCAGCATTTATCCCAGAATCTGGGTTATTTAAGTAAAACCGATTAATTGATACTGAACATTCATTAAGAATGCGTGAACTCAATCCTAATTCGAAATAAAGATCCTTCAAGCATAAAAGCGCCTGTTCAGCCTGTTTTTGAGTTTTTACTGGATGTTTCAGCTCTCTTTCATCTGGATTTACCATGAAAATTATTCCTATAAGGAAATCTTAATTTTAATGACTAATAAAAAATTTTAAATAGTAAATATTGACCTATTTTCGAATTAAATGTTCATTCCAGTTACTTTCTATACACTACTAGTAATTAATGGTTTAATTCAAAAACATGCACAAATTTATTACATAGTTTAATATTGCTATTCCTGATGTTCCGATGAAATACATTGATCAAAAAAGCAAAGAAAGCTTTCTACTTCGTTTATATAAAGGAGAAGACATCATTCTATCCCTTCAGAAATTTTGTCAACATCATTCAAAGATTGGAGCGGGTTCTATCAAAGGAATTGGCGCTGTTTCTCAAGCTAATATTGGTTTCTTTGATGGAAAGGAATACAAAGAAATTCTTTTTTCAGAAAATCTCGAAGTTGTATCGTTGATAGGTAATATCGCCCAAAATTCCATGGTTCACTTACATGGTATTTTTGGAAGAGCTGATGGTTCGTGTGTTGGAGGACATGTAATGCCAGGGTGCATCGTTTCGGTAACTTGTGAAATTTCTATTCAAATTATGGAACCTTCCGTTTCAAGAGCGGAAGACCCATTAACTAAGCTCAATTTACTAGAACTACCCAATGAAATAACCTAGAACAAAATAGACAATCAATCAGAATAAAAATAATTAGGAGAAGAAGAATTATGCGTAAAGTACTAAAAACTGGTAAAGTTGTTGGACCTTATAGCCCAGGTATTGTAGCATCTGGATCTAAGCAGATTTTTATTTCTGGACAGATTGCTAACGATTTAGATGCGGATATAACAACACAAACTACTCAAATTATAAAAAAAATTGAAGCGATACTTGCAGAAGCAAATGCCTTTCTAAGCGATATTGTAAAAACAACCATTTTTTTGTCTGACATTAATGATTTTAAGGAATTAAATGAAGTTTATGGCCAACAATTTCCAAGTGAGCCTCCCGCTAGGGCAACATTACAGGCAGCTGGTCTTCCTCTTGGTGCTAAAGTGATGATAGATGCTATTGCAATCAGAATGGAGTGATATCAAGCTTTAGCTTCTAAATACTCTACTTCAAGATTTCCACTGCCTTCTTCAACGCTCTGGGCAATAGTAACAAGAATGTAAGGAACTTCCCGTTGCGTTAGATAATCCAGAATCATATTAAAACGAGTAGGGTCATAATCCAATGTAACTTTATCCAGAACAAAGAGGGGATAATCCGAAATATACTCTTCTCGTCCTGCAAGCATAACGATCAAAGCAATAGTAATTCGCTCACTATCACTCAAAGATTCAATTGGTTGATCAATAGATTTTCCTTTTTGAAATCGTTTGACTATTAATTTAAAATTTGGATCAATACGAATATCTTCAAAATCCTGATATGACATTAGCTGATAGACTTTCTTAATTTGCTTATTAAAATTCTCAATTACACCTAGTTTTACAATATTCTCCCGCTCTTCAAGATGTGCTTGTAATTTTCCATAAAAATCATATTCTGATTGTACAAGATCTATTTGGTCAATACGTTTTGATTTATCTTCCATCTGTTTCTGAAGCTGTTCGATCTTACCCATTATTCTCTGGATTTTAGCATCAAGTTGAGTTATCATCTTTATGGAATCAGCTATACCCTGATCAATTGATTTCTCAAGAATTTTCAGTTCTGATTCCTTTTGAAGGTATTTTTGCTCAGAGGAGCTAATTTCGTCTTCTTTTTCGTTTATTTCTTTTTGTAATCTTCTAAGTTCCTGTTTAGCCTTATTAATCTTAATCTGATTATCATTTTTAATTTTATGTATTAGAACTTCTAAATCTTCCTTTCTACGTTCGGCATCATCGATTTGAAATTCTAATTCACGCACTCGTTTACTAAGATGAGAATCCTCAACTAGTAATTTGTCTTCACGTGATTTGGCATGCTTCTCGGTATAAGGTCTACCACAAACAATGCATTTAGAAAGACCCTTCATTTTCACACTAAAAGAAATCCAACTTCTAACTTCTTTAATTGCCTTTTCAGTCTCACCCTTCTCCTCTTTCACTTCAGCAAGAAATTTTCGACTCTCTCTTATACCTTCTGTTATTCTGGCAATTTCTTGATCCACACTCGGATGCTCTACCATGAAATTTTTTATTTCTTCTTCCATATTTTCAACTTGATTGGTAGTATCTCGAATACGAGCCTTATCAAGCTTGATTATATCCACTGCAGCCTCTGCTTTATTTTTTAACGTCATAACATCCTTAGATAATTTGTGATACCTAGATTCAATCTCGGAATAGGACTGAATCTCTTCTAGGTTTATCTCTGGAAGAGTCTCTTTTTCAATTCTAGCTTCAGCTAATTCTCTCTCTAATTTAGCACTTTCCTGTTCCATCTCTTGGACATCTGACTCATACATTAAATAAATGCGAAGATCTTTTTTTAAGGTAGATATCCTGCTTTTCAAATTAGCTATTAAAAAAGAATAATATGTTACATCACTATATTGTGTAAGAAGACCTTCTAGTTTTCTATTAGTTGTAATAGCAGATATTAATTCATTGTCAGGTGTCGCTAATGTGAATAAATTTGCTTTTTGCCCTTCTGGATGGTATGGAGCCCCTTCAACACTTAATTTATTTCCTGTTTTAACAGTGAAGGCTCGGGAACAAGTTTTTTGACCGTCTTGCTCGAGTTTAACCTTTCCAGTTGTTGCGAAAAGATTCAGATAATGACGACGTTTTTCTATTTTATCTCTGGACATATTTAACAGTTCTATTCCTTTTACGAAAGAACTTTTACCAGTTGCATTAGGTGCTTTGATTAAATTCTTACCTTTTTTAAAATCTAAGGCAAGTTGACTAATCCCACCGATATTCTCAAGAATCACCTTCAAAGTCATTTGATAACACCCCGCCATTTTCGTGCATATTTCTGCAACAAACTTGTGATAGGATCATCTTCATTTTTGATTGAAGGAGAAGGAAGAGAACGAAGTTGTTTAAGATAAGTTATTATCTCAGTTTCCACTGAACTGAGAAACGCTTCTTTGCTAGAAGTGTCAATAGCTGAGCCTGTTCCTTTGGAAGTTGCTCCTCTTCCTCGTTTTCCAATATTTTCTGCATTTGTTTTTTTTCTTTTAGCCAAGACACCATTCTCCTAAGTTCTGAGTCTTGAAAGAGTTCTTCTTCACGTATAGGTTCGATTATACTTACTTCAATGTTGCCTTTATGTCGTTGCATTTCGGATAATATTAACGCCATACTTTTACCTGAATTCTTCATTAAATAGATACTAGATTCTAATTTTCCTGCAAAGAGATTAGGAAGTTGAAGAAGATATCTTGCAAATTGGCGCCGTAAAGCGGTTGTCCTCAGATAAATCATAAGCATTACTAAGGTTCTTACCACCAAAGTCTCATTGACTGTTTTCTGATGTTTATTTTCCTTTATTCAAGTAAAGTCAATTAGAATGTGCATTATGATAAATCTATTCTAATCTCTCTCTTTGATGAAAGGAATATTTCAATTTGAGGCTTTGAAGATCTATGATTATATAAAAGATGATATAAGATAAACTTCAATTCATAAAATTTAAATAAGGAATTTCAGAGGTAACGACGATTTGTCTGACTATATTGATGTTCATTGTCATTTATACTACATCACTGAAGAAAAAAAGGGTGGGAAATAAGGTTATTTTATGGTAAATGTTTTTAGATTTAAGAATTAGAGATTTCGTCTAAATTGTTGAACACCACCTATGAAGTCAATTTGGGAAACTAAGAAATCTTGACCTTGGAAATCATCAAAGGTAATAAATTAACCAGCAGACGATACGGAACATACCATTTCTGCCGACGAAGAAGGGCACGACAACCCTTAGGGAAGAAAGTAACAGC